>ERZ1026868.1974-NODE-1974-length-9953-cov-118.651950_pt1 | contig 9953 bp, 9 predicted proteins | sample MGYA00380164_ERZ1026868 | MGnify/ENA primary metagenome ERZ1026868 (study PRJEB33269, sample SAMEA4719800) | human gut metagenome | biome: human-associated habitat; feature: organic feature; material: feces | place: Cameroon | collected 2013-10 ... | reverse complement strand
TTTTATCTTCATTCTTCATTTTTCTTCAAATTTATTTGGTACTTATGTATTTATTTACTAACTTTATGGTGCAAAAGTAATAAAAATAAATTGAACTGCAATAAGAATGTATTGTATTTTAAGAAATATGCAATGTATTTATATTGCCTTAACACTGTTTGGATATGAAAGTGCAATATTTTAAGATTAATATCGGACTTGCGATAGAGCAGCGTATTAATGAATTGGGTATTTCAAAGTCTGAATTTGGTCGAAGGATAGGCTTAGCTAGTCAAAACGTTAAGAAATTCCTCGAAAGAGAGTCTATTGACTCAAGTAAACTTGTAGAGGTCTGTCAAGCTCTAGACTACGATTTCTTTTCTTTGTATGTCGGCAAAACATGTGAGGGCAATACTTCTTTATTGAATGTGAATAGATTAAAGACAATTATTTTGGATAAAGGTTTATCTAATATAAGTTTTGCTTCTTCTATAGGCTTGTCAAGAAATGAACTTGATGCAGTTTTGACCGGAAGTGATTTGTCTTTAGGACTTGTTGAAAAAATGGCAGAGGTGTTGGGAGTCAAACCTGCTGAATTGATAAATGGCGCATCTGCTACAGCTGAGGCTGCAGCAAAGGGTGATCAAGCTATGTATGAAGAGTTGATTGCTCTAAGAGCTGAGAATAAGTTGCTGAGGGAAATCCAGGGTCTTTCATCAAGAAATCAGGTACATGTAGGATAGTTAAGATGTGGTGATATGGATTTAAAACTGTTGCCTAATGGAAATATAGGTTTTAAAGACTTTGTAATTGGAATGACGGCTGATGAAGTTTTTGAGACGATTTCCTTTAAAGAGTTAGATTTCTCTAAGCATTATAATGAAACTAAAAAGTCATATAATTTAATTATAAATAATTATGTTCAAGTTCGTACAAGTTCAACAAGATATGATTTAGTGCTATCTATAGATGAATCTAAACATTTATCTGGGTTTGATTTCTCAAAATCAAATTGTTCTAAATTTATCGGTAAATTTGCTTATAAAGAGTTAGCTGATTGCTTACATTCCTTTATAATGAGCCACCCCGGTGAATTTTGGAACAAACATGCAGTAGATAACGAAGTTGGTTTCGTAAATCATAGTTATGATAATGGTATGACTTCTATCTGGTTGTACTTTAATGATTATGGTAAGGAAGTTGATGTTTCATTAGGATTTTGGTCTGATATAGTAGAATCCGATGATCCTATAGATGCAAGACGATTATATTTTGGTTTTTTAAATAGTAATAGTAGTAATGTTTATTGCCAGAAACGAAATTCACGTCATGCATCACATCCTCTTTGGGTATTCTTTGCGGTTTTACTACTTACTGCCGGATTAGTTATTTCATATACCGTTGGCTATTCTAATGCAAAATCAAATGATAGTAGTCTGATAGATGTTAGTGATAAAGTTTATGTTTCTGATAGTCCCGGTTCTAAGCGATACCACAAAGATAGAAATTGCCAGGCATTAAAACGAAGTACAGGTCATATAACTGCGACAGATGAGGCTAATGCCATTGACCAAGGCAAAACTTTATGTGGCTGGTGCGGTAAATGATATATAGTTAAATTTCAAATGGATTAATATATGAAGAAGATTTTATTTGCTCTTTCAATGTTTCTTTTGAGTGTTCCGGCAATGGCACAGAAAACATTTGAGAAGTATACTGTTGGTTATGAATCAGGAAATAAAGGTATACAGGTTGATGGTGATGATGGCGTAATAGTTGTTGTCTCTAAAAAAGATGATCGGAAGATTACCAAACATCAGGAGTTTTATGTTTCGATTATTAACCAGAGTCAGAATAGATTTAACTTTGACCCTTCAAAAATACAAGTTGAGGCTATTAACAAAAATAAGTCTGAGTCTTGTGAAGTGTACACTTGTGATGAATGGGTGAAGAAAGAAAAGACAAGGATTCTTTTGTGGGGTCCAAATAATGTAGAGGAGCAGTCAGTAAGGACAAATGTCAAAGGAGCTGATGGTAAGACTACGACCATCGAAACTAAAGCAGAGGTTGTTACTAACGCTAATGATGAGGCTAGAGCACAAGCGGAGGCAAGTATCAACAGCAGATACTTCAAGCGTGTAACTATCAATGCCGGTCAAATGCGTTATGGTATGGTTGTAGCGAAGAATCCAAAGGCTCAGAACTTGATCTTGAAGGTTCCTGTTAATGGAAACATTTATATCTTTGACTTATCAAAAGAATAATGATCCTTTTGGTTAGTGAATAGAAAGTTTGTTCAAGTAGAATATATTTAATTTGTATAAACAAAATTAAGAAGTAAAATATAATTATTATAAAGTTTATAAATTGTTTTGAAAGAAACGCTGAAACATTAGTAAATACAATATAATATGAATTTGGTTTGGAAATTGGAGAGCATGTTTTTGTAATTGCTTGATATTTAGAGAATTGGCGTAAATGCCTGGTTCCTAGATAGTCACAAATATAGTGTTTTAGAAACGTTTGACACGTTAAACGTGACAAACAAGAGCGTTTGTTTTGAAATTGCTTTGAAAATAAAATTACTATGGCTACATTTAAAATTGTTGTTCAACATCAGAGATCTGATGGCTTTTACCAAGTGTATATCCGAATGACTCACAATCGTAGATCGCTTTATATCAAGACGAGCAAGATGGTGGGGCAGAAGGGCATCGTGAAAGGTTCTCATGATGTGAGGGATTCCTTTGTGCTAAATTCGCTGAACCAAACTATTGAAGAATGGATGTTCAAGCTAAATAAGCTAGACATCCGTTCTTGGAGTGCTGAACAGGTTAGGGACTATCTGGAGCAAAATGATGCAGATGTGTGTTTTTCTGACTTCGCTAGAGAATACATTGGTGAATTGTCTGAAACATTGAAGCCTCAGTCTCTCGTAAATTATCACAATACCTTGAATAGTATAGAAAAATATTGTGGTTCAAAGAAAGTGATGTTTAGTGAATTGAACACCAAACTTGTGCAAGGCTGGATAGATAGTATGAAGGATTCCAAGGCAAAGAAATCTTATTATCCTCAGTTTCTAAAAAAAATGTTCAAGGCAGGTGTGGCTAAATATAATGATTATGATAACGACATCGTAAGGATAAAGGTGAATCCTTGGACTAAAGTAGAGTATCATAAGCATGCTATTCCCAAAAAGCGTGCTATCTTGATGGAAGATTGCAGAAGGATTTTTTCAGTAATTCCTTCTTCTAAGACCGAATGTTTGGCTGTGGATGTGTGCAAGATGGTATTGTGTCTTGCTGGAATTAATGTGGCTGACCTGTATGAAATGAAAAAGGTTGATTATTATGATGGTATTTTGCATTATAAGCGACAAAAGACACGGACGGTTAGAGCTGATGAAGCCTATATAGAAATGAAAGTACCTGATATGCTCATACCTACGATGACTAAGTATCTTTCAGATAAAGAAGACCCATATCTGTTTAATTTCCATAAAAGCTATGGATGTAGCAGGTCGATGGATGGTAATTTGTGTCTGTTCCTGAAGAAATTCTGTATCAACACCTTGAAGGATGTTGATTTGAAGATAACACCTTATACTTTTCGCCATACCTGGGCTACAATAGCCCAAAATGATGTTGGTGCCAATTATGAAGAGATAGGCTTTGCTATGAACCATATAAGTACCCACAAGATTACCATGGGCTATGTGAAACCTGATTTCTCTAGAGCATGGGAATTAAATGAGAAGGTAGTGGAGAAGATATTTTTCACTAATGACAAGAGTAAACGCCTGGAGGAACATCATGTGCCTGTATTCGATAAGGTGGAAGAAACATTTGAGTTATCTGCTGATGGCTACTTCATGGGCGAGGTTGTGGCTCATGTGGATGGCAAGGGCTACAAGAATACAGATGAGATAATAGAGCAGCTTATGGACAGCATAAATGATACTGTGCCTAAGAACTGCACGATACAGATCAAGGTGAAGAATATCACCAAGGACCAGACAAAGTATTTTGAACGAGTCAGGGACATAAAATAGCTATTTTGTGTTAATACAGATTAAAATTGCCCCAATATAAGTTAAAATAGAGCGTTTTTGCTCGATAACCAAGTCAAGGGTAGTCTTCTCTAAAGTTGAAGAAAATTTAGAGAGGGCTACCCATTTTTTATAATTAGCCATTATTAACAATTTTGAGATTTTTGATGTTGATAGTGGTTTCCTGTTTCTCAAATTTCTCTTCCAACTTCATGAAGGATTCCTCCACAGATAAGTTTCGGGTTTCATCATTATTGAAAGATACAGACTGGAGTTTAGGAGCCACGTATGGAAGGAACTTAGCCACCATAGTCAGACGTCCGGCAGGCTCTTCAATCTGCATGAGATCAGTGAAAAGGGAATAATTCTTTTCATTGATGCCGTTGATGTAGCCGATGATGGCATCACGGAGACTTTCACGCACACTTTTGGTAACCTTGTTAGGCGTGCCAGCTTTGCGTCCGCCAGTCTTCTTCCTCTTTGGCTTCGGCTCATTATTATTGTCTTTTTTTACTGCCATATTCTATTGATTTTTAATGTTTACTGATAGTTTTCGGGTGCAAATATAGTGAAAAATAACGAAACTTGGTGTTCAAGTTGCGGAACTTATCACAGATAGGTAAGAAAAGCGCATTACTTTTGAACAGTTTAAACATTAAAATTCGAATTTTATGGGATTAATTGGAAAAATTGTTGGTGGGCTTAAAGGCTCTGCTGGCGGACTTTTAGGTGGTGCAATCTCTGCTGTAGGCGGTTCCTTAGCAGCTAAAGCAAGAAACAAGGGATATAATGAGTATATCAAAATGTTTCAAGACCGTATGCAACTGGTGAAGGATCATCGTGATAACTTGTATTACCAGGATCCTACTCAGTCAGCGGAGAATCAGGTAGCCGTGACCAATGCCCAGAAGGTATTGGATAATGCTACAGCAACCGCAAAGAACACCAATATTGTTAGTGGTGGATCTGATGAAGCGGTTGCGCTGAGCAAGCAGGCTGCCCAGGAGCAAGTGGGTAATATCATGCAGCAGGCTGCTGTGCAAGGTGCTCAGACCAAAGAAAATGTGTGGAATACTGCAGATTCGCAGATAGACCAGATGACTAACTACATTGCTGCAGCCAAGAAGGAAAAGGCTCTTTCTACAGCACAGGGTATTACAGATGCCACTGGTGCATTGGCTGGAGCAGCAAGTAAGTTACCAATTTAAGGAAGGAGGTAATTATGGGATTTACATTAGATGATTTAACTCCTAAGCGCCCGGCTACTGCCGTTATTCCTATTACTGATTTCCCTGATGATAATGCGGTGAAGCCGGAGGTTGCAGCACCAGTTCAGACAACTGATGCAGAACTGGGAAAGGGTACTGCCATAGATACGACTGGTATTACTGGGAATGGTGGCAAGGAATCTTTTGCCCAGCAGCCAACCGAGGAAGTTACCAAGGTGGAGCCTAACCAGGGTATCAAGATTGACTGGAGTAGACCTTATAGCGAGATAGAACAGAATCCTATCTTGCAGCAGATGAATCCTTATGACATTATGAGGGATTACCAGAAGAATGGTGATGGAAACTGGTCTGCTTTCATGCCTTGGCTTTCTTCACTTGGTGATGCTGATAAAACTGTTGCTGCAAATGCAGCTCTGCAAAAGAAGGCAGAGAATCAAGCCAAATGGGAACAATGGGGAAATCTTTTTATGCACTTGGGTAATTTCTTTGGTACGGTTCAAGGTGCTCCATCGCAGAAGATAGAATCAGCGCAAGACCTTACTGATCGCCAACGCAAGATAAGAGAGGCTACTGATGCTCTTCGTCAGAAAGGCTATGACCAAATGATGGTGAATATCTGGAAGGACCGTCAAGACAAGCAAGCACAGATGCAGGCAGAGGCTGCTGCAAAGGCAAATGAGAAACTAGCTGAATATCGTGCATCACAGAAGAACCAAACGGATGCTCTCACTCCTGTAAAGGTCGATGAAGTGACTCAATCTGCAAGACAACATTCTACAGCTGCAGACTTGAATGTTTCACAGAAGGAGACAGAGGATGCTTTGAGAGGCAAGAAGGGAAAATTACTTGATGCTCAAGCTAATAATGCCAATGCTGGAGCTGCTGATCATAATGCAAGCGTTAACGTTAAGGGAGCGCAAGTAAAGTATATCAATTCGCAAACAGAAGGACAGAATCAGAAAAATGCCAACCAGAAGGAGGCTGATGATTTCAACACCAGGTATGTGAACGACCCTGTTTTCAAGAAACATGTGAATGAATGGGCTACACACAATGGTATGTCTATCGGTGGTAATGATGGCAGAGGTGGAACTTGGGCTAACGAGAAAAACCGCCAGCAGGCATCCGCTTACGCTAGGGCAAAGATGAAGCATGACCGGACTCCTCCTTCACGTAGAGGTGGCAGTAAAGTACCTCCTTCACGTAGAGGCGGAAGTAAGGTTCCACCATCGAGAAGAAAGTAATAATCATTAAATTATCAAGATATGTTTGACGAACGAGACAGAAAGTATTTCTATGATGAGTTCAAGAACAATGGCTATGAGGTAGGTAGCTATGATGACTTTAAAAAGGACTTGAACAACAAGGAAGATCGTGACTGGTACTACAATGAGGCAAAGAACATGGGCTATGATGTGGGAACACAGGCAGACTTTGACAAGATGGTGCTGGAGCCAGCTCCATCTACTTCTGGTGGTGGTAAGCAGGTAGATGCTTCTGCTACGACTCAGAGTGTAGAGCAGAAGGCTTCTACTGAGACTAAGCCGCAGGTGGCTCAACCAGCAAAGAAGCAGGAAACAACAGACAAGGATCCTGGGCTTATTGCAAAAGCCTTGGGTATGATTCCTACTGGTGTTCAGACGAGCAACGGAACATATCAGCCATCACCAGAGATTCCTCAGCCTGTTGTAAAAGGTGAGGAAATGCCTGTGAAGGAAGAAGCTTCTTCTTCATCATCAGCTAATACGGCTCCTGTTACAACACCAACTGGTGTGGTGAATAATGAGGGGTTGATGGATGCCAAACTTGCCAACTATATTGAGAACTGGAAGCAGAGACCGGATAAGGAGGGCGATTACTTTGCGAATATGGTTGCCGACTTGTTGGCTGATGGTACTGCCAATAGCAATGAGGAGGCAGTGAATATGGTGATGCCTGCTTTGCACAGATATGCCAACCGTTCTGCCATGGACGTTACCAACCAGGTAGTATCTTCTTTGCCTGATGATACGGTGCAGGATGCTGAGCAGAGTATCGATGCGCAATGGTATAGCCATGGTGTGCAGGATAAGTTGAAGCAGGAGGCAGACAGCATGGGTATCAGTTATGATGACTATGTGGCTCATTTCCTGAAGCCAGCTATGGTGCAGAGTCTGGTGAACAAATATGGTCCGAACTACCGCAACATAGCTGAGGGCATCGCAACACGCCTCTATGCTCACGATGAGCATGTACAGGACAGACTGATGAACCAGGACATCAATGATGCGCTTTCTAACGTTATTAATAAATATGTGAGTCCATCTGTAGTGGATGAGTACAACAAGGCTCAGGCGGCAGGTAGTAAGGCATTTACGGAGGGAATGGAAGGAAGCCAGTTTATTCCGGCTAATCTCCGACTGGGTACAGCACTTGGTGCTCAGTATGAGGCAAACGAGGCCAAGGATCCTGCAAAGGTGCTTTCTGGTTTGCAGCAGAAGTTTGGCAAACTCTACCAGAATCCGAAGTTCCTGAATGACATGAGCAATGCCGCATTTAAGGTGATGCAACGGTATGGCTTGAATGGCACTCTTAGTGGTAATCCTAAGCAGTTCAAGCCAATGATCAATGCTGCCATTAAGAATGAGTTGGACCAGCTGGAGATTAAGGGTATGATGCCTAAGGGTAGTGCTGAGTACATCATGAAGACTGGTTTGGGTAACACTATTGTGGGTAAGATTATTCGCAAGGCTATGCAGACGGACTATCAGAACTGGCTGGAGGATATTGCCAATCAGCAGTATCAGCCGGGCTTCTGGGAGAACGTGGCTAGCGGTGCTCTGACCTTTGCTGGTGATGCCTGGAGTTATTGGTTGCCGGGAGCTGCTGGTGGCAAGTTGACTAAGAGCATGGTAGCCAAGGCAGAGGGTAAACTGGCTGGTGACCTCATGGCTAAGGGTATGGAGCGCAAGATGGCTGAGCGAGCTGCCAAGGTGCTTATCGGCAAGAGCAAGGCCGAGGCTTTGAAAAGCGGAGCCGTGCATGGTGCAGTTACCTTTGGCGGTCAGTCTGCTATTTCAAAGCCTATTGATGAAAAATACCGCACTGGTCAGTTTGATGAGAATGGCAAGATTTACAATCCTTCTGGGTGGAAAATAGCGCTTGATACTTTATTAGAGGGAGGTAAACAGAGTGCCTTAGGTGTCTTTATGCAGGGTAATACTATTGCCAATATGATAGGCAAGGGCAGAGGCTTAGCTACCAATATTCTGGCAGATATTGGTGGTAAGGTTGCTGATTCGAGCATTATGACCGGGCAGCAGATGCTGGAGCGCATGGCGCAGGACCCTAATTTTAAGCCTACAGGCAAGGATGCTGCCGAGAGTTTCTTGGAGAGCATGGCGAACCTTACTGCAATCGGCTTGCCGGGCATGGTGGGTAAGTATGCCCGATTCAAGGATGCGAGGGAGTTTAATAAGAAGTTTGACTTCACAGATCAGGATATTGCCGAGTTGAAGCGATTCGGCTATGATGGTCTTCGTGATGCTTTTGAGAAGGTAGGTATCGGGGAGTATGCCGTGGTGGGTGAAAACGCCCAGCGACTTGATGGGCAACTTACCCAGAAGTATATGGACCTGATGAACGACAAGAGCGTGCCGGAGGTATTGAAGGCTAAGATGATGGCTGTGGTGGAAGGCAAGCGACCATCTTCCTTCTCTCCTGTAGTAGATTCCGTCATCGTACAGCCTATGGATAATGGCGGCAAGGTTTATCTCGAAACATTGAATAAGGATGGCGGTATCATTGACAGAAAGGAGTTTTCTTCTCTTGATGAGGCTCAGAAGGCAGATAAGAAACTGGAGTATGAGAAGACTCTTGGTTTGGCTTCTGTGCTGGAAGGTGAGTTCCACAATGAGTTTACGCAGGAGCATCTTGAAGGCTTATACAACAAGGCAGCCCAGAAATATAATATGGGTGAGAAATTGACAGATGAGGATAAGGCAGCGGTTTATCTTCATCAGAATGCTGGTGCCATCAAGGAAATCATGGATAAGCAGCAGAAGGGTATTATCCTTACTGATGAGGAGCAGAAGCAGATTAATGCCTATCGTCATTATTATGACAGTGCTTTGGAGAACAGTTCTGTGATGAGGGAGTTTGTCAACACGTTTGAGGATTCCAATGGCGTGGCGCGCGGTACACTTCGTAAGGCTTTGGAGTCGAAAGATAAGAAATATGCACCTTTGGTGGAATCTTATCTTAAGGAGCTTTACAACTCCATCGAACTGAAACGTGAAATGAAGCAGACGATGGATGATCTCTATAATACTTCACATGGTAATGAGCAGAAGAGGATTGAAGGCGAAAACCCGGTATCTCCTGTTGAGGGTTCTGCTGGTGGCCAGGAGCCTCCAGTTTCAGAGGGACCTGCTTCGTACCAAGACCGTACCAAATCCGTACCAACTCCGAGTGATGCAGAAGTTGCTGCAAACCCTGCAAACGTTTCAAACTCTTCTGCTGAGGGTGCAAGTCCTGAGACAAAGGTTGCAGGCTCTGATGCTTTTGTTATGGGACAGAATGCCTATAAGAATGGGGATTCTGAGGCTTTGCAGGCTATCGATTATAATAGTGATTTAGCTACAGGACGTTTGAAGCGTGCTTTTGCTGACAATGAGAAGATGCCTGATATTGTAGCCAATGCCTATAATGAAGGT
>ERZ1026868.1969-NODE-1969-length-9975-cov-5.947581_pt1 | contig 9975 bp, 8 predicted proteins | sample MGYA00380164_ERZ1026868 | MGnify/ENA primary metagenome ERZ1026868 (study PRJEB33269, sample SAMEA4719800) | human gut metagenome | biome: human-associated habitat; feature: organic feature; material: feces | place: Cameroon | collected 2013-10 ... | reverse complement strand
TTCGTAACAATTAAGCTCTCTGCGGGGATAACCCCTTGAGTAATGCTATTCTGAATCTTATCTTTATTCGCATAAGCTACTTTAAACATAACTTTCGGTTATCCTCCTTCCTTAAGCTTTCTTGGTTACTTCATAATAACCATTTACAAGTTTTTGCTCATAGCCTTCTGCAATATACTGCTCTTCAACAGGAAGAATAAACTTACCACCCTTAACCTGAATGTCAAGCTCTTTTTCCCCACTATTCTTAATGATAGTCTTGCAATTACCATCAAAAATACCACCGTTGATTACAGTCTTAGCAGGATTTAAGTCATCACTTAGATTGCGAATGCTTAATGGATAGAATCCATCAATAGTAGTAAAATGACCCCCATTAATAATCATTTCAATACCATTGTGCAAAATTGTACCATAGAACATACCATTATTAATAGTTAGCTTTGCGGCATCATCGTTTTTAATAGTATAGAAATTATTAATAAACGTACCACCATTAACAGTAAGTTCAGGATATTGTGCATTTACACCAGCAACATAGCCACTCTCTTCTTTTCCAGAATTATAATCCCAGTAACCATTCTCAATCATACTTGAAACTTCCCGTGGCGCTTGGAAAATACCACCATTAATAGTTACACTACCATGATTAACCATAGTATAATAAGTATTTCCCTTTTCATCAACCGTTCTTGTGATATTGCCGTTTTCAATAGTCAACTTACCATTATTGCTAATAGCAGGTTTGCCATTTTTATTGCATTCAACACTACCATCACCACTTAACGTCAAATCACCATTAACACCAACAGTGACAGGAGTTTTTTCATTGTCTACAATTACTGCACTATTCATATCAAGAGTAAGCTTCTTATCAACATTGATTACTTCACTCTCTCCAAGACCACCAGACATCTTAACTGTACCACCGTCAGGAACAGCATTAATAGCCTCGCTTGCAGTATCATACTTTACCCCATCCACAGACATGGACGTATCTTCAGCCACGGAATCACCATAAACCTTAATAACGTCAAGGTCAGTCTTAAGAGCATATTTATTAAGCTCTTCATTGATTTCATCCTTGAGAGCATTAACTTCTTCTTTGGTTGCATATCCGCTTAAATCAATAGCATGGAAAATCTCCCAGCTATCACCATCCCAGATATACATTGTGCTATCTTCGATTACCTGATAAATATCACCAACGTTGGCAGTCTCAGGAAGTTCAGCTTTGGTCTGAACAGAACCCTTAAAATTAAGAGCTCCTTCAACTACGCCAGCATATTTAAGTTGACCCCAAGGAGTCGTACCGTCACCGATTTTAATTTGACCCTTATTCTTGCCGTCCAAAGTTACACAAGGTTCACCAGCTTTAGGAATAAATGTATCCTTAATTGCGTCCCATTGAGCCTCTGTTGCACGACGAAGAAGTATAGTTGTTTTTAAAACTTTTACATCTGCCATTACTTTTTCTTTTTCTCCTTTCCTTAAAAATAAAAATCAAATTTGATAAAGCACTTATCTATTTATATGTCAACATTAACTTCCTTATAATTTTTACAATTTTAAAAAATTTCACAATTTAAAAAAGATTAAAAGATTAGAAGTCAACATTACCATCTAATACAATACCAGAATAATATTCTTCAAACTACTTGTTTTTCCATTTCTTATCAGCTTCATCATATATTAACAAATCACCCTCTTTAAGAGTCTCCTTATTAATATCAATATCTTGCATATCAGAAATATTCTTATCAGACTTAACTTCTTTTACCCCCACATTTAAAACACCTTTTAACCCATGAGTGCATTTTGAAGAAGTTGTCTTAATATTTTCTGGCTCATCTTGTCCAAGAAGATTTGTACCTTCTGGCTCATAACTAAATTGCAAACTTATGTCTTTATCTTTTTTCTTTGCCATACTACACTCCTTTCTATCTTTATCCGATTTCATAAAGGAGTTCCAGCATACCACTACAGACAGTGTTTACATCTCCATCTTCAAAATAAAATTGACAATCCCATAAATATTTCCCATATTCAAGAAACTTCGTGTCAATCGACTTAATCTCTACTAACCATTGCCCTGATTCACTTTGATAGAATTCCTTCTATATTACAGGCTTAGGAGTAGGTTCTTTCGAGGGTTGACGAGATACTGAAAATACTATTCTCTATCCCTCACTTGGAGTATATAATGTACCATCTGGTTGATAAATATCTATCGAAAAAATCGCATCGTCACCACGAGTTAATTTTATGCTTGAACCTTTAATCTGTAACATTTTACGGTACTTTAACTCCTTTCTCGTGTTTCTTATATTTTTTGTAATTATTTACTCAAAAAAGCTTAAACTCAAATACTTTTTTCAAATTTAAACTTTTGTCAATAAACAAATTCCCACTAAATTAACTCAATTAACTAAATTAACTCAATTAAAATAAACAGGAGATTCCCTCCACCCCAAAGAATCTCCTGCTCTTCCTATGCTCCCCAATCCGACATAGGCTCGTCGCATTTTTTTATTTGTAGCGTTATTATCCTACAACCCCATAAACTCAGATAATAACTGTTGTGCTGATTAGCTTCTGTGTAAGTTATCAACTATACCTTTTTAGTATTTTCTTGTTAATTATAGAATATAAAATGTTGCTGTTAGCGACGAATAAATTTAGTTATTAATTTTCATTGTTATTTTTCACTTTATTCCACAAAGGAAGAACATTATCCGCAAGTATTGAAGATATAGTTTTTATATCTTTATACTTAATTCGAAATAAAAAATATCCTTCTCTCTCACAAAAATCATTTTTCATTTTATCATGTTTTTTCGTATACTCAAAAACAATTTCAGCTCTTTCTTTTGTAGTTCCATAAAATTGCACTGGAGCATCATGTTGAGGGCCATCAAACTCTATTAGCATATTAATATCAGGAATATAAAAATCAAACGGCAATTCTTGCTTATCCTTGCAACCTGAAAAGGTCATTTGTGGCTGAAAAGGAATCTTTTGATTTCTTAACCATTGAGATATTAAACGCTCCCCTTTTGAGCTCCCACATATCGGACACCCAGAAAGTTGACTGGTTATAATTCTTGGTTCAGTCTCCCATTCATAGGTACATTTTTTACATCTAAATTTAGTTTTTACATCGTTCCCTGAATATTCTCCCAATAACTCTACATCTGGATTTTTATTCTCAAGTAACTTTTTAAACTCTTCTGTAGTTAATCTTCTTGACCGAGCACACACTTGACACCCAAAAGTTTTATGATTGCGAGGAAATTTATATGTTATATCTCCACAATTTCTACATCTAATAGTAATTGGAACAGAATTTCTTACATAGTTTCCAATTACTTCTAATTCTGGATGTTCCTTGGCAACAATTTCTTTAAATTCCTCTTCGGTATAATGTTTTGTCCCTGAACAAACAGGACAATTTCTCCCTTTATACAAGCTATTAGCCGAAGTTTCCCATTCATAGTTATGGATAGAACAAAAACATTTCACTTTAGTTTTTAATCCTTTCCATTCCCGAATTGGATTAAAAGTAATATTATCATGTTGCAATTTAACTTTTTCTTTGACTTCTTCTAAGGTGTATTGTGCCTTACCTGCACAACGAGGACACCCGCCACCATTTTTACCAAACATTATCGTAGGCTCTTTTTCGAATTCATATCCGCACTTTAAACACTTAAATCTTGTTTTCGTGCTCAAGTTTGTATACTCTCCCACAAGTATTAACTGAGGGTATAAATCTTCCAGCTTTTGTTTAAAATTCTCAAGCGTCATTCGCGCTCCCATTTACCCCATCCTTCCATATCTGGCAAAAGGATTTGCTTTACTACGATTATTAAACGGATTCTCAGAAACTTTTTTACTTCCCCTAAATCGTCCTAAAGCATCTTTAAAGTCTGTTACAGGTTTCTCTTCAAGCGTTAAAGCTTCTTGTGCTCGAAGTTCCATTAGCCTATCACAAATCATACAAAATACGTCTGCTCTATCATCAAACATATTTTTTTGCTTCGCTTCATGTGACAAATCAAATTGAATCGTCCCATTTGGCTTCTTATATTTTTGTGTAGCAATTAACTCCTCTTTCATCAAATCTAATTGAGTAAGAGAAATTTTTTCATCAAAAGAAACTTTTTCGTAACGCATGGTTAAATTACCATCTGCGTCAGTTTCTTCAATTTCCATTTCATCTTTTGCATTCAAGCTCTTAGGAAACATTACGAGCCCTTGGTTTACTGCTTGTTGCGCTCTTTCATAGGCTTGAACTTTGTCACGTTTAAAATTAAACAAACGCAAATTTTTAGCATTGGCAGGATAATCTTCAAGGCGTAATTTCATGTACGGGTCAGTTTCATCAATCATACCCAGATGAGATTTACCTTTATCATCAAGCCATTCATTCATAAGAAAAGCTGCAATATCAAATCCGCCGCCGCCAGCACCCGCATCAATGACAAACAAATCAATATTTTCATAGTCAAGTGCGCCCCTATTGTAGTCTAACAGCATCTTTTTTATCATTTCAATCTGCTGTGGCTTTTGTATTATTGCTTTTTCTCCACTTGGTAAAAGCTCGATTAAATTTTCACAATTTACCATTTTAAGCATAAGCCCTTTTTCTTCATCTCTAAATAGTTCAGCTATACCTACAATACTATTATCAAGTTTACTTGAGGGGTCATATGCTATTATATATTTCTTAGTTCCTTCGTTAAAATATTCTGGGAAATAAGAATAACTATTTTTTAAAATTACCGAGCGCTTAACAAAAACATCTTCTCCTCCATCGTTGTCAAAAATGTTCAGATATTCTCTTTTTGCTCGATAAGGATTTGTTTTCATTGCATCATCAATTACCGATTGTTTAAGTTGTGCCATATAAGGCTTACCGTTCATCAGGGGATGCAAACTAAAATTGCAATCTATATCACAAACAAAATAATCAGGGTCTCCCAATAGCATTTTTTCGTAACATAGTTTATACATATCAAACAAATAACTATCAATCCCCTCTGCGGAACTAAGAAAAACATTTTTGTTCGGCAATTGCTTAGGATAAATTTCACTATTGATACCAGTACCAGTAATAAAGTCAGTTGATTGAACAGTAAACGGCAAAGTTAAAGCATAATAATCACGAGTTATTTTACCAGCTTCATCATACACAGAACACGAACTTCTTATCCGCACGATATTTTTTGCAACACTGTTTAAGCTATTAATCGTACTACCATTATACAAACTTACTGTATATCCTTGCTTACTATGTGTAAACGGGTCTGCTATACTGTTCATGCGCATACATTCATTAAAATAAATATCTGTTGTCCCACTTAAAGAGGCAATATTTTTCTTTGCTATATCTTCCATTTTAGTAAACGTCTCTTGGCTTTGATTTCCTGATGGGGCTAATATATAACAATTATTATTAGCAAACAGTAAAGACCTTAACATTAAAAAAACAGAAGCCATGAACGACTTTCCCGTTGCTCGTGAGCAAAGCCATACAACTGTACTTGGCACCCAACTGGATAATATCATCCATTTTTGATGGTCTGTAAGTTGTATTCCAAAAACCAGTTCTGCGAATCTTGTGGGGTTTTGTCTACCCCATTGAATTATTTCATTATATTTCTAAAATTGTTCAAGTCTTTTAGGAGGAATTTTATAATCGTATTCATTATAAAGTGGATTTATCATTAATAGCCACCCCACTTTTCAGCCCCGTCATAAACTCCCTCTTCCTTAGCCTTTTCTTCAAGCTTTAATTCAGCTATCTCTCTTTTAGCTAATCTAAGGTCTTCTTTTGTACTTGACAATTCTCTCTGCAATTCAGTTATTCTTTTCAATTGTTCAGCAGTAGTGACCATATATTCACTATCACTCATATTCAATTGATTCATAATTGCTTTAAAACTTGCATTAGCCGCTTGTTCGATACTCTTGCTTGTCTCAATATCGTACCTATTGGGGAGACCTTGCTCATATTTAAGTTCTGCCATTTTAGACATAACCCGACTCAAACTACCCTCTCCACGGCTACGCCGCTGTTGATATTTTTCCCGAAAACCGTTGTCACGGCTAAATTTAGTAATCATATCAAGCTGTTTATTTTTCAAGTCGGCAATAGCTTTTAGCTAAGCAATATCACCATCTCCATACATTAAATTCTTTTCACGTCTGTTCAACACCTCAAGTCTTGAGTAGCCAAGAACAATTTGGACAGCAGCATTTACTTTCATACCGTCCATAGATGCGGCATCATCAAGCATACCTAATAAAGCGGCATAAAGCTTTTTACGATTATCTTCCTCTTCTTCATAAAATGGGTCATAACCAACCATTGAAACAACATTTCTTTTATTAATTAAATCCTGTTTACTCCACCCATTTTCAATATCATCACCGACACTACCATCTTTACTATTAATAATCTTTTTATCTTTATCTTGTCTACCATTACCATTCACTCCACCACTACCAATCATTCCTTGAATATCTTTACTTTCAAGAAACACTTTTCCTTTAGCGGTAGCACTTTGATTCATAATAGACATATAACAATCTATAATATGTTTTTTACTATCTTTTTTAGAACACTCTTGTTTAGCCTGTAGATAAATAGTCTCATCATAATAAATATTCAAAGCACTACAGAACCACATCATCGCAACTTGACCATCTTCTTTTGCTTTTTCAAAAAATAAATATTCATATAATCTTTTGCAACAATCTTTACACAAATGAGTGTGCATCTTACCTGTTGGTTCAACCCTTGCCAAATCCATCTCATTATAATTGAGATAATATTCACCTTGAGGTAAAGGTCTACCACAACAAGTACAAACATATTTATTATATAACGGAACATATCTTCCAAAATATTTCATCCATATTGTATAATATTTCTGTAAATATTCAGGGACATTAATTCCATCTTCTTTTTTCTTTTTACTTTTACTCTTTTTGCCAGAGTTTATTTTATCCATTATATCAGGTGTTACATCATCTTCATCAGCAATAATTTCATTTTGCTCATCTATGCCACCCTGAAAAGCCTTTTCAGCGTCTAAATAAGTTTGAAAATCAATCTTATTTATTTCGCCTGTTTCTTTATCTCTAAAGAATTCAATTGGCTCTAAAAAAGCGTTTATATCAATAGAATCTTCAAGTTTAGGTGCGCCATCATTACCAATAATTTCAAGCATGGCTTTTTGTCTTTCAGTACCAAGAGCTTTTTTCCAACCCTCACCAAAATTAGCCTTTTTATTTTGAAGTTCCATTTTCTTTTGAATAGCATTGATTTCCTTTTCAGCTTTTTGCTATTCTCTAACTCTGGCAGCCTGACCTAATTTAGCCATAAGTCACCTACCTTTTATATCCTTTTACAACCTTTAAAATCTTAAAATTAAATCAAATTTAAGTTTTACTCAATAACCTTATACCATAGGTCTCCAACCTTTTGATGTTTAGGTTGTTCTGTACTAATAACAACATCAACCATGTCTTCATACACTTCTGTAATTTGCTGGTTAGTGTCATTATAACTTTGTTCAAATTGAGTCTTTGTATTATCAAAATTGGTATTGCCAGTAGTACGGAATTCGTTTGCTGGACCAACTTTTAGCTCTCCAATCTAAATAGAAGACGAAGGCATGGTAACTTCCGCGCCAGTGTCCTTATCAATAATCTTACCTGTAGTTGCATCATAAATTCTTGCCATATCTTCTAACCTCCTTCGTCTATACATGAAAAGAGGGTCAATTAAGACCCTCTACTATTTTATTCATTTTTATTTACTTTTTTTATTTTTATTTATTTTTATTTATTTATTCCCAAGTAACATATTCTTCCAACAATCTCTTCCGCAAATACCGTCTTGAGTAATCCCCACAGCTTTCTGATAAGCCTTAACTGCTTTAACTGTTGCAGGGCCAAAACTTCCATCTGCCCCAGACGTTCCGCAACTAAAACCAAGATAAATTAAAACAGTTTGCATAACTTTAACTGCCTCATTTTTATCTCCACTCTTAAGATATGGAACAGTAGAAGCAATTGTTAAAACTTTTCCTGCTGTAATAGTAGTATCAGTCTTATTTGTGGTCGTAGTAGTTTTAGTAGGCTTAATGGTAACTTTCTTTTTAAAATTATAATTCTTGCTTGCAGTTTTATAATCTGGAGTAGCAAAACCTCTAATATATTTACCATTAACCTTGATTTGACGGATTTTTACTTGCTTAGAATAATTTCCTTCGATAACATAAATAATATTATTTTTAACTTCTTTTACAATACCCACATGGTCAGCTTCAAGTTCACAATCACCAACCCCATTATCTTTCCAAGCGTAGAAAAGAATATCTCCCATCTCTGGAACGTAGTCATCATCCTCAACCCATTCTTTTTTAGCCTTGTAAAGTTTAATCATGCGATTACAAGAACATTCTGGGAGAATATAGTCTGTTAAATCCACCATCTGACTCCATGCCGAAATCGAAGCGGCACACCACGGCCACGATAAAAGCATTTTTGTACTTTCGGGCAATGGAGCAATACTATTATATGTTTCAATAAGTTTTTTATGGTTGGCATCGCCTTGTTTAGTTCCAACCCATGCTTCAGCAGTATCAACAACAAGTTGTCTCAACTGTTTTTCCTTTACGGTCATCGCCATCAGGCAACACCTACCTTTCAATTCTATTTAATTCTATTTAATTAACTATTCCCATCATAAGGGTTCCGATTTACATATTCCTCATATTCTTCGTCAGAAATAGACCCATCTTCAATCATTTTTCTCAAACGCTTTTTCTCACGTCTTTCAGCAAATAACTCTTGAAGATTATTATCAGCCTTTCTATCTGGAATCTTTCCTTCTCCTTCGCCAAATAAAGAATCATAAGTGCCACGAACATCAATTAAATATTGCTTCGCGGCAATTTCATAAGATGTAGGCATATCTTCGGGCAAAGGAGGGAATCCATAATAATCACGTCGGTTTTGTTCGTTCTTACGAGACCTTTCAACCTTTTTACGAATCTTTTCATCCATTTGCTTATCAATATAATCACGTCTTCTTTTATCTTGAATTTCAAGGATTTCTTCATAAGTAAGACGTTGAATTTGGTCTTCAGGAATGCCTTTAGCTTTTTGTTTTTCAATCCAATATTCTTGTGTATGGACAGACCTATCATGATTTTTCCTTACCTTATAACATTCGTAAAGGTCATAATTTGCACGAGCTTTTCTCCCTAACTGAGATTTTTCGAACTCAGCACATTGATTAAGAATCTCTTCTTCTGTCATTCCCTCAAATTCAGGAATTTCAGGCAAATCCATATCTTTTCTATATTGATATGCTAATTTTGTGTATCTATTTTCAGGCCAGCTAAAATACTCTTCGGGGTCTACTGTATCACTTTCTTTTGATAGGATAGACCAAATAATATTAGGTTGACCATGTTTCGCATCACTCCAACCCCTACGAGCTTTTACATTATGTTCAGCCTTAAACTTTCCTGTAATTCTCCAAGGAGCCTTAAAAATTCCATAAATTGTACCGAAGGATAGTTTTACAAGTTGTTCACGAGCAATAACTTCGAGAACAGCATCTTCAAAAGCCTCAACATATTTTTCAGCTTCTTTTTTATCGGTACTATCTGCATTACGCATAACCATTTTAACAAAGTCATTGCGGGTTACAGTATCCATTTTCCATAGACTTTTTCTTGGCTTTTGCATATCCTTTTATCATTCCTTTATATTAAAAATAAGGGCTTATACAACCCTTTCACCAAGTAAAACTTGGGTGGTCTTGCCGACCTAAAAATCATTTATTACAATATTACAAATTCTATAAAATATACATTTTATTTGTGTTTTTCTTATGTAATTGTATATCTGTCTCTTATACACATCTCCGAGCCCACGAGACCTCTCTACATC
>ERZ1026868.1965-NODE-1965-length-9995-cov-14.511569_pt1 | contig 9995 bp, 11 predicted proteins | sample MGYA00380164_ERZ1026868 | MGnify/ENA primary metagenome ERZ1026868 (study PRJEB33269, sample SAMEA4719800) | human gut metagenome | biome: human-associated habitat; feature: organic feature; material: feces | place: Cameroon | collected 2013-10 ... | reverse complement strand
CAATCACAAACTTTGTAGATAAACTTGTATGTGCTACGATTTGCCTTTTTATTTATAGAGGCGTAAAGATAATACAAGTCAAACATAGCTAGCAGAAGTCCAGAAGGCTGGCCGTCTGGCAGATAATCCAAAAAGACAGAGTCTTGTTGGCGGAGGTTTAGAAAGGGCAACGTTGCCCTTCTCAGGTTTCCAAAGGGCAGAGCCTTTTGGTGGCTATGAAGTGGAGAAAAAACGCGGGCAAACTTCTATTGTGTTAGAACTTGGCCACAAGTTCTGGGTGGCTGCAAGCGCGTTTTTTCGTGCATCACTTTGGCCCAAATTTCCCATTTATCAGGATGACTTTTCACGGATTTAGAAAGAGCAACGTTACTCTATAAAAAAAGGGAAGCCAGAATCAAACTTCCGGCTTCCCCAATGCAGGTGTTTTTAATCCCACCAGTCAATTTCTTTTCGCATGTGCGATACAGGCTTTTTATTTGTTGGTTTAGCCTGTTCTTTAACTTTTGGAATTTCTTCCTGAATCTCGCGGGCTTCTCAAATCTGACTCAGGGTATTAGCCCTCATACTTTTTTCGATGTACTCTCCAAGATTGCTACAATAACTTTACCTTATGTCTTCTGCAATAACCACCAGTTCATCAGGTGTCTTGTTCCAGAAGCGTTTTGCAAAATACTGCGCTCTGTGTAGCCATGAACCGAACTTTATTTCGAGGTTTTCAAACCATCTGCAAAGTCCTTTCCCATCTCTTTTGGCTGCCATCTTTCTTGCTTCATCAAACTGGATGTCGTTTGCAAAGTCACGATAGTTTGGTGCCGTTGTGTCGTTCAGGTTCTGCGCCCTTTGTGCAAGTTTTGAAGCTTCATTAAGTGCCTTGTTTAAGGCTCCTTCTTTTTCATCAATTACGTACAGCCGTTTTTTCAGCTTCCTTACAAACTTGTGAAGAGATGTATTCCTTTCCGCGCTTCCAGATGTGGATTTCATGTCCTGACTTGAAGCCCTCTTCTTTCATCGACTGCTTCATTTTTTCGAGAACCTCTTCTTCCATGACCAGAAGTTTCTGGAACTCTGGAATGAGAACAATGTCTTTGATTTTGAGAGTTTTCTTCTCGCCGATTTTCTGAGTGGTGTCTTTCACCATGCTGATAATGTTTGTAAGTTTCATATATTTATCCTTATGTTGTTTGATTTTTGGTTTCACTGACAGTCTGAAAAAGTTCCAGACTGCCAGTGCCGGCTTCAAAAGTACTTATGCTGAAGTCTTTAAGCGTTCAACGAATGCCAGAACATCAGATTTCTTGTACTTTCTTCTGCGACCGTCTTTGATGGCTCTTTCTTTCAGCCAGTCATAGCGTTCGCAGGAATGAAATGAAGAAGGTGCGCATCGTAAGTATTCGATGACTTCCTTCTGGAGCCAGAGTTTATCTAGTGATGTTTCATTTTTCATGTGCTGCTCCTCCAAAAGATTAAGTTTTAACTCTCTCCGATTATTCTCAAGCTCCTGCCTTCTCAGGTAAAAGCTTCAGAGCATTATCTCCTTCAACAGCTTCCTCATCCTTTATGACATAAACTGCATCAGAGCTAAGTTTTTTAAGGATTGGTGAAAACAAATGCTCCGTACTTTCTGCAATCTTATTCAGGGCGATTTCTTTCTGAATATGATTTGCATAATTGTTGAACACGCTTTCAGTTTTATGGCCTGAACCAATCATACAGATTCTCTGGTCGCCGATATCAGAAAGTGTATTTGTACATCATTCATGACGGAAACTGTGGAAGGTGATTTCTTTAGGATTTGGATATCCGATTGATTCCAGAGCCCTTCTGAGATATCTGTTGAATCTTTTAGGTGACAAAGGCTTGTCAGGACTTTGAGGGCTGAAGAATATAAAAGATTCAGGTCCAGTTCCCCAGGGATTAAAGGATGCCTGATTCAAAATCATGTCTCTTAATTCAGGCGGGATTCTGAATTCTCTTTCTTCTCCGTTCTTTGGAGATTTGAGTCCTTCATAAGGGTTGTATGAATGGCGGATAAAAATTCTGTCCTCACCGATATCACGAATCTGAAGTGCAAGAATTTCCCCCCTGGCGCATTCCCGTAAAGCAGGCAATAACGCATGCAAGTTTTACACGGTCGTTATCCCATTCAGCATTGAAGAGCTTTATAGTCTGTTCAAGTGAAAGAATAACTTTTTTCTTTGGAGTGCTCTTAGGAAGAATGATTCCTGAATAACAGTTGTTTTCCGTCATTCCGTTCAGGTGTGCCCATTTCAGGGGAATTGTTACCGCCTGAAGAACTGCCTTTACAGTTTTAGGAGAAAGTTTCTGAGTGGATTCAGCCATAAAGATTTTCTTCACATCATCTCTGGTAATTTCTCCAAGAAGCTTTTCTTCCAGAAGAGGTTTCCAGTAATGCTTGATAATGTTTCGCATGTTCAGGATATGGCGGTTTGTTGATGAATGCCCTTTTAATTCCATTTCACGAAGATATGCAGATTTATCCCGCGTCCAGAAATCAATAAGGTATTCCATTGCATCACAGTCACCTTTTGCATTTGTCCGTACAGCAGCCTGAATGATTTTACGGGCTTTCATTATCTCGATAAGATCATTAATTTCCTGACTGGATAAATCGTTTGTCTTGAGATAGTTGAGAACAGTAATAAATGTGAATGATTGTTTGCCGATAGCTTTTCCTGTTCTGGATGTTCGTTCAGGTACACACCCGTTAACGACCCAGCCCATTACAACGCGCTCGGCTTCTGTTTTGTTTTCCTTTCCCGTACTTTTATTGCGGGAAATAGTGCCGTCTGGGAGACGGACTTAAGCATACCAGAATGGTGAATGCTTTGTTTTGAATAAAAGATAAGGTTTATTCAATTTCCTTTTCCTTACCTCGGGCAGGCAGAAAAGGTATTTCCACTTTATCATTATGGTCTTTAAATGTAAAGCAAATTCCGGCTAATACGAGAATTTTGAATCTTACTGTTTACTTTATATTCGATTTTCGAGGTTTTTGCCCTTGAAAAAGCAAATTGTAGGTAACCATAAGTCTTTGTATCATATAGAAATAGATCATTTAATTTCCATATGGCACAAAGGATATCTGGTAGGTTCGAGTCCTGCCCCCGCTATGACAGACCACTCAGAAATGAGTGGTCTTTTGTTTTTAACTGGAATTAACTGAAGTCAATAAAGTAGGGCTTAGCGTGATTCAAATTACTAATTTAAGTAAATACTCTAAGTAAGAGATTTACGGTCTTAGTGAGGTGAATATGGCTAAGCCTTATTTATTATTCAAAATGCCTTCTGGTATATGTTCGTGTGTATGTTTACTTGAATAATTTTCTAACTCGGTTTTAACTCGGTAATTCGAATTAAAAATAATTCTAACTCGACAAACCGAGTTAAAACTGCATTATTGAGCCGATAAAATCACTTTTCCTTACTTATATGAGCCGATAAATAAGAAAACCCGTTCTGAAACTTCAGATTCTGAATGGGTTACACTAAAAGGTGATGTTCAAAACCGCGATATTTAAGCGGGTTTGAACTCAACGACATGTTTACATGTCAAATACAGGGGGCGAAATATGGAATACATACTTAATAAAAAAAATATCCCGATTCTAAGATATGCAGAAAATAAGGGCTACATTGAAGTTCTGCAGGTTTATAATAAGGAACATTTGCCGGTTGTTCTGTTTCTGAATGGAAAACCTTCTGCAGATAATCTTTATGCGCTGAATGAAAAAATGGAACAGTTTCTGGATAACCGCCTCATTCCTTCTACCCGGCCTCATTTTAAGGAAGCACTGGAAGAACTTGAAATACCTTCAAATTATGAACTTGCCAAAAAGAGCTGGTTTCTGAGCCTTTCGGATCAGTACTGGATTTGTCCTGTTGAGCTTAAAGACAAACTTTTCTGGGAAGATATTAATTTTTTTACTAATGATTATGATCCTGCAATCGGATTACGCCTTACAAGTAATTCAAAAAGCCTGAATAGAAATTCAAGTTCCTACTCTCCAGATAATGCGACTAACGGAGAACTTTCCAAACGCTGGTTCAAAAAAGATGGAATCAATTATCTGGAAAAAGCTGGAACCGGACCCGAGCAGCAGGAACCTTTAAATGAAGTCCTTGCCTCTGAAATTTGCAGACGCCTCAATATTGCTTATGTGCCTTATTATCTTACAATTCGTGATGATAAATACTTCTGTTACTGCCCGGATAGTAGTTTTTAAAGACCGGAATCTTGCGAAATTCGGCGGTTCAAAATATGCGGTCTGGAATTACAATACAAAATCGCCGTGGGTCGGCATAAAAGAATATGAAGATATTGTGGATGAGGAAACCGGTGAAGTGACTGGAAAAAATCCTGTTTACTATGACGAAAACTGGGTTGATCCGTATTGCCCGGAAGTTTGGGAATATAATGTTGCGATTGCAAAGGAACTTATTGCCCGCGGATTTGATGAAATTCAGTTTGACTATATCAGGTTTCCTACGGATGGCTATAATTTGCGTCAGGCAAGCTACCGCTGGAAGAGCGAGGGCATGGATAAGGAAAGCGCGTTGGTTTCGTTCCTGAAGTATGCCCGCGAAAATATAAACGCTCCGATTGGAATTGATATTTATGGCGCGAACGGCTGGTATAGAAGCGGAACCCGGACCGGACAGGATGTGGAGATGATGGCTGAGTATGTTGATGTAATCGGCCCTATGTTTTATCCAAGCCACTTTGAAAACGCTTTTATGAATTTTCCGCCGGCGGAAGACCGTGTCTACAGAATTTATTATTATGGAACTTACAGAAATTCGGTTCTGGCCCGAAACCGTGTTGTAGTACGACCGTGGGTTCAGGCTTTTTACCTGAACGTAAGCTACGACCGGCAGTATTACGGCAAGGAATATGTTTTAAAGGAAATATTTGGCGTGCGTGATTCAGTTGACCATGGCTATATGTATTGGAACAACTCTGGAAATTACGAAATGATTTCGCCGGATATTGCAAAGGATGAGCCTTTTATTGGATCTTGTCCTGAATCCAGCCCGGCGTTCAGAAAACCGGCTTTGGGAACACAGGAAGCGCCGGAGTTTACAAATGAAGGCCTTTCCCGCGCTGATAAAATTTTTAACCGCGAAAAAAAACGCTGGCACTCAAATGATTCCGTCTTCAATCCGCTCTTGCAGATGAAACTTTTCGATAAGAAGATTGAAAAAAAATAACTTTTCAGCCCTGGCGCTATTAAATTTTAGCAAAAGCAGAAGTTTACGCAGATTTTTCAACAAATTTTATAAAACTCAAGGTTGTGCGCACTAGGCAAAATGCGGGGGGGGGTGGTAGAATGTCCTATCTTATTTTGAAAGGGGACAAAAATGAAAAAACTTCTTTTTGCATTTTGTGCGGCAATCGCATTGTTTACAGGTTGTCAGAATGATTCGTCTGATGATTCGGCGTCTGTTCAAATCTCATTAAAAGAACGTATTAATACGGCAAGGGATGGCGATGTAATCGACTTGGGAAAGGCGAACCTGAAAATTGATGAAAACGATTCTTATACGATTTCAAAACCTTTGACAATTAAAAACGGAAACGTAAAAAATGCGACATTTACAGTAGAAAGCGATAAGGTTGTTTTTGACAGCCTTATGAGCATAAATGGCGTAATCGTGCACGAAAAAGTGGGAAACGGCGACTTTACATTGCAGAACTGCTATAGGGTTAGCGAAGTTTATGTAAATGGCGGCGGAAGCAATTCCATTCACATTGCAAAGACAACTGTTGAAAAGCTCATTATAAATAAGAAGGGAGTGCGGGTGGCGCTTTCAAATGATGGTTCTTCAAAAGTTACTAAGACTATGATTTTTGAAGACTGTAAGCTTGATTCAGAAAATGAAAATAACTCTTTTGAAAAAGTTATTGTTGAAAAAGCTGTAAAAAATCTTAATCTTGCCGGAAAAACAAAAGTAGAAAGAATTGTTTCTACGGAATCGTCTGGTTCTGAATCGCCGACAATTAAGATTATCGTCAGTGTTGAAGTAAAGGTTGTTGCGGCGGACAGTACAGTAAAAAAATCTATAGAAAAAACAGATGGCAATGAAGAGTTTAATAAAAAAGAACCTGCTATAGAAGATACGGAAATTTCTACTGAAGAAAAAGATGACTTGAAAAAAGAACAGGAAAAAGTTGAAAATCCAGGCGCTTCAGAAAAACCTGGAGAAACAGAAAAGCCTGAAGCTCCGGCTCTTGAAAATCTTGATTTTATTATTGCGTCTAAAGATAAAATTTCCGAAAAACTTGATGCCTTTCCGGATTTTGCTGTTGGGGCAATCAGTGAAATAAAAGTTGAAAAGACCTCTTCGGAAGTTATTGTTACAAACTCTGCTGCGTCTGAAGATTATTCAAAAATCTGGGATTACTGGCTTGTTTCAAAAACTCCGGTAAAAGCAGAAAAAGGCAAGAACTATAAAATCAGTTTTGACCTTAAGGCAGACAAATCCTCAAGAATATATCTTGCAACGCTGGATGCGGCAACGTCGGAAGATTCAAAATATGTTGAATATAATGTAGAAACAGAATATAAAACATATTCAGTGGAAACAGGAACTGCACTGACCGACTGGTCGGCAGGAGTTTCTCAGCTTGTAATTGGTTCTGTTTCAAAGCTTTATATTAAAAATTATAAGATAGAAGAAACCGATCCAAAAATTGGTTATGCAATTTTTATTTCAGATAAGAATGATTCTATTTCCTGCGAGGCGTCGGCAGACGACATAAGCGTAACCTTTGGGGAAAACGGAAAATCAGGCATTAATATCTATCCGCTTGCTCTTGAAGTTGGCAGGCTGCACAAAGTTACATTCGATGTAACTTGCGACAAGGAAGTTTCTGATGTAGCCATTTTTGCAAGGGCAAATTCTAATGAATGTGCCACAGCAGGCAGTGAACATTTTGATTTTAATACTGAAAAAAAGACCGTTACATTGTATGTTCCGGTGTATCAGAAAAACAATGAAACATTAAGACCCCTTCTGGTTTGGGTTGACTCAGAAACTCCATGCAAACTTACATTCTCAAACTTTAAATCCGTGGAAACGGACTTGAATTCAGTGCTAGTGGAAAATGAAGATCTTGGGCTTTACTTTGCGGGTGATATTTATCTTTCAGAAGCAGAAGATAGGCTTTGGAGAGTTCTTTCTGCGGACAGACCGATTCAGCTTTCTCCTGGCTCAAGGGTAGAGGGGCAGGTTCTTCTTTGTGATTATGCGGCATGGGATTCTGTGGTGACAAGTTTTAGGGTAATTTCAAAAGACTCTGAAGCGACAAGAGAAAATGACAATATTGTTTTTAGCAACAATTCTTCAAAAACAGTTTCACTTAGTTTTTCAATTAATGATAAGCTTGAAACTGCGGTTGCTTGCACGGAAACTGAGCTTCCTGACTGCCTGTGGATTGAAGGTTTTTGCTCTGGTTATGATGAGCGTGAAAAATTTGAAGTAATAGATGCAAATACTCAGAAATTTAAATTTAAGTACGACGCAGAAAAGCATACTGGCTGGGGCAGTAAAAGAGGCACTATATTTTTTAAGGTTTGCGCTGACGAAACAGGCTGGCGTTTGATTTTTGGCGGAACTTGCGAGCAGAAATTGTCTGTTTCATTGAATGAGGACTTTGTTCCTCTTTATGCCAGTGGCGTAGACGGAAATTATGATCCTGGCAATATTGTTGTAAAAAATCTTGCCGATGCAGGGGACTATGTTATTACAGTAGTTGGCAATGCATCTGTCGGGTTTATGAAGTTAAAAATAGAAGGCGCTGTTGGTGAATGGCCTGAATTGCCTCCGTTAAAGACTGGCTGGTATTATTATGATATTAAAAAGTCAGATTTGGGAGCTGCGGAAACCTTCAATATGATTTTTAATAAAGAAAATTATGGTGGTGGAGAACAAAGTGCGGATATAGTGGGTTTGAGTGTGAGCACAAATATCTACTGGTACGATTGCTGGCAGGAACCTTATGGTAAGTCAAATCCTTCTGAGCGCGAGGATAATCCGGGAGCTGCTCCGGCGGACGGTTATATCCGCATATATTTCTATTCGACGTTTTCTGACCCGGGAAATTTAAATCTTCATTATTGGACTGTTGTCGAACCTGTTTTTGCTACGAAATGGCCCGGAGTAAGGATGATTGAATTCCAGCCGTAAAATTGTAATCTGAATTTATGCCATTCCTCTTTTTTTGGAGGAGTGGCTTTTTTTCTTCATACGGGCGGTACGGCAGGATTCCATACGGAACCTGCCGTCGTGCTTTCCGGGGTTCCGGCCTCCGCCTCATTGCTCCGCTCCGATTGTCCTTCCGCCGCATCCGTTTTCTTCCTTTTGTCCGGTTGTCTTCCCATCCCCGGTCTTTTCTCCGTTCCGCTCCGCAACGCTCCCTCTGAACTGAACCCTTTTTTATAGACAAAATTATGCGGCATATTGAGCTCTAAATTCAATAGGGCTCAAGACGTTTAATCCAATTTTAATACGCTCTGTATTGTAATATGCAATATATTCAACCAGAGCTTTTTTGAATTCTTCTACAGAACTAAATTTATTCATGTAATAGAATTCTGTTTTTAGCAGGCCGAAAAAGTTTTCTGCCATACAATTATCAAGACAGTTTCCTTTTTGAGACATACTTTGCGTTACATCTTTCATTTTTAGCATTTGCGTATATCTTTCAGTTCTGTAATGCCACCCCTGATCAGAATGAATGATTAAGCCTTTAAGATTGTTATATTTTTCAAAAACATTACTTAACATCTTGCAGACAAAGTTTAATGTCGGCCGATGTGAAATTGTATATGAAATAACTTCCTGGTTATATAAATCAATCAACGCCGAAAGATATATTCTCTGGCCGCAAATATTGAATTCTGTAACATCTGTAACCCATTTTTCATTAAATCTAGTTGTCTTAAAATTCCTCTGAAGAATATTGGGGAATCCTTTTCCTTCAATTCCTTTATAAGAATGATATTTTTTAGGTCTGACATAGCTTTTTAATCCAAGTTCATCCATAAGCCGTTTTACTGTTTTATGATTTAGTGCAAAACCTGCCCGGCGAACCAACACTGTAATCCGTCTGTAGCCATAACGTCCTTTATGATGATGAAATATTTGCTTTATCAGTTCTTTTTCTGATTCATATTTATCAGGTTTATTTTGAATGGCAGTATAATAAGTACTGCGTTTCATATTAAAAATCAAAAGAAGATCCTTTAACTTGTATTTCTGCCTTAACTCAGATATTGCTATTGCTTTTTCTCTTGTTGATTCTGAGTTAAGGCTTCCAATTTTTTTAATGCTTCATTCTCCATTTCAAGCCAGTAATTCTTTTCCATGATTTTTCTGATTTCTGGATTCTTTACATGCTTGAATTTCTCTCGAATTGCAGCTGCCTCTTCTGAGGTTATCAGATTTTTCTTTCCGTTCAATTTCAACCCCTTAGTTGATTCTATCACCCATCGCTTTACTGTTGAAGGTGAAAGATTGTTCATTGCCGCAACTCTTGTATACGGAATATTTTGAACAGTCACTTGTTCTATTACTTTTGATTTTAAATCATCATCATATTGTTGATTATAATCTTTGATTTTTAAGCCTTCGATTCCATTGTATTTATAAAGTTTTAACCATCTTTCGACGACAGAATGAACTGTCCCGATTTTCTTTGCGATGGCTCCTGGTGACAGATCTTCTTCTTCATGTAGTCTTACAGCTTCCAGCCGTATTTCAAAACTGAATACTCTTTGCATAACATCCTCCAAAAAGTGTCTAACTTTTTGGGTTCAGTTCATCGGCTGTTCCGCCCTTCGCTAACGCTCACCGTCCTCGGCTGCCATTCGGGCATCCTGAGGTCGGCAAGGGGCTCCATAGCCTCACGCTTAAAACGCTTGATTTTCGGCTATTTCGGAGTTATACTCCAAATTAGTCGGACTACACAAAAG
>ERZ1026868.1958-NODE-1958-length-10037-cov-7.777499_pt1 | contig 10037 bp, 8 predicted proteins | sample MGYA00380164_ERZ1026868 | MGnify/ENA primary metagenome ERZ1026868 (study PRJEB33269, sample SAMEA4719800) | human gut metagenome | biome: human-associated habitat; feature: organic feature; material: feces | place: Cameroon | collected 2013-10 ... | reverse complement strand
CCCTCGCCGAGATTCCGATCGGAGTGATGTTCTTCATCCTCTGCGGACTCTGCACATCCGTGATGTGGGGCGCCATATTCAATCTCGCTGTCGAGGGCCTCGGCAAGTACACATCTATCGCTTCCGGCCTGTTCATGGTGATGGTTTGCGGTGGTGGAATCCTCCCTCTCATCCAGGGTGCCGTCGCTGACGCAACCAACTACCTAATGAGCTACATCGTTATCATCATCGGTGTCGCCTATATCCTTTGGTACGCCCTCTTCGGCTCTAAAGTAAAGAAAACCGCTTAATTTGAAATCCCGTCCCGGTGGGGTTCTCCACCGGGACTTATCATAGCCAAATATTATGGAACAGAATCTAGTAATAGGAATAGATGTCGGTGGACAGACCACCAAATGCGGGGTTGTTGACGCGCGCGGAACCGTGCTCGCCCAGACAGTCATCCGTTCAGACTCCTACACTACTGTCGAGCCTTATATCGAGGAACTTGCCGCGGCGCTGAAGAAGATCATCACCGATGCCGGTGCCGAAGGGCAGATCCGTGGAATCGGTGTGGGCGCTCCTAACGCCAACTACTACACCGGTGAAGTCGAGAATGCCGTTAACCTTTCTTGGGGAAGAGCTGGTTCGATTCCTTTCGCCAAGATGCTTACCGAAGCGATGGACGGCATCCCTGTTACCCTAACCAACGACGCCAACGCCGCCGCGATGGGTGAGATGACCTACGGTGCCGCGAGAGGTATGAAGAATTTCATCATGATCACCCTCGGAACCGGTGTCGGCAGCGGAATAGTCATCAACGGTGAGATGGTCTATGGCCACGACGGATTCGCCGGCGAGCTCGGCCACACCACGATCGTCCGCCACAACGGCCGTCGCTGCAACTGCGGAAAGAGTGGTTGCCTTGAGACCTACTGCTCCGCGATCGGAGTCGCCAGAACCGCCCGCGAGTGGCTGGATATGAGCGATCAGCCATCGGCCCTCCGCAGCCTTGACAGCATCTCCTCAAAGGATGTCTATGAGGCCGCCAAGGAAGGCGATGCCCTTGCCATCAAGATCTTTGAATATACCGGAACCCTCCTCGGCCAGGCTTTCGCCGACTTCATCGCGTTCTCCGCTCCTGAGGCCATCGTCCTCTTCGGCGGTCTAGCCAGAAGCAAGGAGTTCCTCACCGAGCCGATCCTCCGTTCGATGAACGACAACGTCCTCCCTCTCTGGAAGAACAAGGTACAGCTCGTCTATTCCCAGCTCAAGGAGTCCGACGCCGCCATCCTCGGCGCCTCCGCCCTCGCCTGGGAACGATAGGCTCTCCGATGCGGCGTTTGGCTTGGTCTTGAAGCCTTGCCGGATGCCGTCGCCAGAGCGAGCCTCCCTCCAGCCGTGGAGCGCAAACTCTTGTAAATGAATATTGTGACGTGCCCTCCTTTGCCCGAAACGGGTGTGGGGATGGTGCGTCTTTTTCGTAAAGTTTTTTCGTGAAATATTTGGATTTAATAACACATTGCTTATAATTGTCTTGATATTAGTGCGATACACCGAAAGTTAGTCGATCCCTAAATTTAACCCACGTCCTCTAAAAGCGGGAATATGACAGAAAGACGCTCGTGAAGAGATCATTGTCCCTCTAAAAGCGTGATTTGTACAAATTAGCGCCTGTGAAGGAGCGTTATGGACGGTTAACGGCAGCATTGGCAAGAATCTCTTTTAGGAACGGGCCGGTGACGGAGGCGGGGTTCTGGGCGAGTTGCTCGGGAGTGCCTTGGGCGACGATGAGGCCGCCGCGGCGACCACCGTCGGGACCGAGGTCGAAGAGGTAGTCCACACTCTTGAGAACATCCAGATTGTGCTCGATGATGATCACCGTGTTGCCTTGATCGACAAGTTGTTGCAGAACGTTGAGCAATACCTTGATGTCTTCGAAGTGAAGGCCGGTCGTCGGCTCGTCAAGGATGTACAACGTGTTGCCGGTCGCCTTTCTGAACAGCTCCGCCGCCAGTTTCATTCGCTGACTCTCGCCGCCGGAAAGTGTCACGGCTGACTGGCCGAGATGAACGTAACCGAGACCTACATCGACCAACGCTTTCAGTTTCTGGGCGATGGCCGGAATCGGCTTGAAGAACTCGTAGGCCTCGCTGATCGGCATCTCAAGCACGTCGTTGATGTTTTTACCTTTGTAGTGCACGGCCAACGTGTCCTCCTTGTATCTCTTGCCCCTGCATTCGTCGCAGACCACATTCACGGATGGCAAGAAGTTCATCTCGATAACCTTGATTCCGGCTCCTTTGCAGGCCTCGCAGCGGCCACCGGCAACGTTGAACGAAAACCGGCCGGCCTTGAACCCGCGTACCTTTGCGTCCGGAGTGTCGGCGAACAGGTTGCGGATGTCGTTGAACACACCCGTGAACGTGGCCGGGTTTGATCTCGGCGAACGTCCGATCGGGCTCTGGTCGATCTCTATCAGCTTGTCGATGTTCTCGACACCCTCCAGTGAATCGTAAGCCAAAGGATGCAGCTTAGCCCTGTAGAACTTGTTCTTGAGAATCGGCATCAGAGTCTCGTTGATGAGCGTGGACTTGCCACTCCCGCTCACTCCGCTGATCCCGATGAAGCATCCCAGCGGAAAATCTACACTGACATTCTTCAGGTTGTTGCCCCTCGCTCCCTTGATGCTCAGGAACTTGCCGCTTCCTGCCCGGCGCTCGGACGGAATCTCGATCGAATCTTTCCCTTGAAGGTAATCCAGCGTCTTTGACTTCCCGAATATGCAGTGTCCGGCGGTTTCCTTGTCCAGCGAGGCCGGAATCTTTCCCTTGTCCGATGAATATTCCATCAGCGCTTTCAGGGGAGCGTTCAGGCATATTCTTCCGCCTTTGTCGCCGGCGCCAGGGCCGACATCCACCAGCCAGTCGGCGTTCATCATCGTTTCGTAGTCGTGCTCGACCACCATCACGGAGTTGCCCTCGTCCCGGAGTTCCTTCAACGAGTTGATCAGCTTGCGGTTGTCCCTCTGGTGCAGTCCGATTGACGGCTCGTCCAGGATGTACAGCACGTTGACGAGTTTTGAACCGATTTGCGTGGCGAGCCTGATCCTCTGGCCCTCTCCGCCGGAAAGCGAGGCCGTCGGGCGGTCAAGTGACAGATAGTCAAGACCTACGTCCAGCATAAACTGAACCCTTTCGTTGAGTTCCTTGAGAATGTCCCGCGCTATATTGTTCTCTCTTGTGTTTAGTTTCCCTGGCAACGACGCGAACCATTCCTTGAGTTCGGTCATCTCCATCGCCACCACCTCTGAGATAGTCTTGCCGTCAATCTTGAAGCAGCGGGCGTTCTCGTTCAGCCTGGTGCCGTGGCAGACAGGACACACGATCTTCTCGTCGATGTCGTCCACGATTCCGTCAAACGTAACCATTTCGGACAGACTACCTTCGCCTACACGGAACAATTCATCACTTCCGAATATGATGTGCGAGATGGCCTCGTCCGGAATCGAGTCGATAGGATCGTACAGAGAGAAGTTGTATTTCCGGGCGATGGAGCGGATCACATCATATTTCTTGGTCTCACGCATTTTACCCAGCGGGACTATTCCCCCGTCTGCGATTGACACTGATCTGTCAGGGATGATGGAATTCATATCCACATTCACTATCATTCCAAGTCCTTTGCAGTGAGGACAGTAACCTTCTGGGGAGTTGAATGAGAAAGAGTGTGGCGCTGGTTCCTGCAAGGATATTCCCGAATCAGGATCGACAAGGTGCTTGGAGAAATGCCTCAGTTTGTCAGAGCCGAACTCCAGCAGGGCGACCGAGCCTTTGCCAAGATTCAGAGCCGACATCACGGAGTCCCGGACCCGTTTCTCATCGCCCTCAGACGGCTTGAGCTTGTCCACGACCAGTTCTATGAAGTGGCTTTTGTAGCGGTCCAGAGCATCAACCTCGTTCAGCGGGAGTATATTCCCGTCCACTCTGACATCGGTGTAGCCTCGTTTGCGGAGCTGGTCGAACAGCTCGCGGTAATGTCCCTTGCGCCCCACGACCAGCGGAGCGAGCAGGTAGCACTTCTTGCCCTTATATTCATCCATTATGAGGTCCACGATCTGCGCGTCCGTGTAGCGGGCCATCTCCTTCCCCGTGACAGGTGAATATGCCCTCGAAGCCCTCGCGTACAAAAGTCGGAGAAAATCGAATATCTCGGTGATGGTCCCGACGGTCGAACGAGGGTTGTTGCCCGTGGTCTTCTGCTCGATCGCGATGATTGGACTCAGTCCCGTTATGCTCTCGACCTCAGGCTTTTCCAGCACACCCATAAAGTGCTTGGCGTAAGGTGAAAGCGTGTCCAGGTACCGTCTCTGCCCTTCCGCATAGATCGTGTCGAACGCCAGCGAGGACTTCCCGCTGCCGCTTAGCCCCGTCACCACCACAAGTTCCCCCCTCGGAATGTCAACATTCACACCCTTAAGGTTATGCGCCTCCGCTCCCCGGATCTCGATATATTCTTTCTTGCTCATCATTTCCGCTTTATTCCGCAAATTTAACGAATATTCAGTAAATTTGTAGTCAAGAGTAAAACAGACGAATCAATGAGTCAGGATCATCAACTGAACATCAAGACATTTAATTTCAATTCGTTCCGGGAGAATTGCTATGTGCTTTGGGACGGAAGGGGGAATTGCGTTTTTGTGGATCCGGGGTGCTATTGGCCGGAAGAGTTCGCTAAGCTTAAGGAGCTGGTGAAGACGGAACGGCTGACACCGAAGGCCATCTGGCTGACGCACGGGCATTTCGACCACGTGCACGGGGTGCTGAGGATCGTCCAGGAATATTCAGTGCCGGTGCTGATGTCGCCGGAGGACAAGATGATTCTGGACAACAATCCGGCGGCCGTGAGGGAGTTCGGGCTGGTAGCGCATGATTCCTCTGAGATCAAGACGGTGGACATCCGTGACGGGGAGGTTCTGGACACGCTTGAGGGGTCACCTTTCAGGGTGATAACCACTCCAGGACACACTCCAGGTGGGGTTTGCTACTACGACGAGACGGACAAGGTCCTGCTGACAGGCGACACTCTTTTCGCCGGGGCGATCGGGCGTTCGGACCTTATAGGAGGGGATTATGACCATCTGATAATCAGTATAATGGATAAGTTGATGGGACTGCCGGGTGATGTGGATGTGCTTCCGGGGCACGGACGCAAGACCACGATTGCAGACGAAAGGACCCACAACCCGTTCCTCCAACCGTTCAACGAGCCGGAGGAGGATCTTGACTGGGACGGGGAAGGAATAGAGATAGAAGGAGAAAAATAATGCACATAGGAATAGCAGGCAACATAGGCAGCGGCAAGACCACCCTGACGAGGATGCTCTCCGCCCATTACGGATGGACACCGAAGTACGAGTCGGTGACCTATAACCCTTATCTTGAGGACTACTACAAGGACATCCCCCGCTGGTCGTACAATCTTGAGACTTACTTCCTTGCCCAGAGATTCAAGGACGTGCTGGAGATCGCGCGGAGCCGGGAGGTCATCATCCAGGACAGGACGCTCTTCGAGGGAGTCCACATCTTCGTGGCCAACAACTATGCGATGGGCAACCTCAGCAAACGTGACTACGAGACCTATATGGATCTCTTCAATGTGATGGCCGCCACCGTCCGAAAGCCCGACCTGCTGATCTACCTCAAATCATCGGTGCCTCACCTCGTGGCGCAGATCCAGAAACGTGGCCGCGACTACGAGCAGACCATGAGCCTTGAATATCTCAGCGGCCTGAACGACCGTTACGACAAGTGGATCAATGAATATGACGGCAAGGTCCTGACCATCGAGACCGATGATCTCGACTTCGAGAACCGCCCTGAGGACTTCGCCTCCATCACCGACAGGATAGATGCCGAGCTCTACGGCCTTTTCCCGTTGGAGAAGTAGTCAGACACATTGCCCCCTCCTTGGTCACTTTGGTCACAAACCCTTTTCCCGGTCACTGAGCTTGCCTAAGTGACCGGACTCACCTTCACACCTCATTCTCCGAAAGCTGATAGAATGGCGGTCGGAGTGATAGCGGAGCCGTCGGAGGAGAAGGCTCCCATATTATAGGCTCCCCAGTCGCGGTCCGGCCTCTCATAGATGGATGGTCTCCATTTGCCGTCAACCTGAGGCTCCCAGTAGAACACTCCGGCACAGACGGACAAGGATTTCACGGAATTCATAAACTCGGTCATGCACAGTGTTGAGACAGCAAGGTCAGATGCGGTGTTCTTCACACCTACCTCACAGACCATCACCCGGCAGCCGTACTTGGCGGCCAATGACTTGATGTTCAGGATGGCGGAGGAATTCATCGCCTTCCAAGTCATGCTAGGATTGGTCATAGGGTAGTGCGAAAGGCCGATCATGTCGAACTTGCCGCCAGAGGCTTTGAACTTGTCAAAGAACCAGGTGTTGTCCTGGTAGGCGTTGTCGATGTGGATGATCACCTTGGCGGCAGGAAAAACCGACTTGACGGCATCGTAGCCTGCGTTTGACAGGGCGGCATAGTTGGACCATCCTCCGGAGATCTCGCCTTTGTCGTTGTAGAGCCGACCGGTTTCCCAAAGCATTCCCGGGCGTGTCTCGTTGCCGACCTGTACCCAGAGCGGAGTCACCCCGGCGGACTTCAACGCAGTCAGAACATCCTTGGTGTGCCCAGAGACCTTGGCGCAAAGGCCATTCAGATCCAGACCGGCCCACTCGGAAGGAGTATTCTGACGGCTCGGATCAGCGAAGAAATCACTATAGTGGAAGTCAATCATGACCGCCATCCCGGCCTCGGCGGCCCGTTTCGCCATCTTGACGACATCTTCCTTGCCGCTCCATCCGTTCGGATCCTCCGGCCTCACCCAGACGCGAAGACGTATGGCGTTGATCCCGGCGGCCTTAAGCACCGGATAAAGCCCGGCATTGCCCTTGGAGTCCTTGAAAGCCGTTCCGCCTATCCGGGAAGGATTGTGGGTCATGTCATACTCCATTTCCGAAGCCCAGCTGACATCAGCACCGCGTGCGAACGCCACTTCGTCCACAGAAGGCTCATCCGGTTCGTCTTTCTGATCGCCTCCGGAGCCACCGCAGCCGACAAACAAGGAGGAAACCGCAAATGCCAATGCGGCCAATGTAGCAAAACGTGAATATAATGTACTCATACAGCGTAACGTATTTCAAAAGATCCGGTGACCGGCTTCATCCTTGTAATGCCGCTGGAAATAAGCCTCAGCAGTCTCCTGAAGTCCCGAAAGGTTGACTTCAAGGCCGCTCTGGAGCGCAATCGGATAGCGGTCGTCGCGGTTACTACGGTAACTGAGCTTGTAGAAGCGACACTATGCGGGTTCGGGTCGGCGGTCACTTCGGCAGGCTTAGTGACCGATAGCGCCTCAGTGACTGTCGGAATCCGTTTGCCGAACGGGTAGTAGTCGCTGGCCTCGATGACGGTGCCGGTGTCGCCGTCGAGGACGGCGCGGACGCTGCCGAGGTGGTCGGAGACATCGTCAGCCGGGCAGAATCCCAAAAATTCCGCAAGAGTGAAAGTCCGTGTCAATCCTTTCATATTCAATGTTAAGAATGCGGCCATAGTCAAAGATAGCGCTTAGAATGGTATTATTAAAAAATAAGCGTGTAGAAGCGTGAGAACACATCACGTCGGCATACCTTGAGGCATCTTGTATGTTCCGACTCTGTTAATCGTTTGTAAGTTAATACGGTGGCGACTACTTCATATTTCATTCTCTTTGATCAAGCCCCGTTTAAACGCCGTCTTAATCCAGCCTATTTTGCCTTGTTTTACTCTTATCGGGTTCAGTTTCATAATTGACTCTCTCGTCGCTCCGTCATAAAAAAATAGCGAGAAAGAAGGACGATCGTAACCTAAGCCAAACCGAAAGAGCCGTCTGGGACGGACCTCGTTGTCCACAGGATTAAGCAACAATATGTCAAGCGACTCGCTGTGCACCTTCTTGATAGTGTCAAACGACCATTCAATACCAATGCGGCCAAAGCGACCGGGGATGTTCTGGAAACCAATCGCAGGGCGCTTCCCGCTCAACAAATCGCTGGTATAGCCAAGGTCGGTCAGGTCTGCTCGTATTATCATAAAGCGTTCACCATCATCGAGGTGGCACTTTATCCAGTTGGCTGATAAGCCCTTGTCAGAACCATCACCCTTGCTGAAGAACACATAACGGTTCTCAGAGATCCACGAAGCGCATACACTTATGTGTAAGTCACAAGACTGGACATAATACATTTCCTCATAGCCACCATCGCCAAGGAACAACGCCAATGTGGCGGCTGTGAAACTGATCAGTTTGATTTTCTTGTTTTTTCTCATTGTGCTGCCGTCATTGATTGATCAGTGAATCTCAATAGTTTAGACAACATATTGCCCAATTGTGTGGTTCTATGTTCCTCAACGGGTTCCAGATACTCGCCGTACACATCGCCGTCATACCACACAAAGGCCGACTGGAGTTGATTGCTGACATAAACCTGCACCTTGCAAGAATCCAAATAGTCTTTGAATCCTAGTCTGTAAATGCGATTGTTCCATACGTCATAATTATTATCTTGCCTTGCGGACGCTAATGAAATAAGACCGTCGGTCTGTTCCGGATGGATATAACAGGTCTTCTCAAAAAATAACATCTGGAACGGCAAATATGATGTTCTGCCTATACCACCCTTCCTTATCCGCAACAGGTCGTGGCTGTTTGACATAGCGGAATCACTTTGCCTAAGGAGTACGTTAGCGCAAGAGTCCTTCTGATCGTAGTTTATTTCCAGATAGGTGTCGACACCCGCCAGATAATAAACGGCATCGTATTTGACGGTCCGACTCAACTTGTCGTATACGCTCCAATAGGCATTTTCCAATATGATGACGACAAGTAATGCGGCAAAGCAAAACCATATAGGTTTGAACACATAACGCAACATATTCTAACGATCGTATAAATACCAGTTTAACCTACGCTTGTTCTTATATTCAAGATAGCCCTTTGTCCAACCGTGATACTCCGGTACTCTTGTCGATAGCCCTTCTCTTTTGGGGACAGACTTCAAGTTCCCATTACCGTTTAGCCAGACATTTATATTAGACAATATCTGGTAACCGTCAAATGCGGCTCTGGCGGCCAACCATCCTATACCGTTAGTTCCGGCGACATAACCGGCGGCGATATTACCGATGTCGCGCGCTGACGCATAGATGGCTTGTCCATTGTTCTCTTTCCCTATAGGCATACCACGATAAGGGTCTCTTTTTGTTCCGGACGCGGGTATGTCCTCTCCATTGGTGACTTTAAAGTCATATTTCCGTCCATTTCTGGCGTTTAGCATATAATCAATTAATTCCGGTTGTGATTTGTCATAAAACATTTGCAGAAAGTCGCTACCGCTTGCGCCATTGGGATTAATCACGCTTCCAACAGCCCAGGTTCCTTCTCCATCTGTGTTAAAGAATGAATACGGAGAGACGGTTTTTCCTATTGACTCACCTCTTTGTCTATGGCCATTTTCATCCACGAAAGTCATATAAACATTAAGGTCATTGTCAAACGCATTACCTCCTTCAATAACGACATATGTGCCATCATCGGCAAGTTTTACCCAAGTGCTTTCGCCATTAGGGTCGATGAATGTGATGGGATTCCCAAGACAGTAGGCGTACGGGCTGACGGCGTAGTACTTCTCCGCGAGTGGGTCCTGCGCGGTCCATCGCGCGGTGAGTGGGTCGTACATCCTTGCGCCGAAGTCGAGGAGCGGGATGGCGGCGGAGAGGAAGGACTGGGACTCCTTGCTGGAGAAGAGCCAGCGGTTGGGGGAGGTGGGAGCGGTCGTTGAACCTGTCGAAGCGACACTATGCGGGTTCGGATTGGAGGTCACTTCGACAGGCTCAGTGACCGATACTGACCCAAAGACTGCTGCTGACTCGGCGGCCGGTGACGGGATCCGTTTGCCGAACGTGTAGTAGTCGTTTGCCTCGATGACGGTGTCGCCGTCGACGACGG
>ERZ1026868.1955-NODE-1955-length-10042-cov-5.390207_pt1 | contig 10042 bp, 9 predicted proteins | sample MGYA00380164_ERZ1026868 | MGnify/ENA primary metagenome ERZ1026868 (study PRJEB33269, sample SAMEA4719800) | human gut metagenome | biome: human-associated habitat; feature: organic feature; material: feces | place: Cameroon | collected 2013-10 ... | reverse complement strand
GTGCAGAACGGCGCGGCCCGGCGCTCGGCCGTCACGCTTGGGACGGGGGCGCTGGCGGATTTCACCGGCACGCTCACGGGGAATCTCACGCTCCGCGTGGTGGGTACGGTGACGCTGAACCCCGCAGTGGTGCGCGTCGCGCCGACAGTTGACCTCATCCTCGCGGCGGGTACCTTCCTCGACCTGAACGGCGGCACGCTCACTGTCCGCAACGTCTCAGGGACGGGTTGGGTGCGAAACGGCACGCTCGTCGTCCTCGGCGAGGACAACCGCCGCAATCCCGCAACCATCCTGATCTTCCGTTGACGCGCACAGATACGAACGGACGCGACAAGCGCGTCCCTCCCGCCCGCAACCATCCTGATCTTCCGTTGACGCGCACAGTACGAACGGACGCGACAAGCGCGTCCCTCCCGCCTCGCGCTCTCTTAACCCTAACCAGCGCAATGAACCGTCTGGCAACCCAAAAGTGTACGGGCACGCTGGAGTTCTTCCGAAGTGGGAGGGCGGGCATCGTACAACGTGTAGGCGAGGCCGAGCGCCTGCCACTTGTGGACGCCGAGCGCGTGGTAGGGCAGCACCTCGACGCGGCGGACGTTCGGGAGCGTGCGGATGAAGGCGCCCGTCCGCCGGAGGTCGTCTTCGCCGTCCGTGAGGCCGGGCACGAGGACGCGGCGGATCCAGACGGACGTGCCGAGTTCGGCGAGGTAGCGCGCACAGTCGAGAACGGGCGCGTTGTCCGCGCCCGTGAGCGCACGATGCGCGTCCGCGTCGAAGAGCTTGAGGTCAAGGAGCACCGTGTCCGTCACGCGCAGCAATCGCTCCTGTGCGGCGTTGCCGCGCCGGAAGCAGCCCGCCGCCGTGTCGAGACACGTCGTCGCGCCCGCCGCATGCGCCTTCTCGAAGAGATCGGCGACGTCGGCGGCCTGTAGCATCGGCTCGCCGCCGGAGGCCGTGAGGCCGCCCTCCGCGCCCCAGTACGCCCTGTAGCGGAGCGCGCGGGCGAGGACCTCATCGGCCGTCGCCTCGAACGCGGGCGGCTTCGCCCACGTGTCGGGGTTGTGGCAGTAGCGGCAACGAAACGGGCAGCCGCTCAGAAAGGCGATGAACCGAACGCCCGGCCCATCCGCCGCACCAAAGGTCTCAAACGAATGGATTTTCATGGTTTACAGATTCCTCCTCAGCCCTCTCGACAGATTTCCTTCACCCTCCAAACGAAATAATCACCCAGCGGAAACGCGCGGCCCCTGCCACCCGGCCTTGGTTCCAACGCGGAAAATTCGGGATACGCCTCAAACAACTCCGCCTTCGAGAACGACCCCTTCGGAGGAACGTCTTCATCAAGCGCAATCTTGTCGACACCGTTGACCGAGCCGCACAACACCAAGCGTATGTCTTTCGCCGACATGCCAGACGGCAGAATCCACGGGCACCACCCGCCCATCTTGACCGCCTCAACAAACCCTTTCGGATACCCGTTCGCAACAAGGAGCGAACCCGGTTTCAAAATCTTCACCTCAGCCTCCACATAGCGGAGATACCGCTGCGGGATCGCCTCTGCCTCAAGCCATGCCGCGTAGGAACCCTCCCCAAACGACACCCGCGCAAAGAGTCTCGTCAAAAAGGCCTTCAGTCGCTGATGTTTCTTCGGCAACAACGGGAACGCGCCTATGTTTTGCTCCTCGACAAGCTCTTCGTAGTCGTAGAGGTTCGCCTCACGTTCCTCATCTCCGGGGAACAGAATGAATGCACCAACCACATCCCGCGGAACACCTCGCTCGCGATAGAGAATCGCGTCCCGGTTGTCTCTTGGGCATATTGATCCCATTCAGAGGCAAACACACATGTTCCACCATTGGCCATACACCCCTGATGAAATCCTCCGATGCCCGCAAATAAGTCTATGAACGTGAAATGCTTGTCTTCGGGTAGTGACTTCCCTTCGCCGATGGCAAAAATCGCGTTCTTTCCATCCGTTATCAGCATACTTATCCTTACAAAAACTGATTATAATCTGATTTAGAACAAATCAATAAGAAATCAAACAAACCTTGACAGGAATACTCATTGCTTTCATAGTCTCAACCATCCTTCGAAGATTAATTCTAGAAAACAATGGTAAAGCATCCGACTTTAGGGACTGTGCTTTCTTTGTTACAATAGCAAACACAACCCTAAATTTCTTAGAGCGTACCGATGAAACAATATACTCCCTATCTACGGCATTAAGCTTCGACTCATTATTAATCGTTTTTTCAAAATGCGCAACTGCATCAATGTCTGCATAAAGCAAGAGTTTTGAACCAACATATCCTTGCGAAAACAAATGGCTCAATGAAGAGGAATGAACACCTACTTTCACATGAATCAAAGAAACAGGGCACTCGTTTTTATTAAAATAACAAAGATCACAAAGTTCAATTGGCGTCTGCCTTGGGGGTTTATACAATTTTTTGTCGAATAGAACCATCTGATTGGAACTCTTCGCAACGGACGCATTATACTCATTCTCGGAGCGACTTGTATATGCCGGCAGAAAAGTAAATTGCTCAAACAATGGATCCAAACATGCCCGCAGGTTCTCTATCAAATCCTGATTGACACAGTACCATTTACCCTCGCAGAAATGATAGTACTTCCCATCTACAGCACATTCAAAGATAAGACATTTGTAGAAAGAGGGTATCGTCTTGTTGATTGGTTTCCCCTCCATGTTCATGACACAAACATCATAAGTTGATTTTAATCGTTCAATCGTAATTGCACAAAGATCATCCTCAGGTATCACATCCCAAAATGATTCAATAGTAAACGAGTCCACTGCTGGTAGCCGCCCAAACTTAACCTGACCTTGGTCTTGATAATTCACGATATCAGGGTAGGACAGGATTAGACTGGGATCCTTCTGCTTGACTGCTTCAAGCAAACGTAAATCAAGTCTATCTAAAAGAGATTTGTCTTTTTCTGGGCGGATATTAAAAACTTCCGGAAAATTTCTCTCCGCATCTTCTTTACCATATAAACCTAACAGATTTTGGCAGAACATCACCAACTCTTCTGCCGATTTCTTGGTTGTGACGCGAATATTATCACACCCCGTCACTGAAGATGCTAAATCAGCGTATTGGTCTTGAACATGTCCAGTGATTTTCTTAAGAACCGTAGTGTCGTCACCATTAAATGAAAAGAATGACAGATCTTTATCCTTTGGAGCCTGTATACGTTCGCGCCTAGCCGTTTCAGGATTCACCACATCCGTACTGCGCAATGAATCTCGCTTCGTCATATTCAATGCAACTCTTAACCCAAAGTCACATTCATACGCACTTGAAGACAAATGATGGTAGGACTGCCCGAAAGTAGCCGCAAACCATCTTTTTCCGACAGGAATAAATAGGATTCCTCCAGGATAAACTTGCGCAATGTTTCTGGAAATTCCTAAATACTCTTTCCACCAAGGGCTATGTTGACAACGTCGCGTTAAATAAAGAAGAGCCCCTTGCGGAATTTGTGCTTTAGAGTCTTGCTCCAATAACTCTTGGTTTCTTAATGCTCCCAAAGGGACAATCCCTTCATGGAGCAAATACACAGTAAAAGTCCTTGACTTGACTTCCATTACTCAACTACTCCATCTAAAAAATTCAGACGACCTTTACAACCCCAATTCGCACTGCCGCGCACCAATCCTCGGGAATGGCGCGACGCCGATAATCGTCCACGGATTGGGCATTCGGCGTTGTTGAAACTGCAACATAGTCCCCATATACAGGTAAAGATCTACCTTGTCTGAATTCAGGAACTCGACACCATACTTGTTCTTAACAGAATCCCGTGCACGTTCTTCTGAGCCAAGACGTTTCTTTTCCCAATAAAACAAAGTCCCCAATTCCCAATCAAGAATCTTGTGTGTCGCCTTTTCGCCATCGGCATCAGTGATTTCATATTTGAAATCATAAGGAACGAGATCAACACGCTTAAATTCAGCACGCCATTCGTTCTCATGAAAAAGATCCAATTGCATCATTTCAGGAGTAGGAGCATCCGAAACGTCCTCTTCTATCTTCGCCGTTTCGCAACGTAACTTAACTGAAGTTGGGTGGAAAACAGCTAAACTTCCTTCGTTTTCGGACACCAATTCACGCAACTCGGAGAAACGAGTATAGACCTTTACCCTGTCCAATATCGCACGCCTCCGATATTCCCATTTCTCTTGCGCGCCGATCTTCTCTTCTGGTACAATTGGCTGATCTATGTCAACATGATAACTTTCAGGTCTTGGATCTCTCGCCTTATTGACCGTACACTCAACCCACTGATATTTGCTGAATTGCTGTTCACCATCGTATAAACGGAACGGAATGGGGAATAGCCGCACCCATGTACCATCAGCCCGAATGCCCGCCGTGCAAACAGTTTCAATGTACTTTGTCGAACGATTAGGATATGTCTTGACCAATATAAGAATCTTTTCTTTTTTTGACTCTTCCATTCCAAGACCTCCTTATCAAATCAACTCCGCCTGCACACCTATCCGTTTCGTAAGTGCGTTTAAGACACGTGTCCGATGACACTGAGCCGGATTGGCCTCGAAACAAGTCAAGGCAATCGAGCCTTCAGATTCCAGCAGCCGCGCCAACAAGTCGAGCGTTTCACCCTGTCGAGCCAAGACTGTCTTTTCATAACGGTCAAAAAGGTCGTCGTAATCTGACTGATAGCGAAGGTCTGTTCGCTCGTAACTCGGAATTCCAAGTTCCGGCAGATGCCGGTATTCAATGCCGAGTCCATCACAAGCTTTCTGCAACGTTGACTTTGAAAACCCATACTTTCGGCTGATTGGATTCCTCCGCACATCACACAGCACCTTGATGCCATTTCGAATCAAAGCATTGAGATAGCCCTCCAGTGTTCGTCCCTCATAGCCGATAGAAGCCAATGGCACGATCTTTGTTGGACGAGCCGTCCTAATCTTGGCCATCGCCTCAGCATCCTCTCCCAGCACAAGATCTTTGATTTTGCTGTTGATCGCCCAATACGGATAACGCCGATAAACATCGGCGATGAGTTCCCGACCACGATGCGGATAATTCCGACGAAACTGAACAAGACGCTCCGCCATGACACGCTTTTCAAACACGCGGACTCTGCCGGATTCTGTCAACGTCCACCGCTTTTTGTCTTTATCTTCGGGATTGACGGCCTTTAACAGCCGCTTTTCTTCCAACTTGCGGATGTCTTGCGCGAGCGTTGACGAATAACACCCTTGCCTAAAGGGAATGAACTCATAAGACGGGACGGATTCTTCCAGTCTTGAATACATGAACATCAGCTTCTGCACCTCAATCGGCTTCAAACCATTCGGCTCGGTGCCGATCAGGGACAGAATCAAATTCTCTTGCGCAAGCGTCATGGTCAACATTTCTCTACTTGAAATTCACCTGTATTATACCAAACTTCCCTACGACCGCGCATGAGACCGCACGACTTTGCCGTGAACGCCGCAAACCTTACGCCACCCTGCCCGTCTTCGGTGCAGACGGCACAGAGGCCGTCCCTCCCGAACCCCTACAGATCGCTACTGAACAACGTAACAGGCTATTCTCCACGCCTTATGGCAGCAACGCCAAAATGACAGACGGATCGAGTTCCATCTTCATCAGCGCGAAGAGCGCGGAACCCGCATCCTTGAGCGAGGCACCGATGTGCCACACCGTGTTGTCAATGATGAGGAAGCGATCGTGCGACTTCTGGTAGCCCTTGACCGTAATCGGCAGGGACGGATACTGTTTCGCGTAATTGGCGAGTGCCGGAGCAAGTTTCGGCGAGTTGGGCTTAAGCGTATAGACCGTGCAATCGACCTTGACACGGCGATTGCCCAGCAACAGTAGCGTCCGCTCGTCGATGTAGTTGTCGATGAGGACGATGCGATGCCGCGCCGTCTTCACGATGCGCGTCAGCTCGAACTGCGCATCCAGCATCTGTCCATCGCACAACACTTTCTCCTTGGGCGGAAGCGTGGTCTGAACAAAGTAATCAACCTTCTCTTCCAGTTCGACAATCCGACGGTCATGCGATGCCAAACGACGATCCATCTCCCCGGAAAGGGCCAAATACCGTCTATCGTCGACTGCGACACCATTTAGGATATACCGCTTCAGAACCTGCGTCGCCCAAATGCGGAACTTGGTTGCCTGAAGCGAGTTCACCCGGTATCCAACGGCAATGATCACATCAAGGTTGTAGAAGTTTATGAGATGATGCTGCACCTTACCGCCAATGGCTCCATGTCGGGTGGTTGTTTCCATTTTGGAAACGACCAGTTCCTCATGCAACTCCCCTGTCGCAAAGATGTTCTTGAGATGCTTGCTGATTGCGGCTTTCTTCACGCCAAACAAGTCGGCAATCTTCTGTTGCGGCAACCAAATGCTCTCATCCTGTAACCTAACTTCAAGTCGCAGAGTTTCACTCGGCTGATACACGACAATCTCGTTCTTCGGCGTCAGAAGTCTTTCCTCCATCTCAAGACCTCCTTGTCAGATCAACGATGTGACCGGATTCCCGCTGGTCGTTTACAGCTGGCCGTATGTCCCGATCTGCTCCAGAACGTACGGGAGCGGGTCGTCCGGCGCCAGGGCGGAGCGGTCGTAGCCCATCACGCCCGCGACGGTCTCGCCGTTCACCGTCCGGTCGAGGAACGCCGCGACGTGCGGGTTCGCCTTCAGGTAGGCCGTGAAGAACATCCGCATGGACGTATTCCCGTCATCATGGCCCCACTCGCCATCCGCAGCGACCATGTCGACGGCCGCCGCCCGCTTGGCCTCGCCCCAGTCCGGCCAAATGCGGTCGGCCAGCGCGCGCGCGAAGTTCTGCAGGCGCTCGGTCGCCGTCGTGCCGTTGTTCATCGGAATCGGCTCGCCGTTGCGCGTCGCCGCGAGAGCCGCGAGGGCGACCGTCGCGTGGACGGGCTTGGCGCGCGTGGCGACGGCGTCGATGACCAGGCTCTTGAACTGGTCGTCCGGGAGCCCTTCGGCCTCCGCCCGCAGGGCGGCGACGAGTTCCGCCGTCTTATGGAGAATCGCCCCGGCCTCGCTGCCGATCTTCTGGAACTCCGCGTCCGACCCCGACAGGCGGTAGGCACGGACAGACGAGTTCTCGCGGTCGAGGTAGGCGTCCTCCAGGCGGGAGCTTCTTGAGTTCGACGGCGCGGTCGGCGGCCTTCGCGGCGACCGCCTCGTTGAAGACCAGGCGGTTCAGGTCCCATTCGCCACGCCGGGCGAAGAGCCGATCCACCGGAAGCCGCAGGTCGCCCCGCGCCACAAGGGCGTCCTTCGCGTCGGACGCCAGCTTCACCGTGTCCAGCGACTTGAGGAACACGTCGAAGCTTCCGCGTGCGGCGGCGGCCGCACGGGGCAGGAACGTCTTGAAGGCCGGATGCCGCAGGGCCTCGTCCGGCGGAATGCCCATCTTCGCGGCGAAATCGTCCCGCAGCTCGCCGACCAGCGCCGCGATGTCGCCGCCGTCGCCGAGCAGCAGCTCGCCGAGCGCATTGGGCCGCCCCGTGTCCGACGCGAAGAACACCTCGCCGCCGCGTCCGCGATCCATGCCCGCGAGGCGGCGCTCCGCAAGCTGGCGCGCGGAAGCCGCGCGAGGCCTGTTCGCCTGTTCCGTGGCGGATCGGTCATTCTCCAGCTCGCGCACGATCCGCGCGTCGCAAAGGAACTCCGCCTCGAAGACCTCCGGCAGGCACGAGAGCATCGCGGCCTGCGCAACCGGGGACGTCAGGGCGTTGAGCCGTTCGGCAAGACGCGAGAGGGCGTTCTCGATGACGGCCTTCCTCTCAGAGCTGCGCCAGACAGACCACGCGGCGCGCACGTTGACCGGGAGGTGGTCGACAATGTGCTGGGCCGTCGCCGCGAACGTGTCCGCGTTCATCGTCCGGAACCCGGCCTTGAGATCGGCGACAATCGCATCCAGGTCGGCTTTCGGGAGGGCCCGGAGGCGTTCGGCCTTCTCGGCGACGATGCGCTCGGCATCCGCCTGCGAAATCGCCTCGACCCTGACCACGCGGCCGCCACCGGGCTTCGCGGCATACTTCGCGCCCTGCAGGTGGCGCATCTCCGAATTGGTGACGGCGACGCCCGCGTGGTCGCGGACGTCCGCGTCGGGGCGCTTCCACCACTTGTCGGCGAGTTCGGCCCCGTCGGTCTTTGCGCCATCGAACTTCGTCCACTCGAAGACCACGGTCTCGCCGCGCGCCTTGAAGAAGTCGAGGCCGAGCTTGCTCGTCTGGCGCCAAAAGGCGGTCGTCGCCGCATTGTCGAAAATCGCCTGCGCAAGGTTCTCCCTGCCGCGCGGCGCATGGCGCGCGACGATTTCCCGGAGGCGCGCCTCGATGCCCGCCGTGTCCAGCCCCGCAAAGTCGGTGTCGACGGTCTCGATCACCGCGTCCGCCACGGCGTTCAGGACGAAGTTCACGTCCGGGTTCGGACGGATGACGCGGGGGTCGAGGTTCTTGCGCACGAGGTCGAGAACGGCCCCCTTGAGCCCCTGACGGGCGATCTCGCCGGCCCAGCCTGTCGTCTTGACGCCATCGGCCTCCGCCCGGGCCTTGCGGATCTTCGAGAAGAGGTCGATGTCGTGCCCCTTGAGGAACGCCCCCCAGTCGGCCTGGTCCTGAGCCGAAATGCCGGCGGCCAGCGCGGGGTTGTACGGCCACGCCCCCCGGTCATTGTCACGCACGAAGGCGATGGTCGCGGACGCCTGGTCAAGCGTTCCGGGAAGCCCGATGGACTCGTTGTAGTCGTTGATGAGCTGCTGCGTGAGGACCGGCGCGCCGCCCGCGCGCCCCTCCGCCGCCCTGTTGATGAGGGGGACGGCCCTCTCGCGGACGTCGGAGAAGCCGTAGTGCGCGAGCTTGCCGCCCGCCGCCCGGCTGATGTTCGCCTTCTCGCGGCAAAGCATCCGCTCGACGTTGTCCCGGAAGCCGGTCACGGCAACGACTTTGCCGATGTCCGCCGCGAGGGACCCAAGTTCGCTGCGTTCACGGACGAGCGCCTGGATCTGCTCCCGCACGGCCGTCTTCCGCGCGCCCTGGAAGAGGTGGAAGAACGAGGTCGTGGCGAAGCTGACGGACACGTTGCCGTCGCCCGCGAAGGACACGCGAAAGGCGTCCTTGCCGACCCGGATCGTGGCGTCCTTGAACGGCGTCGCCGCCCCGGCGGGGGGCGTGAACGCATCAAGGGTGATGGACTGCGCGTTCTGGAACGTGGCGTCGATTCGCGTGGGCATGGGTCTTTCTCCTTCTTCCTTGCTTGAGGTCGTGGCTTGTCCGCCCCGTCTACGCGCGGCGGGGACGCCCGGTTACAGTTTCTCTGCGATGCCCTTCGCGAACGCGACGAACCGCCCGAGAATCTCCGGCCATTCCGCCTCGGAGACATGGACGTAGGAGATCGAGGCGTAGGCGATCAGCATGCCGCTGACGGGGTCGCGCCCCACGGCCGGCGTGTCGCCGACGAGCGGCCCGAGCGCCAGGTCGAGTAGCTCCAGCATCTGCGCATAGCCGATGTCCTCGCGCAGCTCCTGCGCGACGGGCGCGGCGAGCGTGAGCCGCCCCTCCTCGTCGTTGCGCGAGACGTTGACGGCCAGCGTCCCGTCGACGAGCAGCTGGGCGTTGCCCTCGGCGTCAAACGGAAGATTCAGTTCGAGTATCATGGTGTCGTTTCCTTTCTTCGTTGTTGCCTGTCACGAAAATGCCGTCGCGAGAACAGCCGAGGAAACAGCCCTCGCCCGTCTGCGCATTATACCACAATCAGCTCTGGGGCGTGGCCGCGCGCGCGCGTCGCCGATGCGGCGGACGGCACGGAGGCCGTCCCTCCCGTTTGAGCATCCGGTCCCGTCAAACGACGGGACATCAACCACCAACAGCCTGACGGACGGCCTCTTCGGTGAACGCGCCGAGGAAGGCCGGTAGATTCGCCTGTGGCACCGTGAACGTGAACGCCCCGCCCGCGTCCGCCGCGACGTCCGTTACGCCCGCCCCCTGAAG
>ERZ1026868.1951-NODE-1951-length-10052-cov-6.654396_pt1 | contig 10052 bp, 23 predicted proteins | sample MGYA00380164_ERZ1026868 | MGnify/ENA primary metagenome ERZ1026868 (study PRJEB33269, sample SAMEA4719800) | human gut metagenome | biome: human-associated habitat; feature: organic feature; material: feces | place: Cameroon | collected 2013-10 ... | reverse complement strand
GCACAGGGTGACAGGGGTCACGCCGCCGCACAGGGTGACTATGGACACGCCGCCGTAGGTGGCAAGAATGCCATTGCCGCCGCCTTTGGCATAGAGGGCAAAGCTAAAGCCTGCCTTGGCTCGTGGATAATGCTTGCCGAGTGGGTGCCTATGGGCGACGGCTGGCACATCAAGACCGTAAAAACCGCCAAAATCGACGGCGAAAAGCTTAAAGCGGACACTTGGTATATGCTTAAAAACGGTGAGTTTGAGGAGGTAGAGGAATGAAAACGGAGCAAGTCAGGGAAGCTATAATGCGACTACATATGTGTGCCTGCCGCGAATGCGAAATTTGCAAATACAAGAGTGACATCAAAGACAAAATGCCTTCCGAAAGCTGCAAAGAGAGAGCAACGCAAAATGCGAATATTTTGGCGAAGAAATTCTTGAAAGCAAAAATAAAAAAAGCGGAGTGGATTTCGCCGAGGCGGGAGCTTCCGCCGGATGGCGAAGAAGTGCTGGTGCTTACGCAGAGCAAAAAGGGTATAAGAAACATTGACAAAGGGTACTGGGCAATCGACCACTTTATACACCGTGGCACAGCGCAGGTTATAGGGTGGATGAAACTTCCGGATATGTACCTGAGCGAGGAGGAGCAAAATGAAGATTAAAAATGTTACGGCGGCGGACAGATTTCGTGCTGTCTGCCAAAGACAATGCGAGCTTATCGGAATGCAGGAAAAAGACATTGCACAATATTTTGGCTTTACGGCGGCGACAATATGTGCGTGGCTTAAAAGCCCGGAGATTATGTCAATAGGGAGATTTCGCAAGCTTTGCGGACTGCTTAAAATTACGGATGATGAGATTTTGGATGTGATTAAGGGATGAACAACATAACGAAAATCAGCGATGCGGAATTTTACGCTGCGTGGGAAGACTTAGACTTTTTCTGCCACGCACTGGATATGTACAAAAAGAGCCTTGAGAATGACGAGGATTTTTGGGCTGAGGTTTTGGCAAACCCAAACCAAAAGATAGCCTGCGTAAGGGGTGAGGACGATGATTAAATTTAGACCGCTTGAAGCGGATGAAATTGACTGCCGCATAGGGAGTGTGGCAAAGGACGGAAGCTGGGTAACACTTTTGCTCTATAAAGACGCACGGTGCGATATGAATATTCTTGACGAGACCGTAGGCGCAGAGAATTGGAGCAGGGAGCATTATCAAGTCAAAAACAAGGATTTTTGCCGTGTGGGCATAAATGTGAATTTCGATAAGCCGGAGCTTGAGCCGAGGTGGGTGTATAAAAGCGACTGCGGAAGCGAGAGCTACACCGAAGCGGAAAAGGGCGAGGCTTCGGACGCTTTTAAGAGAGCGGGCTTTTGCTGGGGCATAGGTCGGGAGCTATACACCTCCCCTTTTATCTACATTCCGATTGAGGACAGGACAAACAAAATGCAGAACTATGAGCTTGACAGCAAGGGCAAGCCGAAAGCAAGCTTTAGAGTTACCTGTATGAAAGTTAAGGACGGCAAAATTACCGGGCTTAACATTGAAAACGACAAAAAACGCAAAGATGTATATGTTTTTGGAAACATATTTGACTGGAAGGAAGGCAAGAAATGAATACATATAGACATTTTACGGCACTGATTAACTACAAAATGACACTGGCAAAGATGAGAAACGAGGACGCAGCAAAAGCCCTCGGAATGTGTGAAGCGACATGGACAAAGAAAAAAACCAACCCGCAGAAAATGACACTTTCCGAGGTGATAGCCATATTCGATGCGTTCCATTTCTCTGATGACGAAAGACGGGCGGCACTGTACGATGGTTGAGTTTGACTTTGACGGTGCCAAAATCACCACAGGCGAACAGGGAAACTGGCTGCATTTACGAATACCGTTTCCGAGCAGGGTTACGGTTCGAAACTTTATAGACACTTTTAACACCGCCAAGGAGGGCACAAGGTTTTGCGCCGCAATAAAAGAAAAGAAAGAAAAGCGCACCCTTGACCAAAACGCATATATGTGGGTGCTTATAGGACAGCTTGCGGCGAAAATATCAATGCCCGGTGCTCCGGTTTCTCCGGCGGAGGTTTATCGGGAGCTTATCCGGGATGTGGGCGGAAACTACTATGTGGGCTGTTTTAAGGCAGACCAAGCGGAGGCTGTTAAAAAGGACTGGGAGAGCCACGGCGTGGGCTGGGTGGTTGACAGCATAGGAGAGAGCAAGGTTCCCGGATGCGTAAACCTTCGGCTGTTTTACGGCAGCAGTCACTACGACACGGCGACAATGAGCCGCCTTATTGATGTGGTTATCCGCGAATGCGAAACACAGGGAATACAGACAGAGACAAAAGAAGAAATACTTAAAAGGGGATGGGACAATGAAGCTTGAAATCGGGAAGAGAATAAGAAACATCGGAAGAGATTGCGCACATTATGGGGAGGAAGGGACCATTACCGAGGTGCTTTTCGGCGACGGAAACTACGGTTTTTGCCTTGTGCGGTGGGAGGACGAAGAAGAAACCGTAATGCTTGCGAAGGACATGGCGGAACCGTACTGGACGGGATATATATATGTTTGCATAAGCGAAGACAAAAACTTTCCGCCGGAGTGTGTTTTTCACTGCATAAACGGCAGGCTTTTCGGCAAGAGCGGCAAGGCGGGGCTTTATCGCTTTGAGAGCTTTAACGAGCTTTGGAAGCGGCTTGCCGACGGCGGAATTTATGTGAACGAGGTAAAGGGGCTTTATGACGAGCACACAGGCAAGGCAAAGCGGGGTGAAGACCATGACGCAGGTCGAGAGGATTATTGATTACATAAAGCGTTACGGAAGCATAACGCCGCTTGACGCACTAAAGGAGTTCGGCTGTATGCGCCTTGCAAGCCGAATGTGCGATATAAAGGCAATGGGCTACGGCATTGTGCGTGAATTTGAGCACTCAAAAAACCGAAGCGGCGAGCCTGTAAAGTATGCGAGATACCGCTTTGCGGAGGACGAAAGGGAGTGATTATATGATGGGGCACTGCGAATTGTGCGGAAAGTACGGCAATTTGGAGCACCATCATTAGGTAAGTTTTCGGTGGGGCTAACCGGAGCCTTTCGGAGAAATACGGGCTTGTTGTGAACCTTTGTCACGAGTGCCACAACGAGCCGCCGGAGGGAGTGCATTTTAACGCAAGGAGGATGCTTGCGCTGCGTAAATGGGCGCAAAAACAGGCTATGGAGCACTACGGCTGGGACGAAGCCGAATTTATCAAGATTTTCGGGAGGAGTTATCTATGAACAAAGTTTACTTAATCGGGCGGCTGTGTGCAGACCCGGAGCTTAAAATGACAAACGGCGGAAAGAGCGTTACCACATTCACGGTCGCCGTGAACAGGCAGGGGCAAAAATCCGAAAGCGATTTCCTTGACTGCGTGGCGTGGGAGAAAACGGCGGATTTTATCTGCAAGTATTTTCAGAAGGGTTCGCCTATTGTGATTGAGGGAGCCATACAAACCCGCACATACGAGGACAAAAACGGTCAAAAGCGCAAAGCCGTTGAAATCAGTGTGAAGAATGTGGAGTTTGTCTTGAAGAACGCAGGAGCGAACGCAGAGGGGCAGGAAGCGAGTTTTGGCGCAAGGGCTGATGTTTTAACGCCCGCAGAGGAAAACGCTGCAGAGAGCCGCACAGCGGCGTACGGAAGCACCGAGGACTTTACGGAAGTGGACGACGAGGATTTACCGTTTTGATGAAAAGGAGTGTGAAGCATGGAGAAATATAAAGAGCAGCTCTGCTGGAGCTGTAAGAACGCCTGCGGCGGGTGCGAATGGAGCGCACACCTTGAGCCTGTTCCCGGCTGGACGGCGGAAAAAGTGCCGAGATGGGAATATATAGGCACGAAAGAAAACAAACGCCAGGGCTTTTCGTACAAAATCACCGAGTGCCCGAAGTTTGAAAGAGGGTGAAGCGATGTACGAAACCGTAAGACAATTCAAGGGCGTATGGATACCAAAGGAGGTATGGCTTGACGAGAAGCTTACATACTTTGAAAAAGCCGTGTATGCGGAGATAGACAGCCTTGACGGAGAGGACGGATGCTTTGCAAGCAATAAATACCTTGCGGAGTTCTTGCACTGTACGGAGCGGCACGTCATACGAGCTATAGCGCACCTAAAAGAGCTTGGATATATCGACACGGAGGTATTCGACGGGCGCAAAAGGGTAATAAAAATATGCAGAATATTTTCTGAACAGGAACAAGCACAAAGGGTGACATTTATGTCACCCCCTGACATAAATGTCAGGGCAGACCTGACACAGATGTCAGGGCAGACCCGACAGGAATGTCACCCCCGTAATAGTTATAACATAGATGATAACATAGCTTATATATCGTCTGACGACGATATAGGGTCGTCGGTCATCTTCGGAGAAGAAAATATGCGAGAATCACTTAAATCGGGAGTTATGCTTTCGGACAAGCAGATGGATTCTTTGCTTGAGCTTTTGTCGGTAGAGGAATTTGACGAATACTGCGAGAAGCTTGGAGCTTGGAAGCAAAAGCACCCGGGAAAGACCTGTCGGAGCGACTATAAAATCATTTTGCAGTGGGCAAAAGAGGACAGACAAACGGAGGAATGAAAAATGAGAAAGCTAATAAATGAAGAGGAAAGCAAACTGATGGTAGCTGACGCTATTAAAAACAATATGACCGGTCAAGCACTCAGCGAAAAATACGGCATCAGCATAAACACAACATGCTACATAGCCAAGTACGGCAAGCTCGGATATGAGCTTGCGTACAAAAAGAAAAGAACATGCCCGCGCTGCGGAACACAGCTTGACAAAAAGATGCACTTTTGCTGGAAGTGCGGAATGAAAGCAATAGAAAGCACGGACGAAATCCTTGAGCAGGCGGAAAAGCTGCTTGGCATACTGACTTGCTATCCGTGCAATCAGGCGGCGGAGGGTATAGGCATTGTGAACCGTATCAAAGATTACATAGAGGAGCAAAGCGAATGACGAGGCAGGAATTTTTGCAAAAAATGAATGAGGCATGGAGAGAGTGCACCAAAGGAGAATGCGACAAATGCCCATATAATGCAGACCGGAAAGAAATGCACAAATGCCTTTTTAACCGGATTTTGGACAAGTTTTTTGAGAAAGAGGGCGAAAACTGATGCAGTTTACGATTTGGGGCAAGCCCAAGGGCAAGGACAGACCGAGGTTCGGACAGGGGCGGACATACACCGCCCCCGCCACCAAGGAATACGAGGACAGAGTAAAGTTTGAGTATGCCCGGCAGTGCCGGAACAGACGGTTTGAGGGAAATATAAGCGTTGATGTTGTCGCTTATATTGAACCGCCGAAAAGTTGGAGCAACAAGAAACGGGAGGATGCAATAGGCAAGTATTGCCCGACAGGGAGCGATACCGACAATATCCTAAAAATCATTATGGACGGTATGCAGGGAGTGGCATACGAAAACGACAAACGAGTTGTAGCGATAACTTGTCAACGGTTTTATGCGGAACAAAGCAAAGTAGTTGTAAACATTAACGAGGTGAAAGATTACGAAAAAGAAGTTTGAAAACGAAGTATGTTGCATATGCGGAGGAAAATTTGCCTGCCATTTTGAGGGAAAACCGTACTGCAATAAGCACTATTTGCGAATGAGAGCACACGGCGATGTTGAATCGCACCCAAGAAAGAACACAAATACCTTTATAGTACAGGATGATAAAGTATATTGCCTGACGGCAAAAGGGCAGTGCTATGTAATTGACTTTTGCGACCTTGAAAAAGTTAAAAAATATTCTTGGTGTTTATCTAAAACAGGGTATTTTGTTGCGAACATACAGGGAAAAGTAACAGAGTTGCACCGCTTTATTTTGCAAGCGGGAGATGGAGAAGTGGTTGACCACATAGACGGAAACCCTGCAAACAATTCAAGAAATAACCTGCGCATTTGCACTATTTCAGAAAACGCAAAAAATTCAAAATCAAAATCTCTTGGTATACGCAAAAGAAAAAACAAATGGGTTGCGAGAATTGTCGTAAACTACAATGAGCTTTACCTTGGTACATATGATACACAAGAAGAAGCACTTGCAGCACGGCAAAAAGCGGAAATTGAGTATTACGGTGCTTTTGCTCCGTCGGTTTCGCGGCAGAGCTTTACGAGAGTTTGCATAGAGGAGGCAAAGGTATGAGAGCGGCGGCATTTATAACCTGCATTTTGATTTTACTTTCTGTCGCCGTGCCTGTATATGCGCTGAGCACGGCTGAGCGGCGGCAGGACGGCATTATTATCGTTCAGACGGTAAATTTAACCCCCGAAAGCAAAAGTGCCTTGCAGAGCCTTTCAGAGGGCACAGAGCGAAGCAGGGAAATAAACGAGCCTTGCGGAATGAGCGAGGAGGAGCTTGAAGAAGCTTTGAAGCACGAGCTTAAACAGTATGCGGGCGATTTTCTTTCGGCGGAGGAAAAGCACGGAGTAAACGCTGCGTTTCTTGCGGCGATTGCGGCGCAGGAGAGCGGATGGGGGCGGTACTGCTTCCGGACGAACAACATTTTCGGGTTTGGCAAAAAATCTTTTGACAGCGTGCCGGAGTGCATAGACTATGTAGCCGGATATTTGGCGGAGCATTACATAGCCGAGGACGGCAAGTATTACAACGGAGCCACGGTTGAGGGCGTATCGGTGTGCTGGTGCGACAAATCCTGGGCGCAGGCGATAAATAATATATTATATAAAATCACGGAGGTGTGAAAAATGAATATCAACGAGTTCGAAAGAGAAATACACAAGAACGCCGTGGAGCACGGCTGGTGGGACGAGGAGCGGAGCTTTGCGGAGATTGTGGCACTTTGCCACAGCGAGCTTTCGGAAGCCTTGGAGGAGGACAGAGCGGGCAAGCCGATGATATATATACAAGACGGCAAGCCCGAGGGCAAGGCGGTTGAAATGGCGGACTGTATTATCCGCATACTGGACTGGATGGGCAAGGCAAACATAGACGCCGAAGATGTTATAGCCACAAAGCATGCATACAACGAAACGAGACCGTACAAGCACGGAAAGAATTATTGAGGAGGCGGAAAGATGGGGTATTTAATAGCTTTCGGACTGGGGTTTATCCTTGGCGGTTTTTTGATGTCGGCACTGACGGATAAGGAGGACTGAGGGGTGGACACGAGCAAAATGGCAGCCGAGGAAATAGAACGAAAAGTGGAGCGTGGGAAACTATACTTGAAAGTATGCGAGTATTGCGGGAAAAATTACTATTCCGGCTCCTCGCACGGGAAATACTGCTGTGATGCTCACCGCAGGAAGGATACCGCAGACAAAAGCCGCCATATAAGGGTGTGCGAAAAATGCGGGAAAGAGTTTGCGCTAACCGGAGGACGGAGCCGGGCGAGATACTGTGTGGACTGTCAGCCGGAATGCCACAAAAAAAACGAGGTATGCGCTATTTGCGGCACTCCCCTGCCGAAAAACCGCGGGAAATACTGCTGTGACGAGTGCCGCATTAAAGCCGCACAAAGCGGCTATGTCAAGCCGGAAAATGAGAAACGAGAAAAGCACTGCATAATGTGCGGTGCTCCCCTGCCAAAGGGGCGCAAAAAATACTGCAGCGACAAGTGCTGCTGGGACTATAAGTACGGAAAATTGCCCTTGAGTATGGTGAGCACGGTGAAAAAGCCTCTTGAGCACGGCTGTGACCTTGTGAGCATAGCAAAAGCCGCACTTGAGCACCATATGACCTACGGAAAGTATGTCGAAATGCTTGAAAAAGCGCATGAACACGGAGTTTGAGCACGGAAAAATTTTTGAGCACGGAGGATGAGCACGGCAAAATGACTTACGCAGAAAAGAAAAGCCTGCTTGAAAGCTACCGGATAACGCCTGCGGCGATAAAGCGTTTGCGGGAATTAATCCGAGAGCTTGAGAGCGAGGCAGAAAAGATAACGGCAAGCATATCGAGGGACGGCGGCGGGGGCTACGGAGTAGATACGGCGAAGCTCCAACGCTGCGTAGAGCGGCTGGACGATGCTAAAATGCGCCTCTTGGCGGAGGAAGCGGAGCTTGCGGAGAGAAAAAGCATTGTGCTTGCGGCTGTGGCGGAGCTTGAGGACGATATGGAGCGAGGGGTTATACTCGGGCACTACATACAGGGCAGGAGCTTTCAGGCACTTTGCTTTTCTCTTAGCTACTCCCGCAGACAGATTTTTCGCCTGTGCAGGCGCGGAATTGATAATCTTGCTTTATAATATAAAAAGATGGCACTCCATGGCACTATGGGCGTGATAAAATAGTATCGTGAAAAGATACAGATACCTTTCATCCGACTATCGAGTTTTTTCATTTTTCACACTCCTTGATTTTTTCGGCAAAAAGCACCCGCAGAAAGCAGGTGCTTTTTGCTATATAAAAAACCCCGCCGGAGCGGGGCTTTTTGGTTTCAGTCGATTTCAACGCCGAGCTTTTCGGCGGCGGCAAAAGCGACACTTTCGCAATCCTCGGCTTCATCGTATTCGGCTTCCATGTCAGCCCTTTTGCAAAGCTCCTCTATAAGCTCCGGTATCCACTCGTCGCAAATGCGAATTCTTTCAGCAAGCTGCTCAGTGGTGATGTCGCCGAGATTTTCGGTGATGTCTTCGATTCCAAGGGTCTCAAGGATTTTTTCGTAAGATTCAGTAGTCATGGTATTTTCTCCTTTGTCAATTTTTTTGTGGATTGATGCGCTCTCTTGAGCACGCTTATATTTTACCACCTGCGGGGCAAGCTGTCAACCTGTCCCGCGGCTTATGTTACCTAAAGAGGTCAAAAATGGTCATATTGCCGAAAGCAAGAAGCCAGTTGAACCAAAAGAATGCAATTGCAAGGCGTTTTGCGATTTTAACGATAGTTTTCATAATTTTGTCCTTTCTCGGGCGGATTAGCCGCCGCCCGACGGCGAATGTTTCGGTTAAGCGTCTTCACGCTCGAGGTCAAAGCTGCCCCAGCAGTCGGATTTATAGTAGTTGCGCTTCATCAAGAGCTTGAGCAAAAAGTGCTGCGCTTTGTACATAAAGCAGTTCGCTTTTTTGGCGATTGCTTCATCCTCGATTTGGTAGCTTACGGAGTTGCAAAAGCTCAAAAAGTCAAAGATTGCATCTCGCAGGTCTGTGTAGCCCTTGACGCTGCCCTTATAGGCGGTGCTGTAGAGCTGCGCCGCTATGCTACGGTAGTGCTCAAAGTCTTCACGGTAGTCGGCTTCGTCGCTTTCGGCACGGCGGTCGCCGTATTGGAGCATAACGGAGCGGGCGTTCATTTCGTAAAGAGAGGAGAAAGCCTTGTAATAATCCTCGGCGTCAAGCAAACCGCCCTTTGCGCTGTCCCACCAGTATATGACGGGCTCACGGTAGTAGTTAAGCTGTTCGGCAAGTCCGGCGAAAAAGCCGCCTGCCTTGATGTATTCCTGTTTGTTAATTACAAAGCTGCTCATTGAAAAAATCCTCCCGGTTATATATTTTATATATTGACTTTGCCTTTCGGCGGGTTTATAATTTAAGAGCAAGCAGAAGAGGGCAAGCTCTTCCGCCTGTTAAGAACTTGTTGTGCTTTGTGGGCTGCAAGTTCTTTTTTTATGCGCCTTTACTCATAAGGCGTTCGATTTTGGCTTCTGCTTCCTCAAGAGTTTTGCTTGCTTTGAGTATTTCAAGCACCATTTGCAGCAGCTTTACGAACTGAAAATCAGTCATTTCGTCCATGTTGTCTCCTTTCCGGCTCTTGCCAGCCTATATAGGCGGTTTCCCGCGACGCCTCACGGCGTTTCGGCTTGTCACCGGCAAGCCATCATCAGGCGGGGACGCTTTCGCTTTTTAAAAATCAAATTTTTTGCAGTATTCTTCGTACTCGCGGTTAAAAGCGGCAACCTCTTTGATGTAGGTATTCTGCTCCTCATCAGTCAGTGCCCACCAGCTAGTTCTGAGCATTTTATCGTACACCTCGGTAAAGTTTTTCTCGTCTTCCATGCTATCAGTTCTCCTTTGTTTCGTTCTCCCTCATCGGGCAAGCCCATTGTAC
>ERZ1026868.1943-NODE-1943-length-10084-cov-7.115764_pt1 | contig 10084 bp, 13 predicted proteins | sample MGYA00380164_ERZ1026868 | MGnify/ENA primary metagenome ERZ1026868 (study PRJEB33269, sample SAMEA4719800) | human gut metagenome | biome: human-associated habitat; feature: organic feature; material: feces | place: Cameroon | collected 2013-10 ... | reverse complement strand
CAGTTCATAGCTTCGCAGTCGAGGTAGTGGTTGGGACGGTTGCCGATTTGCTCCCATATCCACGAATTTCCCTTTTTAATTCGGTGTTCGGACTCCATTTGTTTTAAATAGTCTTCGGAAATATCCGTCGGAACTTCCCAAGTTGCGCCGTCGGCTGGATTCTGATTTCTGCGTATTCTTGCCAAAGTATCCTTTACATTCAGGTTGCTCCAAAAGTGCATACGACACTTAACGTAGCGCGAAATAAATATGTGTTTTACGGGCGAGTAAAACCGCAAAACCGTCTTGCCGTTCGGAAGTCTGTGGAAGAAGTTCGCCCTGTTGTCGCCCATTAGAGCAATCCAATTCCGCTCTCCGCAATGCTTATATACCTCGAACGAATTATACCCCGCATCGACAAACACAAGGTTGTCCAAAATTCTAAAACGCTTTTGGATTTCCTCGATGTCTTCCCACGTTAGCACCTTTTCATGCCATAGAAGACGGCTCGAACCGTTTATGCTCCAAGCGCGGACAACCAAGTAAAAACAGTTCATCTGAACGTCAACCGACATTATGCGAAGCGGCGCGATAACCTCGTTTTCGGCAAAAGGCGGGGCGATGATTTCGCCAAGTTTGTTGAAGCCCGCTTCCTCGTCCCAAGCGTCTCCCGAATTGTAGCTGCCTGAGGCGATTTCAAGGCGGTAGTCTTCGGCAAATTCCCTCCAAGCAAGCGCAAGGCGTTTTTGGTAGAATTGTTGAAGCAAAGAGCTGTCGCCTTTTCTTGCGGCAATTTTCGCGCGAAGGTAAAGCTCGGCAAGCTTGCCCCAACTCATCGAAGCAAGCGCATTCCAATGAAAGCCAACGTTTTCTTTTGAAGCGTTCGGATTGAGGGCGATAAACTTTCCGTCCTTGTTTAGAATACGCCTCATTCTGTCGGAATCCTCAAAATATTCCCCGCATTCGGGGCATTTCAGGGCAGTTGAATGGTTGATTTTCGAAAAGTCGTATTCGCCGTTTTCGTCTTTGCAGTCGTCGTCCCACTCGACATTTTCCCACTTATAGGGAATGCATTTGCCGCATTTTGGGCACTTGTAGTGCCATTCGCGCATATCGGTTGTTTCAAACTTGCGGTGGGTATCGTCGTTTTCCTCTCCGCCCTGTGACATAAACACGCATTTGCCGAGCCACCCGAAAGCCGTAGTTCGCGCCTCCGCTTCCGCCATATGCCCAACTGGCCATCGCCAAGTTTCGTCCCCGAAAAGCCATCGGATTGAACGGCGTTGAAGGTTGGTCTTGTTATACGCGCCCAGCAGCCAAAGCGTCATTCCGTTTGAAAAGTGGATTGTGCAGTTGCGCTGCTTATTTTTGTTCTTGGGAAATAGCTTTTTTACCGGTTCGCAACTCTCAAAGAGCTTTTGCAGACGGCTTTCAGATTCGTCTTTCGCATCTTCGTCTGTCTGGTCGAGCCAAAGACAAGGCCCTGGAAGGTTGGCGATTATGTAGCAAAGCGTAAGCTCGGGACTTGTGGTCTTCGAGCTTTGGACGGCGGCGATAATCGAGACGAGGCGGATTTTCGGGTCAACGATAGCCTCCATAACTTCGCGAATCCACGGCGAGTTTTCGCTCCTGAAAGGTCCCGGAAGCGGCGAATACGGAATGCTTTTTATGTGGTCTTCGCACCAACGCCAAGTCTCTCGGCGGTCGGCGGGAGTCCAAGCGTCCCTTAGAATTGATGAAAGCGGGTTGCGCATAAATGGAACTTCCGCTTATTTCGTAAGCAGCCAGCCGCAGAATTGCGATTCTTTGAAGACTATTTCCGAATTGAACCCGATAGCGCGGAATTCCGCTTCGTTGTCGGCTACGGTTTTGGGATACATACAGCCGCGCAGGGCTTTTGCCTTGTTGATGATTTGCTCTGACGAAAAGCCGTTCTTCGCCTTCATCTCCCAATAGAGCTGCTGCAAAATGTCCTGCATTTGCGATGTCGAGCCGAGAACTTTCTCAACGACGAACATTCCGCCGCAATTTTCAAGACTGTGAAATATGCGTTTCAATAGTGCGTTTCGCGCGTCTGGGCGCAGAAATTGCAATGTATAAAGCGAAACGGCGTAGGAAAAATTGGGCAGAACAAACGGTTTTTCGAGGTCGGCAAAAGTGATGTCTACGCCTTTTGTTTTCGCCTGATTTATCATCGCCTGCGAATTGTCATAGCCGATTAGGTTGAGCGTTTTTGAATGTCGGCGTTTTATTCTGCGCAGGGTTTCGCCTGTCGAAGCTCCGAAGTCTACAACCGTTGAATCGGGGTATGTGAACCAATCGGAAAATGTCTCCGCTAAATCCTGAACGTGAACGTAGTTGGGCACGCTCTTTCTGACGTGCTTGTCGAATTCGGGCGCGACGTGTTCGTCAAACACCCAGTTGCTCTGCCGCGAAATAATCCTGTCGTCCGTATGCAATTCCATACAAGACGGCGAAATGTCAAAATTAGAGATTCAAAAGTTTTTTAATTTCAGACTTTACATTATTAAAATCTGTTACAGGCAGAACGCCGAGTTTTCTTGAAAGGCAATTTTTATCCACGCTTGCCAATCCTTGAATATTGACCGCGGAAGGCTTGGGCAACCACTTGATATGTGTAATATCAATTTCTCCATTACAACCCCGTATCTGCGATGTAAGCGGAGCTACAATTACGAGCATTCGCGAATCGTCGGGATTTGGATAATAAAGGATAAGAACTGGGCGAATTTTCCCAATCATTCCTAAATCGGCAATCCATACTTCACCAGCCCGAGGTTTTTGCTTAGTATTCACCGAGAGCCTCGTTCCAGATTTTACCCTGTTCTTCGTTTGATAGTAATCTTTCAGGTTTTGTCGTAACCATAAAAGGCAAATCATCCCTAAGGTCTACTTGGGAAATGAAAATATTTATGGCATCCGACATTTTCAATCCGAGACGCGAAAATACCTTTTCGGCTTTCTTTGCCTTGCGAGAATCAACTCTCGCCCTTATCAATGTTGTTTCTTCTTTCATAGACATAAATATGCTCAAAAGTGCTCAAAGATGTCAAGAAGATTATCGGAGGTTTACGATATTTCTAAAATCTTTTTCGCTTAATGATTTTATTCCATATCGTTCATACATCGCCCGCGTTTTCGGATTGCTTTCAATGCCGAAGAAAGCCGCGCCATTTTTACCGTGTTTCGGGAAGATATACCGTAACAATAGGTCTTCTTTGATTTCGGGTGGGGTAGCGGAAATTTCCGCAAAATACGCTTCCTGCGGCTGCCAATTTGTCTGGTTGAAAATCCTCTCAAGCGTTTGTTCTTTGTATCGAATAGGACGCGCAGTAATAAGGATTGCGTATTTATCCCGCAGAAAGTCAACAAGCCACTTGCGGTATGTTTCCCGTTCAATCTGTTTTGAAAACGGCGTAATGCGCGGTTCTCCCCATTTCGGGGAATTTCCCACAAGCGTGTAGTTTAAATCAACCAAGTATTTCATAGCGGTGCTTGAATGCCGAAATCGCTTCGTCTACCAATCCCATACGGCTACCATCGGGATAAGGCAGGTCAAATTCAAATCTCAACGCTTCTTCGAGGCGTTCCCACTGAATGCGTCTGACGTTTTCACACTTGGCGTTTACGTTGCCTGTCATTTCCGAAATCTGAACGTTCCTAAAAAACGGCGAAAAGAGTTCGTAGAATTCCTTTTTCGTGTGGTATTTCTGGACTTTCGGCTTGTCCTGAAAGTCGCCAATGCGAACGCCCGATTCGTATTCAAGGCGAAACGCGATATTGCCAGCGTTCGACTCATTATGAAAAGCCTTGCCGTTTACCTGCCTATAACCAGTCTCCGCCGTCGACGAAGCGCAGGCGTAGAGTTTTGTAAACGGGCGGCACAACGCAGCGCAAATGCAAACTATGTGTTCTCTATCCTTTGCGAAAGGAACTGAGTTTAACACGCTTGAAATGAATATGCTTGTAAATTCCTTGCCGTTTGCGACGGCGTTTAGAAATTCCTTCGAAATTTTCAGCGACTTTTCTTTGTCGATTTCGGAAATGCTTATGTGATACGGTTCGAACGGAATGCAGTAAAAGCCTGCAGACTTCAAAATATTCGTCTCCGTAAGGTGTCCCGCGCCGAAGTCGAGAATTGAATTGCCGTGCTCCCTACGCCATTTCGCCTGTTGCAACTTGTCCAAAATATCAAAGCTGTGGCAGGGCTTATTTCCGTGAACGGCAAACACGAAGCCGTGCCCCAATTCTTCGCGAACACGTCTTGCGCGGCGAAACGAATTATAGCGAAGCAAATCGGCGTAGCGCGTGTGAATGTCGAATTCCATCGTAAGCAGGTTCATCATAGCGTCGGCAAACTTCGCCTCGTCTTCGGAAATATATACGACATCACAAGTGTCGGCTTTAAGTTCGGCAAGCATTTCCAAACGCCCGATACCGTTTATAGCTTTGCCGTCTGGCGTGCAGACAATCGGCATAACAATCCCAGCCTTGCGGAGAGTTCTGGCAATGCTCTTTGCGTATTGAATCCATCGCCCAGAGTTTATTCTGCAAAGCTTTGCAACCGACACCTTCGCAGGATAGGCGCACCTGAAAAAGTCTCGACTCTCCAACTCCTTGTTTTGAATATTTTCGGCGAGTTCCGAGAGATTTAGACTTTCCAGAATGCGCTTAGCCTTTTCGGGCGTTTGGCAAATGTCGCCGTCGTTTGTAGCGCGGTTAAAGACTATGTTCAACGCCTTGCGCTTCTCCAATTCCATCAGCGGAATTCTGAAAACGGGAACGTTTTTTACGCCCATTCGCGTTGCCACAAAATGGCGTTGGTGTCCCGAAAGAATTTCGCCGTTTGCGTCTGCGTAAATGGGCGCGATAAAGCCCAATTTGCGGAGCGAAAGCTCAATCAAATCAAGCCGTTTCGGATCGGCGGTTCGCGGATTGTAGGTTGACGGATTGACGGCGGAGAGAGGTTCGATTTTTATCATATGGAAAGCCTCCTGCGAAGTTCGGCAATTACCGATTCCTTATCGAATCCGACTTCCTGCTTTAATTTGTCAATCCATACCCCGAAGTCTTCCTGACTTATGCGAAAGCGGTAGTTCCCCGCCTGAATTGTGACTTCCGACTGGGTAAGCTCTTTTTCGGTTTCGTCCTCAAAATCGGGAGTTTTTTCGCCAAGAATAGCCTCCAAATCGGCGGGTTCAAACCCCGCCAAGATTGTATCGAAGCTCGTTTCTTTGAAGCCGTCGACGATGTCTTGAAGCCCGTTTAAGTCGAGGGAGGAAAGTTCCGACAAGCGGTTGTCTCCGACAAGAACGGCAAGTTCGTTGTCTTTGGAAGAAAAATTTTGAAATTCCACGGGAACGATTGAAACACCCAATTCTTTCGCGGCTTCCAACCGCCCGTGTCCCGCGACAATGTAGCCCGAAAGCTTTGAAACTACAATCGGGTGTCGCCAACCGTGGTAGCGGATATTTTGCGCCAGAATCTTTATCTGGTTTTGCGGGTGGGTATTGGGATTTTTCGGGTGGGGAATAAGTTCGTCAACCTTTACGAGCTTGTCGTAGGCGCACCAAACTTCAATTCCGTCCGCCAAAATTCGTGCTTTGTCTTCTGCCATACATAACGGCGGAAGTGTCAAATTTAGAGCGATATTTTAACGCCGTTTTCGTCGATGGCAGGAGTGGACACAATTCCGTAATTTGAATATATCGCGCGTGTTTTAGGGTTGCTCTCTATCCCGAAAAGCTCGGCTGGTTTAAATCTCGGCAGAATGTATTTTCGCAGAAGATGTTCCTTTTTTAGGTGCGGAAGCGTTTTTATTTCCGCGAAATACGCTTCCTGCGGCTGCCAATTCGTGAGAGTCAAAATCCGTTCGAGCGTCATTTGTTTGTATTTTACGGAGCGCGCCGTTATAAGGATTACATAGCTATTTAGCAAGATTTCAACGAGCCACTGGCGGTATGTCTCGCGCTCAATTTGAAGTTCAAACGGACGAATTCTCGGCGCGTCTTTCTCTCGGTCGACAAGCGTCTGGTTTAGGTCGAGAAGGTATTTCATAAATCCCCCAATCGCCTTTTTACCGTCGAACGAGTCGGCTTGTGTGGATTATACCGCATATCTTTAACATTCGCGTAAACTTGCGGAGGCTGTTTCGGCGGGCTTTGAACCGTCTTGTGCTTTAAAATATCGCCCTCTGGCAGAGGTCTTTTATTTAGAATTGAATCGATAATTTCCCGAAGAACGTCTATCGGGAATTCAGTGATGGTATATTTGAGTCCGTAGAGGTTCTTTTTGCCGACTTTTTCGCGCAAGAGCCGATATGCGACATTTCGGCTCGAACATTGAAATCGCCCCTCGTAGCGGACTTTCTCACCGTCGGTGCAAAGTATGTGGAAAAATCTATCTGACGGCATAGTCGGAGTTCTTTCTGATTCTCGAATTCCACACTTTCATAGCCGTTTCTATCGAGCTATACACCTTTCCGAATTCACGTTCGGAATTTGTATCTCTCAAAACCTGTTCGACAAACTTCTTCTCGCCGACTTTCTCGATGAATTGCCCAGTAAACGGTTCGGATTTCATCTTTTCGATGAGTTGTGCTATCCATCGGGATTTTCGCGTGCCGATATTGAGATTCTTCCAATCGTTGTCGGAGGCGGATTCGTCAATCTTGATGTTTTCTTCGGGAGGGTTTTCTATTTTCGGGTCGTCAGATTTATCGGAAATATCGACAGTCCTACTGCGGACAATCACAACTTCTTTTCCGTCGCTTGCCTTTGCGGTTAAGACTTTTTCATCTTGGGACTTCTCGAGCTTGAATATTTCGGAAATATCGAGCTTTTTTACTTTCAGGATATTGTTCGGTCTGTCGCTTCCTAATTGCCCGCTTTTCGTAAGTCGGTGGAGAATCATTTGTTCTTCCGTCTCTTCGATTACCGCCCAATATCCGACAGCCTTTGCAGGGAATTTATAGCGTTTTGCCTGTTTTTCGGTGATTGTCATTGTATCGTATTGATTCATATATCTTACCTTTGTTTTGTTGGTCTATGTTGTTAATAATAACACAGTTGGATAATATTCGCAACATTTTTCTTAGGTTTTTTATCGTAAAAACGCCAAATAAAACCGTTGCGAATTGTCATAAAATATGGTATAATAATAAGATGAACAACCGACAAAAGAGAAAGGTAAGATGTAATGAACCAAAAGTTTGAGCTCGGACAGATTGTGGCGACAAGTACGCTTTTCAACTATTGCAAAGAAAGAAGGTATTTGCTACTCCCGTATCTATTGCGCCACGCGAATTGCGATTGGGGTTCGATATGCGAAGAAGATAAGAAAGAGAACGACGAATCATTGAAAAACGATCGTCGGCTTCTAAGCCAGTATGAACTCCCAGACAAAATGAAATTCTGGATAATCACCGAAGCCGACAGAAGCTCAACTACAATGTTGTTTCCAGAAGACTACTAAGACTCTTCAATATCGACAGGTTCTTTGATTGATTCCGCCGCGACGGAAAGCGCGGAATAGGTTTCGTCCAAAACTTCCTGCATTTTCTCGCGAATCTGGATTGCGTCAAGTGTAGTAAGTATCGGAGGAAGCTCATTTAAAAATCGGCTTTCGAGAATGTTTCTGATTTGTCCGATGTGTATTGTCCAAACTTCGCGGACTTTTTCAATCGGCACATAAGTGCCTTCCATCACTTTCAGCTTAATTTCCGCCTGTTTTACTTCCGCAAGCAGTTTGCGAGACTTTAAAACCTCGTCTTCGGGAGTATCGACTTCTTTCAATCCGTTCTTCTTGATAAACTGCCGCCATTGGGAAATATTGTGTTTGCCGTTCGCGGTAGGTTTGGGTGAACCCTTGATTTTGCGCCAATTACCGATAGTTCTACGCGAAACGCCGAGAATCTCTGCAAGTTCAACGATAGATTCGGCATATGTTTTACTAATTTCGGACTCTCCGTTTTGAACTTCAATAAGCGCGCGTTCCGAGCTTGTGAGAGTTTTCCCTGCGGCAACTTTCTTTGCGATATTTTGAAGATTGGCTTCAAGTATCCTGTTTTTAATGTTTTCGTCCATATAGGAAAGAAAACTGTCAAAAGTGGGAAATATTTTGCCGATTTCCCACAAATTTCCCGCAATAAAAAAAGCCCGCAAACCCCGATTCTACGGGACTTGCGAGCCTGCTATTTCAAAAAAAGTGGGAAACTCAAAAAATACCTGTCGTAAGGAGAAAGCGGTCTGCCGAACGTCCCTGCCGTATGTCGTTGGATAATAGATTCCTTTACGACCAGTTATTCCGTTGTGCGCTTATTTTCTTTATGCTCTCTTGATATATACCAAACAAGTTACTATGAAGAAGTTCATAATCCATCATAACACAAGTCCCATCTTTTTTTAGGATAAAATTATCTTCTTGTTCATCCGAGGAATTTTCGCCAATCGTGGCAAATACACCTAATGTATTCAACAAAATAAGGTGGTTTCTTTTTTGCTTTTTATTTCTATGAAAACCACCACTTCCAACAACTGCCGATGGACTCCCATTCAATTTAAAATATCCAAAATATATTGGGTAGTCTCTTTCATCTATTTCTTTTTCTGTTATGAGTATATCTCTTAGTTTTTCTTGGTATGGCCCTAAATCAAGAAGACATTCTCCCAAATATGGAAATGACATCCTCCAAATAATTGAAAGCATAAGATACTTTATATTAAAATAATTGAGTCCGGATAAATATCTGACTTCTATCCCACTTACTACACTTATTTTTTTACCTAAATCCCATATAGATTTATCCTTTGTAAGCCTTGCAAAATACGATTCATATTTAGAAAACTTTGCTTCGCATTTCGAGCACAACAAAGGCATATTCATTCCTTGTTGTATTTGCTTGTACCTAATTTGTGAATGTCCTAATGGGATAACATTCAACTTTTCTTTCCCTTTTTGGTACGACGACTTATAGAAAAATTCTGGAATTATGTGTGATGCACATAATTTCGTTTCCTCTCCACATAACGCACATTTCACTCTATTCATGATGTATATATTACATATAAGGACAGACTTGTCAACTTCCTGTGTGCAGGGGGAGCGGAATCGAACCGCCAATCTTCGGGTTATGAGCCCGATGTCTCACCGTTAGACCACCCTGCAAAAGCATTATTCGTTAGCTTCGTCTTGTAGGTCGAGAAGCTCGTTGTAGATTTCCACCCACGGGCGAAGTTCGTTTATCAAAAGCCCGCGAATATTCGGCTGCCAATTTTCAATCGGGTCGTGTTCGGTGCGCTTTTTATACCAAAGAACAAGAGCGTCGATGTGGCGCGTAAACGTGATTGTAGCCTCGGATATATTCGCGTTTACTTCGGGCTGCTTCGGCTCTGGAATCACGCCCGCCGCAATGTAGGCTTGCGTTAAGGTCTTGGGCGAACCGTCAAGAAGCTTTGAAACGTTTTCGGAAGAAACAGTCGGCAAATCCGAATCCGCATTCGTTTTTGAAGAGTCTTCAAGCTCGCAGACCTTGCGGGAAAGGCGCATATACTTTTGCGCAGTTCTCTCGGAAATGTTCGGGCAATTTTCTTTAAGCCAACCAAGCCACGCGCCGTGCCCGACGGCTTTCTTTTGGTCGTTCAAAAGCCTGCCGCACTCGACGGCAAGGGATATTGCCTGCGAGGCTGTATCCTTTGCCTGTTTCGAGAACAGTTCGGCTTGAGTGTAAAGTTCGTTGATTTTTGAGGCGATTGAAAGTTGCGTCTGCATACCATTAGCGGCGTGTCAAATTTTTCAGCCGCGCATTGCGGTATGCCCGACACGCTTTCTCGCTACGCATAAACGACGACGGAGATAGCCCCAAAAGCTTTTGCCACGATTTTACGCGGACGGAAAACGCCGCCTTCGTAATGCCGTATTGCGCGGCGATGGCGGTTTCCGTTCTGCCTTCGAGATTCGCCATGCCCAACGCGAATACGAGCGCGTCGCGGTCGATACTGGCACTCCGCGCGCTCTTGTGGGCCTGCAATCTGGCAAATACCCACGAAAGCAACTGCGCCCCGTAGGCTTTCGCCCGCTCTTCGAC
>ERZ1026868.1936-NODE-1936-length-10096-cov-12.533313_pt1 | contig 10096 bp, 9 predicted proteins | sample MGYA00380164_ERZ1026868 | MGnify/ENA primary metagenome ERZ1026868 (study PRJEB33269, sample SAMEA4719800) | human gut metagenome | biome: human-associated habitat; feature: organic feature; material: feces | place: Cameroon | collected 2013-10 ... | reverse complement strand
AAACTAGATAATATCAATGTGTTAAGGAACATCTTGAACTAGTAATATTTTTCTAGTAGAATCCAGAATCATTATAGAACCCAAGAAAGAGTTTGTATTAAAATGGAAAATGTACTCATCTTAGCCGCGGGCGAATTTAATCCTAAAAACGTTTCTGCAGGTATGATTGCTGATGCCAGCTTGATTCCCATAAGAGGGAAACCTGCCATAGGTTGGATTATTGATTCTGTCAAGAAAAATGGGGCAAAAAACATTAAAATTGCTTTACGTGAAGATAATACGCAATTAAGTAGAATTTTGACATGCGTTTATCCAGATGTAGAACAAGTATTTCTCAACAACAGTGTTGATATTACAATTTCGTTATATAAACTTCTGGTTTCAAGTAATGATGATGCGCCAACACAGATTGTTTTGGGCGATACCTTTATAGATGAAGCTTTTCCAAAAGAACCAGATGTATTTTTGTCGTCGCCCAAAGTAAAGACGTCAACACAATGGTGTTTGGTTTCAAAAGATAAGAATGGATATATTGAAAACATATATAATAAAGAACCCGATATTTCATTAAATGGAAAAGAAGTTTTGGTGGGCTATTACAAATTTTCCGATACCAAGTTACTCAAACAAATTGTGAAAGATGTTATTGATAGCAACGTGTTGGATTTTTCAGAAATTCTTAGACGATATAATCAAAAAATTCCGGTATTGATAAAAAACACAAATCATTGGTATGACTTTGGGCATATTAGTGGTGCAGTACAAGCTCGGCTGGGCCTATATAATGCCAGAGAGTTTAATAATTTGGTGGTTGACTCTGTTCGTGGCACAATTACAAAAAAGTCCAAGAAAAAACAAAAACTATTGGATGAAGCAAATTGGTATCAAAGTTTGCCGTTGGAATTGGCGTGTTTTGCCCCACGGGTGTTTAATGTAACTGAAAATGCCGATGACGCCAGTATTGAAATGGAACTTTATGGTTATCAAAACTTGGCTGAGATATTTTTATACGGGTCAAATAATCTAGAAGATTGGTATAATATCATTGAATCCTTGTTAAAAGTGCACAAACTGTTTGAGAAATATACGGAAAAAACAGACAAACAAGAACTGATAGAAATTTACCAAAATAAAACCAATTTGCGCATACAAGATATTGAACAGAAAAATCCAGCAATATGTCAAATGATGCAAGATGAATATATTACGGTAAATAATGTTCGGTATAAAAATTATCCTGTTATAAAAAACGACTTAAATAATGCCATATTAAAACTGGTGGAATTTGATAAACGGACAATTGTTCACGGGGATTATTGTTTTTCAAATATTTTGTTTGATCCAATGTGTTATATTTTCAAGTTTATTGACCCCAGAGGGCGTTTCAAGACGCAGACAATATACGGTGACCCAAGATACGATATTGCTAAATTAAGACACAGTGTGGTTGGCCTGTATGATTTTGTTGTGGCGGGATTATATAAGTTATCAATAGATGGGAAAAATTATCATTTTCAAATTTCCACACCACTTTTGACAGAACAATTGGAATTGTTCTTTGATAAGTTGGTTATGGAATATGGATATAATTGCAAAGATATCAAACTAATCGAGGGATTGCTGTTCTTGACAATGATTCCACTGCACAGTGATGATATTAATCGTCAAAAGGCCTTTTATTTAACCGCTATCAAAAAAATTAACGAGGTGTTATATGATGAACAATAAAAAATTACGCATTTGTATTGATTTAGATGGTACGATTTGTGAGATTCGTAAAGATAACGAAACGTACGCCGATGTAAAGGTTAAACCAGGTGCCGCGGAACGTATCAGTGCCCTTAGAAAAGCAGGTCATACAATAATAATAAACACTGCTCGCAATATGGGCTCAACGGGTCACAATGTTGGAAAAGCCCTAAAAAATATTGGGAAAATAACATTTGATTGGCTGGAAAAAAACGGTATTGAATACGATGAAATATTCTTTGGCAAACCAAATGCTGATATAACAATTGATGACAGGGTTTTAAGATTTCAAGACAATTGGTCAGAAATAACCGAAGCCAAGTTGGAACAAGCAGCAAAGGAGAAATAAATGCTGAATATAATTATTCCCATGGCTGGTGCTGGTTCACGATTCAAAGTTGCGGGTTATGATTTGCCCAAACCGTTTATTGATGTTAATGGGCAAATGATGATAGAGCGTGTTTTAGATGGCATAAATTATCCAAATGCTCATTATACCTTGATTATACAAGAGGAATTTGAAAAAGAAAACAAAGTCCAATTGGAGAAATTAGCAAATAAATATCATGTGGCTTTTGTGAGCGTTAAAAAGTTAACACAAGGTGCGTGTTGTACGGCTTTGGCGGCACATGAAATTATAAATAATAATATTCCGGTGGTGTTTGCTGACTCTGATAATATTTTTAATAATGCGACTTTCAAGGCGTTTGTTGATGATTGCTTACACAGAAATCTAGATGGTGGTTTGTTAACTTTTAATACTGATAAAGAGTGTTATTCGTATGCGGCGATTGATAACAACGGTATTGTAACCCATACAAGGGAGAAAGAGGTTATATCAAATCATGCGATTACTGGTGTTTATATGTTCAAAAATGGGGCTGATTTTGTAAGATGCGCCATAGATATGATGATTTATGGCGACAAAGCAAAAAATGAATTTTATATGAGCAATGTTTATAATTATGCCGTTCAAAAAGGCCTGAATATAGGTGTTTATGATATAAAAGAAACCGATTGGGATTGTGTTGGAACGCCCCAACAATTGAAAGAATATCTGGAAAAATAAGGTAAGTGCATCACGTATTATAATTATTGAACCGTGGGTGATTTTTTCGCGCAAACCGGCATACTCCCGTCTGCCTTTTTGCTACGGTTCCCTCGTATAACTGCGGGGCATTCGTTAGCACTCAAACAGCGCGGTTTCTATACCGCTTGTTTTCGCTTACTCATTGTCAAACCCACTCTTGTGGGTTCTCGTCCCATCAGACAAAAATAAAATCGCCACAAGGGCGATTTGATTTTTGGTGGAGCTGATGGGATTGGCTTCGCCGACCTTGCAAAATTTGCTGACGCAAACCGGCACACTCCCGTCTGCCTTTTTGCGGCGGTTCAAACCCACTCTTGTGGGTTCTCGTCCCGCTCCGAAAAAAATTAAAACGCCGATAAACGGCGTTTGAATTTTTTTGGTGGAGCTGATGGGACTCAAACCCACGACCTCTACGATGCGAACGTAGCGCTCTATCAACTGAGCTACAACCCCAAAACTGGTGCGGATAAGAAGACTCGAACTTCCAAGGCATCGCTGCCACTAGTACCTGAAACTAGCGCGTCTACCAATTCCGCCATATCCGCAGGCGTGTGATATATTATATCAACTTTGCCCCTTTTGCAAGGGGAAAATGCGCCCCGCCCCAGATTTTAATGTTCCAGATACCATTTTACTGTTTTGACGATGCCGGTGTCGAACGTTTCGTCGGCGCGCCAGCCCAATTCTGTTTCCAGTTTTGTGGCGTCAATCGCGTATCTGAAATCGTGGCCCGCACGGTCAGCAACGAATGTAATTTGTTCGGCGTATTTATGGCCGTCTGCGCGTGGGCGCAGGTTGTCCAAGATATCGCAAATCGTGTTCACAATCGTGATATTGTTGCGTTCGTTGTGCCCGCCGATGTTATATGTTTCGCCGGATTTGCCGTTGTGGAAAATTAAATCAATCGCCTTGCAATGATCCAGCACGTACAGCCAATCGCGCACGTTTTCGCCACGCCCGTAAATTGGCAATGGTTTGCCCGCCAATGCCGCCGCAATAATGTGCGGAATCAGTTTTTCGTTATGCTGTTTTGGCCCGTAATTATTAGAGCAATTAGACGTCGTGACGTTCATACCAAATGTGTGGTGATATGCGCGCACGATAAAGTCCGAACTGGCCTTGGACGCAGAATACGGGCTGTTTGGTGCGTATGGTGTTGTTTCGGTAAAGAATCCCGTTTCGCCCAATGCGCCGTACACTTCGTCGGTTGAAATGTGGTGAAAACGGCAATCTTCGTACCCTGCTTTGACCTGTGATGGGCCGTCCATCCAATGGCGGCGCGCCGCATCGACCAAGTTGAATGTGCCGTTGATATTGGTTTTAATAAATGCGTCGGGGCATTTTATAGAGTTGTCAACGTGGCTTTCGGCGGCAAAGTGAATTACGCCACGAATATCGTGTTCGGCAAACAGTTTGTCAATCAATTCGCGATCGCAAATATCGCCGTGGACAAACGTATAGTTTGGCATAGATTCGCATTCTGCCAAATTTGCCAAATTGCCGGCGTATGTCAATTTGTCCAGATTGATGATGTTATATTCTGGGTATTTTGCCGCAAAATATGGGACAAAGTTAGAACCGATAAATCCGGCACCGCCGGTGATTAAAATTGTTTTAGACATGCTTTCAGGGCCTCCTGCCAATGTGGTATGTTGATGGTTGGAAAATCGTGTTTAATTTTTTCTTTGGACAATACACTGTAAAACGGGCGTGTGGCGCGCGTTGGGTATGCCGATGACGGAATTGGATTGACGTGACATTTTAATCCAGATAATTCCATAATTGCGCATGCAAAATCGTACCATGAACAAACGCCTGCATCGGTAAAGTGATAAATTTCACGCATACCGTCGCGCATATTTGGTAATATTGTCGCGATTGCTGCGGCCAAGTCGGCGGCACATGTTGGTGTACCAATCTGGTCGCAGACGACGTTTATTTCTGATTTTTCTGCACCCAGCCGGCGCATCGTTTTTACAAAGTTATTGCCGTATGGCGAATACAGCCACGCCGTACGAATAATTACCGCTGCGCGTGCGTTGTCCAAAACCGCCCTTTCCCCCGCCAGTTTGGTTTTACCGTATACAGAAACGGGATTTGGCGCGTCAGATGGCTCGTACGGTGTGTGCGCCGTACCGTCAAATACATAGTCGGTTGAAATATGCACAACCCGTGCACCCGATTTAGCCAGATTTTCCGGCCCGATTACATTTACGCGATGCGCCACGTCGGCGTCATCTTCGGCGCGGTCAACCGCGGTGTATGCCGCACAGTTGATGATTGTATCAATATTATGTTCGCGTACAAACGTGTTCACCGCCGCGGCATCGGTGATGTCCAGCGTGTCGGCATCGGTTAAAATTGCGTCGGGTAATAATTTCGCCAATTCTTGGCCCAGTTGTCCACGACTACCGGTTATCAGGTACATCTTTTAATCCTTTTGCAATTCTGTCTTTGTCAGATGTGATAATTTTGTCCGCAGGAATCCGCCAATCAATGCCGATTTCTGGGTCATCAAATCGAATGCCAAATTCAGATTCAGGGTGATACAAATTGTCGCACTTGTATGCAAAAATCGCCGTGTCGGACAAAACCGAAAATCCGTGCAAGAACCCGCGTGGAATAAATAACTGACGTTGATTTTCGTCGGACAATTCAACCGCCACGTGTTTGCCAAATGTGGGCGAGCCCGCGCGAATGTCCACCGCAACATCTAATACACGCCCATGCAGAACGCGAACCAATTTCGCCTGTGCGTGCGGCCCCAACTGGCAATGCAGGCCACGCACCACACCATATGATGATTTTGATTGGTTGTCTTGGACGAAGCGATTTGTAATACCGTTTTTGATAAATTCTGCTTCGTTATAACTCTCGAAAAAATAGCCGCGACTGTCGGTAAAAATACGTGGTTCGATAATTACAACACCGTCAATGTCTGTTTTAATAAAGTTCATGTTTGTCCTCGCTGGCTACTTTGATAAGGTATGTTTTGTAATCGCAATCTTTCATACCATCGATAATCGCTTGCAGGCCATCGCGGGTAATAAAGCCACGGCGATACGCGATTTCTTCGATACATGCGATTTTCAATCCTTGGCGCGCCTCTATAATCTGGACAAAATTACCAGAATCCATCAAACTCTTTGGCGTGCCGGCGTCCAGCCATGCATTGCCACGGCGCATTGGCACAACGGACATACGGTGTTCTGCCAAATACAAATTGTTCAGGTCTGTGATTTCCAGTTCGCCACGTGCCGACGGAGTTAAATTTTGTGCCTTGTGTACGACGTCCGATGGGTAAAAATACAGGCCCACGGACGCAAAGTTTGACTTTGGGTGTTTGGGTTTTTCTTCGATAGAAATTGCATTCAGATTTTCGTCAAATTCAACAACGCCAAAGCGTTCAGGGTCTGATACGTGATATGCAAAAATCGTGGCGCGGTGGCCGGCGTTTTTTGCAACTGTTTCCTGAAACCAGCGGAACTGTTCGCCCATGTGGAAAATATTGTCGCCCAGAATCAAGCATACGTCATCATTGCCGATGAAATCCGCGCCGATTGTGAATGCTTGGGCGATGCCCTTGGGCTCGTGCTGGACAGCGTATTGAATGTTCAGGCCCAACGCCGCGCCATTGCCGAATAATTTTTCAATGTTTGGTGTGTCAACGGGGGTTGATATAATCAGAATGTCACGAATGCCGAACTGCATTAACGTGGATAATGGGTAATAAATCATCGGCTTGTCATAAACCGGCAATAGTTGCTTGGACGTTGTCTTGGTCAATGGGTACAGGCGTGTGCCGCTGCCGCCCGCCAGAATGATTCCTTTCATAGTTTGCCCCTTTTTGGCTGTTGCGTTACTGGCATGCTAACAAGTTGGCATATAAAACGCAAGGGTTGAAATTTGGGCGCGCGCTGTGCAATTTTCCGCTTGACGCGCGGGGGCGAACGGACTAATATTTTCAGGCATATTCTGATGCACGGGGATATGGCGGAATGGTAGACGCTGAGGACTTAAAATCCTTTGGTCATTGCGACCGTGTGGGTTCGAGTCCCACTATCCCCACCAGAATACATGCATCGTTTTGGATGTGTAGCTCAGTTGGTTAGAGCGCTTCGTTCACATCGAAGAGGTCGTTGGTTCGAGTCCAATCACATCCACCAGAATAAACCGCCCCACAGGGGCGGTTTTTTGTGGTCAAATAATGTTCCTGAAATTTTTATCGCAGGCCCATTTCGCGGCAGCATGCGGATGCGCCACTGCGCCAATCGGCATATTCTGATGATGGGTTACGCAGGTCGCGCCATGGTTGCCAACCATTGCAACGTTTTGCCTTGCCCGTGCCGGTGCATTTTACATAACGGCGCAAACTGCATGTCTGGTTTGAAACCTGACCCGTGTCGGTTGTGCATTTGACAACGACGTTTTGATTCTTTGCATCGTTTTGCCCCAATTCCTTGGACGATAAAACCTGATATGCCGACGCGGTTGTTGCGGTCGTAATTGCAATCAATAAAACAGATAAAATGCGTTTCATGTGACGTGTCCCCTGTCCTGTTTATACAAACAGTATAAGTATTTGCCCAGAAAAACACAATGGGAAAAAATTATTATTCGTTGTGTGTTGTCCATGGAACGTCATTCATAATCAGGTAATAGATTTCTGCGTCCGGTGTGTCTGGGTTGCGCAAGATTGGGCGCACGACATAGATATCAACGTCGCATGCATGATTGTTTTTCTGCGTCTGTATGGTGGTCAAATCCTGCCAGAATTTTTCTGCGGTGTCCATTGCCTGCAAGTATGCGGCATCATCGTCCGCCGCCGATGTCGCGTCACCCGCCCACAGCAACCACATGCCATAGTTTACAACGTTTCCTTGGTCTAAATCGTCCGCCGACAACAGCAACAGGGGTGCAAATTGAATGTTGTTTGTGAAATCGCCGGTGCTGGTTTCTGTCCAATCGTACATGCCACCGATAAATTTCAGTGCGCCGTATACCAGCCCCCCTTGGCGTTCGACGCGCGCCAGCATTCCCGCATTGCGCATTGTTGAATCAAACAACCAATCGCGCAGACGTCCAGAAACGGTACTGCTGCGGGCGACGCGTGCGCCCTTGGCAATGGCCTTGTTGCCGGTGCCCGTCGCGCGAAATGCGCGCCATGCGCGTGCGACGATGTTGCCGCGCTGCGGTGCGCGCAACCCACGCAGTGCGTGGCGATATTTGTTGATTTCGGCAAAACTGGCGGTTGCCTTGCGATATTGTGCAACCTCGTCCGAGGCACGTTCCATTTCCCGCATGGTTTTTGCCAAATCCGCCATTTCTTTGGATTTCTTTTCGTATGATGCGGCATCTTTGACCTTGTCCAACTTCTTTAAGTCATCGGCAATTTTAGAATAACGGTTGGCAACCTTGACATAATCGGCAACCTTGTCCGATTTTGATAATACCTTGATTGTGGTGCTCAGGTTTTTCAGTGTGCGTGATGCACGTGCGGCCTTGGTCATGCCCAAAATTACCGTGCCACCACCAAACGTTACGACCGTTATCACCACGTCCAGACCGATTTCCAAATATGAAATCCATTGCAGGTTTATGTCGCCCGCAACATAGTAATCGTTTGTGTCGTCTTTGCCCAAACCGACTGTTTCGTGCATGGCTAAATTTACCATGTCTTTGTCGCCTGCGATTGCACTGCGGCTGGTGCAACTGTCGTTTTTGGGGTACAAGTCATCAATGTGTTCGGCGATATAGTTCAGTGAAATTGTATGATTGCTGGCGGCGTTCGCAAATGCGTCCAGTGCGCCGTGTTGGACAACCATAATTGCGTACCATGCGGGATCGGTATTTGTCCACACCGCGCCATCGTCCAGACGCGGACTGGCAACAGCCGATGTGTCGCGCTTTTGCGATAATGCCAAACGCTGTTTCAAAATTTTTGGCTGGGTTTCATAGTTCACGGTGATTGTGCGACCGCCCGCAAACGTATATTCGATGGGCAAGAATTTTATTGTTTCATCATCCGCGGTTGCCACAATTTCAGGGCACGCCAATACGCGACGCAATACGTCTGGATTTGCAAAGGTTTGATGTACCCATTGTTGAACAACGTTTTCGTGCGCGTCTGCGGGAATTTTATCGGCGGTTGCCGCCAATGCGTCTGCGAATGCGGCGGTTGCGCACTTTGTGTCATCGGGCGTGCGATTTAATATTTCGTCCGCGGTGACAAAATCATCATTGGTGATTTGGGCGTCCGGCACATCAATCGGCGCAGCGTGCGCCGATGATAAAATTGTTGCTGCAATTATTGCCAGACCAAAACGCAACATATGTCGCCCTATTTCTTGTTATTTTTCTTGCTGTTGTCGGTTGATGTTGCCGCCACATTCGCGCCGCACATACTGATAACACGGTTGCGTTGGGCCTGAATCTTGGCAATGGCCAATTCATATCGTTCTTTGGATGTATCCGATACAACAGGTTCTGTTTCCGTGTTGCCGCCATTTCCGTTTGATGCGACACCGACCGCGCCCGCCTTTGCGCGTTCACAGTGGTCGCCAACGCGAACCAATCCATTTGCGCATTGCCATTTCCAACAGAAGTTTTCTGTGTCGGCGGTGTGCACGATATAGTTGTCATAACCACGTTTTGGCGCGTCGTTATTACAATATCTGTATTCGCATTCGGGTGTCCATGCGTCATCTTGCCACAGACCGTCCCACCAAGAGTGTGCCGTGGCGGAACCGCCCTGTTGACATTGGCGCGTGCCGTATTGCGCCGGAACGCCGGCGGTGGCATCGACCACACAGAACATATAGTCGCCAATATCGGCGTAACGTTCACCCTTGTTAAATGCCGTGTGACAACATGTGAATTTTCCGGTGACCGGATCGGTTAAACAGTCGGTTTCAGAAATCAACTGTGATCCCGCAATCGCACCACCAACCACCGCGCCAACGGCGGCACCAATCGCCGTACCTGGGCCGGGGAAGAAACTGCCAATCGACGCGCCTGCTATTACGCCACCGCCAACGCCCTGTGCAACGTCCCGGCCACTGTGCTGTTGTTGACCTGATGTGGCATCGTATACCATTGCACCACCAGCAACAGCCCCCAAAACACCTGCAACCTTTGCGCCGGTTGACATACCCTTTATATGCCCTTTGACGGTTGGTTTTGGTGCAGGCGTGGGTGATGGCGCAGGCGACGGTGCCGGTGATGGTGCAGGCGACGGTGCCGGTGATGGTGCAGGCG
>ERZ1026868.1935-NODE-1935-length-10096-cov-44.762773_pt1 | contig 10096 bp, 16 predicted proteins | sample MGYA00380164_ERZ1026868 | MGnify/ENA primary metagenome ERZ1026868 (study PRJEB33269, sample SAMEA4719800) | human gut metagenome | biome: human-associated habitat; feature: organic feature; material: feces | place: Cameroon | collected 2013-10 ... | reverse complement strand
TATATGCACATATAAGTTTATTGGGACTTATTAGACTATATATAATATATACACTGATCAATAAGTTAGCAATATATTATATATTGGGTGAGGGGGCAGCGCATAGTAAACGATCGTTCACTAACAATAGTTAAACGTTTAACTATTCTGCGCGGACAGCTTGCGCGAATGCCCGGAGCTGCTTTTTCGCTTTAACACACAAAAGTGTTAATGTATTCATTATGCACATAATGAACACACGAACGGCAAGCCGCCCCCCGTTTTCGGGGTAGAAAAGGCAAAGTTTCCCGGAAGCACCGTGGTGCAACCCCACCAACACACTTATTCGAAAGGAGCAAACGGAGATGAAGGAAAAGAAGCTGCGGTTCAAAGAAGGGGACAAGGTATACTGGGTCGTGCTGACAGATTTCGGAGCGATTCTGCACGAAGGGGAAATTGTAGCGACAGACAGGGAAAGCGGTAGGCATGTCTGCGTGGACAAGCTGATGAAGCTGTTAGGGTGCGATGACGCAACATTTGTACTGCCGGATGGAGACGAGAACTACTACAAGACGAAGTGGGCGGCGTTGCACAATCCTCCGTCGTTTCTGAATGTGAGCGAGGACTGAAAGTTACAGAGCGGCAAGCCACCCATCCGGTATTTAAGGGGCGGGAGATGTGAAAAGTATCCACACATTCCACAATATGTGTTTTTTGTTAAAAATTTTTAAGGCATTCGCCTACATGTTGTCGCGTGCGCGGATATAGAGTATAATATATTTGTATATACACCACATACATATCACCTATATAACAATATATAAATATAAGCAAATCGAGAAGCGCAAAACGATTAACAAAACAGAAAAGGAAAGGGTGGGAGCAGGATGAAGCACACACACGAAACCATCACAGAGACAGGCATCAAGAGAGCAGTCGAACAACTGATTGAGGCAACCGCGAGCAGGTGCAATATTATCGACTTTGCGAACAGCGCACACTTTCAACTTAACGCCATGGGCGCATCAGAAGAAACAGAATACGCGGCTGTGAAGTTCATAAAAGATTCTCTTTTGATGGCGTATGCGGCGAAGTACGGGCATTCGTACTACGAGAGAAACAGACTGGGAAAAGAAACCGAGATTCATCTGTCAGAGAATCCACTCGACATGTGAGATAACACGACGCGAAAAAACATGGAGGCGAACAAGAAAAAATGGAAATTGAAGCAGCACGACTTACGCGGGATCCCGAATTGAAGTCCTATTCAAACGGGACAACAGTATGCTATATCTCCGTTGCGTTTGATGCGCGAAGGAGCAGAGGCGGGGAGAAAAAGACAGAGTTTAGAAGCCTAAGAGTATATGGGAAGCAGGCCGAAGCATGTGCGCGATACCTGAAAAAAGGGAGTGCGATCATGTACGCGGGGGAACTGACGATCAGTGCGTATATGCGAAAAGATGGGGAGCCGGGTGCAAACGGTACAGTCGCAGTTCAGGACATTAGGTTCTTGAACACCAAGACTTCCGAAGAAGAGCCGGAACAGAAACAAGGCAGTGAACCGACAGACGATGATCTTGCGGGGTTCCAGACGATCAGCGACGCAGAATTTCCCTTCTGAAATCACATCTAAACCGAACACACATTCGCATCATCAAAAATAAGGCACTAAATAAGCCCGTAGAGACACTTCATGTCAATTAGACGATAATTTATATTACTGCGCAATAAAAACGCCTTAGAAAGCCTCACAGGGGCTTATATGACTATTGCGCTTACAGACTATACGTTAAACATTCATCGGCAAAACGCAATATGTTATGAAACTATCACGGCGAAAACGGGAGTGCCGGTGATAAAATATGCCGCTACGGAGTGTCCCTGCTTGATATTGGGCGGGAAACTATGCGATTCAATTTAACAGAGTGAAAGGAGAAGCATCAATGCAAGAACTGATTAAGATTGAATACACCAACGACAACCCGACCGTGCTCGGACGCGATTTACACGAGGCGTTGGGAGTACAGACCTCTTACAAAGACTGGTTCCCTCGCATGTGTGAATATGGTTTCACAAAGGGCAAGGACTTCAACGCGCTCAAAATTGAGCGGGTTCAAACCGAGGGAACGAGGGCCGTTTCTCGTCAAGTCACAGACCATCAGATCACCCTCTCAATGGCAAAAGTAAACGGTCGTTTACTTTGAAAGAACTTCTTTCAAGACATTCCACACGAACACCTATTTGAAACATAAAGGAGAAGCATCAATGACAGATAATCAGATCCTCAACATCAACGGCATCGATTGTTACGAGAAGAACGGCGTGGCGCACCTCAAACTGGAAACGGTTGCAAGGGGGCTGGGGTTCACGGAAATTGCAGGAAGCGGAAATGAGTGCGTTAGATGGCGTACTGTTAAAAAATATCTTTCAGAATTGGGCATCGCAACAAGTTGCGATGGAAATTTGCCCGAATATATCCCCGAAAACATCTTTTACCGTCTTGCGATGAAGGCTAAGAACGAGGCCGCCGAGAAGTTTCAAGCGAAAGTAGCAGACGAAGTTATCCCCTCTATCAGGAAACACGGGGCGTATATGACCTCGGATACTATTGACCGAATGATTCAATCGCCGGAGTTTGGAATCAAGCTGCTGACCGCGTTGCAGGAAGAACGTGGGAAGCGGGAAGCCTTGCAGGAGCAGAACGCGGCGCTTCTTCCGAAGGCCGAATACTATGATGCTGTGAAGGATACAAGTACCGTGATACAAGTGAAAGAGCTGTCGGCGTATCTTTGTTCCAACGGCGTGAAGATAGGGCGCAACAAACTTTTTGAGAAGCTGCGAAACGACGGCTTTCTGTGCAAGAGCGGCGAGACAAGGAACCTGCCGACACAAGAAGCCCTTGACGCTCGGCTGATGGAAGTGAAGCAATCAGTGTTCGTTCGTAACGGCGAAGTCACCACGGGCAGTACAACGTATATCACACAAAAGGGGCTTGAATACTTCCTGCGCAGATACGGCGGGGTTCGGCAGCACAAATTGACGGAGGTATCGGCGGTATGACGCAATACATTACCCGCGACCAGAAAGAAGCGATATTGTGTTTGGCGGGGTGCGTCGGATTTTGTCAGACGTTGATTCAGTCCGATCTTCCGAGATACAAGTCTGTGCGGGAACATCTGAAAAAGACTGTTGATGCGGCGAATACGGCTCTTGAAGAAATGGAAAAAGACATGGACGCAGATCAGCTCCGGGGCGTTCTGAACTTTGCAAACAATTCCGTATTAGAAATCCTGCCGAAGTACAGCGAAATAGGGAACAAGGATTTGTATGTAGTCGAGAGCGGGGCTATGGAGCGTCTGTTGCAGGACGTTCTAACAGATTGCACCTTTTGTGAAAAGACTGCAAAAGAGGCGAAAAAGTGCCAACGACGGAAAGATTTGCTTGCTTGCGGAATGGCCGGAGCAGGAAGCATTTGCCCGTTCATGGTCTGATGCGATAACAACAAAGAAACAAAGGAGTATGTGATATGACGAGAGAAGAGATCCTTTCCGAAGCAAAGAAATGTGTATGCGGCGGTCGCGACTATGACTATGGTACGCCGGAGGATTCGTTCGGGCTGATTGCCGATCTTTGGAGCGTGTACAAATGCGTTGAAATCACACCGAAGGACGTTGCCATCATGATGTGTCTGTTGAAAGTATCGAGGATTAAGACCAGCGATAGAGCGGACAGCTTCATCGACCTTGCGGGTTACGCAGCTTGCGCGGGGGAGATTGCCGGGTTTATGGAGAATGCGTTCGTGCCAAAGAGCACTGAAATTTTCGGCCTTGAATGAGAAGGAGAAAAGAAATCCTATGATTGACACCTTGAATAAACTTGCGGAAGAAATTCACAAAACGGCCATTGAGCACGGCTGGTGGGAAACGGAGCGCGAATTGCCGGAGATTCTAATGCTTTGCGTTTCGGAGCTGTCCGAGGCCTTAGAGGAATACAGAAATGGTAGGCCGAACGAGTGGTATGTGTGCAACGAGATTTCCGGGGAGAGCGCCCCTTGTCAGCCGAAAGACGAGACGGAATGCGAAATGTACGGGCATGAGGACAAATGCGTCTATCGTTCAGCAAAGCCGGAGGGAATTGCCGTTGAGATGGTGGATTGCATCATCCGTATTCTCGACTATCTTTCTAAAATCGGCGTTGATATTGACGGAATCATGGAACGAAAGATGAAATACAACGAGAGCAGACCGTACAGACACGGCGGGAAAAAGTGTTGAACACACGTTTTTAATTCGCAATCCAGCAAGAAAAAATGCACACGGAATTGCACACGATACCCCGAAAACATAGATAATACTGGATAATGTATCGGGAGATAAGCCCATAGACGCAACCCTCCTTTGAAATGTTGGCAACATTTTGTGCGCATTCCACGGGTTTTGTCAATGGGCTTTCTTTTTGCAAGCGCAATCTGCTATAATGCGGTAGGATTAGGGTTTTGCATATATTAACATCATGCGTATTTTATTAGGATAAGATGCGCATGACGGTAATGCAGAGCTAAAAAATAAGCCCTGCTATTTCAAATACAGATCGAGCAACACTTTACCGCCTTTTCCCTTCCCGTAATCTTCAACGTCATATTCTATGCGGTCGATATACCGCTTCAAAAACTCGTTTTTTGCTTTTGCTGTAGCCTCCCGATCGTTCACACAGTCAATGATTGAATGAACGGTTTTGATTTTTTCGGTGTAGTCAATCGGGTCTGGGGCGTTTTCCTTTGCAGTCTGGATTTGTTTTTTCAGCTTTTCAATAGCGGCATCATAGCGCTGTTTACGCTCGATGAAGTCATCCCGTGTATACATTCCATCGTCCGCTTCCCATGAATCCAACAGCTTACTTTTCCTGCGCTTCTGCTTTGTCAATTCAGCTTCCAAAGCCGCAATAACTTCCCCGTGTTGTGCCACGGCCTTCTGGTTGCTTTCTCCCTGCATTTTGATTTCAAAATCAACAATCGCCGCTTTGAGCGCGTCAACCACTGCGGCGCAAACATCATCAAATGGCATGGACTTCACTTTGCAGACCTGACTTTCCCCATGCTGAATGCGCGTCTTTGCGTTTTTCATATACCGGCCATAGTCGCGGTACTCCATGTGCTTTCCGCAAGCCTTGCATTTCAGTATTCCAGCAAACGGATTGACAATATCCGTGGAAAGCTTGACCGGGGCGCGGGATCTGCTTCGCAACACTTCCTTTGCCTTTTCAAACTGCTCAACGGAAATGATCGCATCGTGTTTCCCTTCGTAAACCTTCATTGCGCCGGTCTTTATGCTCTTTTTGACAAGCTTCCCGGTTTCAGGATTCAGCTCTTTCACGGTGCGCTGCTCGTTCCACGTCACTTTCCCGAGATAATGCATGTTGGTGAGCATGTCGCGCACTGTATGTCTGCTCCATTCCGGCTTGTTCTTCGTTGTCGGAACGCCCATAAGCGTCAGTTGCTTCGCGATCCACGATGCGGCGCGGCCTTCCTCCGTATACCAATCAAAAATCTGATGCACAATCGGTACTTCGGCAGGGTTCGGAACCAACAGACGATCTTTCTTAGACCGTCTTTCGATGTTATAACCAAAAATTCGGTTCGGAAGGATATAGTTTCCTTCCTCAACGGAGGATTTCTTGCCGGATTCAAGGCGGCGCTTGATCGTTTTGTATTCCCGGCGCGACATGAAAAGGCCAAACTCAAAATACTCTTGGTCAAACTCGTTGTTAGGATCGTAGACCTTTGATGGCGTGATAATGTGCGTGTTGCTGTATTGAAACGCATCCGCGACTTCGCCTTGATCCCTTGTGTTACCACGCGCCAGACGCTCTACTTCTACCACAAGAACGCCTTTGTATTCTCTGGAATATACGTCCGAAAGCAACCGCTGCATTTCCGGGCGCTCGTCTATGCTGTCGCCGGACACCATTTCATGATATACCGTGATTTGATCCATCGATATACCGTGTTTGGCGGCAAGGTTTTCAAGCATCCTCTTGTGCCGCGCAAGGGTTTCCTCTTCCCCCATGGCTTCCAGTTCTAAATCTGCGCGGGATTTACGCAGATACATTGCATATTTATCCTTTTTGTATTCATTACACGCTTCTTCTACCACTTGTTTAACGTCCATTTTAATTCCCCATTCCTTATAGTCTGCCCGGAATAACGCTTTCCGTTGTCGAAAACAAATCTTTTAGCCAGAAGAATCCAATATCCGGGTTCAGCCTGTCGATCAAAAGCGCAATGATGATGAGCGACAGCACAACGACAAGCGCCACTGTCAGCAGTTTGATTGCCCTGCTCTTTCCCTCGGCAACCTTCTGTTCATGTTCCAGCTGCTCCTTCAAAACATCGATCATCCGCTTATCTTCTTGCCGCGCTTGTGCAATCTCTTTCTCGTGCTGCGCTTCTAATGCTTGGATGCGCTCATCATAGCCGGGACGGTGGCACGATACCTCGCTGGCGTCCAGCCCCAGCAGTGAGAACACGACCGACTGCATGGACGAATACATGAAATCTGTATTTTTCGATGCAAACAGTCTGTTGATTGTTCCGAGCGCCGTGTTTGATTTCTCCGCAAGCTCTTCGTTCGTCATGCGCAGCTGCTTCTTGCGGATGCGACACCATTCAAGCAGCTCTGCGGACGATAGCGACACGATATACGGGATGCAATCAGCTCCCACATGGTCGCAACCTTCGCATTTTTCAAAGTTTTCGGCAAAAACCATCGGTTTCGATTTGCTTTTGTTCGCTTTTGGCATGTAAGCCATCTCCTTTGTGCATTGTTTATCCCGGCTACAGGTGATAGGCTGTGAGTGGGTCAGAGATGATCCATCAGCCCATGCAAGTGCGGGGACGCTGAATTGACGGAGCGGCTTCCCCGATTGTCAATCCGCACGCTTCCTTCCGTTGCCTCGCGTACTTCCATTCCAGAGCCGCATGCTCTGCTTCACTTGCCGTGCGTCCAGTAAAGGAAAGCCGCTTTCTTTTCTCGAATCGTGCAGTATTGCGACGCAATCCTACCGTTTTCAGACAAATTTTCGTGCTAATATCCCGCTTGAAGTTAGCATGATCGGCATGTGACAATAGAGGCAGACCCGGAGAGAAAGTAACCGCGCACCGTTACAGAAGAATCCGGGTTTTTCGGGGGCGTAGCTTCCACCCTGCGCCCTCGGAGTTTTCAAGAAAAAATGACCTTGCCATTTCCGGCGCAGTTCGCTATAATACGCTCATACAAACAAGTGTTCGCATCATACGAAAGAAAGGACAGGCCATGACGGGAAACGCGCAGAGGGAAAATCTGAAAAAAGAGCTTGCAGAAATCTTGATGACACTTAACCATGAAAGTCTACTCTCCCTGCAAGAGTACATTTCTGCCACATTCGCGCCCTGTCCGCGTTCACATGAATAGCCATCAGCGCATACGCCTGATTCTCAATGCCCTTTTTGCGTGAGGGCATTTTTATTATTCGCCCTTTTCTTTCTCTTTTTGCCGTTCCGCTATCACTTTTGACATTGCAAGGACTGTTTTCAAGTCAACCTCGCTCATCCCATCAATGGACTTCATTATTTCCGCACGCAGTTGTGCATCTTCTGTGTTCTCTTTTTGCGGCTTTGGTTCATCACTAATCAAGTAGTCTACCGTCACGCCGAAGTAGTCTGCTACAAGTTTTACCTTATCGATCGCGGGAATTTTTTCGTTCCACCTATATATCACGCTCTTTCCAAGTCCGATCTTCTTTTCAAGCGCGTTGAACGAAATTCCCTCCTTGTCTGCGAGTTCTCGGATTCTATCAGAAATACCCATAGATCACCTCGAAAAAATAATTCCGCACAAATGCTAAAATATTGTTGACATCTCCGCATATATGCTGTAAACTATGGGTATGCAAACATCAAAGGGCATAAACCACGGGTGTTTATCCACAAATATGCGGACTTGTTTTGCAGATTTAGTTTAGCATATTTGCGGCAATCGGTCAATAGGGAGGGAAAACATGCTCTACTCGAAAATCAAAAGCATCATTAGTGAACGCGGAATCAGTACAAGAAGCCTTGAAAAAGAAACAGGTATCGGAGAGAACACAATCTGGCGATGGGACAAGCACTCGCCATCGATCGACAAGGTGAAAGCGGTCGCAGACTATCTCGGCGTGACCATCGACGAACTTGTAAGCGGTTAAGGAATCACACTGAAACGAAAAGAAGAAAGGGAAAATGCCATGGAAGAAGTCTTTGTTTACGAATCAGAAAAAGCCATCGTCCGGGTGCATGGCAAGCCGAACTTGAAACTGATCGAGGAAGCCGCAAGGGACTTCTACAAGGCCATTTTGAAGGACGATGCAAAGAAAGGCAAAGTGACTAAAGAAAGGGAAGCGCATTGATGGTAGATATTCAGCTTTACAAGAACGGCGGGAAAGGAGGAAGTCATGCGGGTAAATCTTCAACGCGCAAGGAAAGCAAAGGGACTTACCCAACAGCAGACAGCGGATAAGCTGAATATATCCCTGCGCTACTATCAGCAAATAGAGCAAGGAACAAGAACCGGCGCTTTCGACATCTGGGATACGCTGGAAGATGTTACAGGGGTTCATCAAAGGATTTTAAGAGAGATAAATCCCGACAAAGAAGATAGTCTGTAGGGACTTCAAGAACATCGGCAAGCCGAACAAGCAACGCAAGAGAGGGTTCACGTACCCCTTGCTCGTAGCACTGATACGTTCTCAAGGCGATACTAACCGAATCCGCGAGCCGCTGCTGTGTAAAATGCCGAGCCATGCGTGCGTGTCTTAATCTTTGGTTAAACACAAAAATCCTCCTAAAAAAATACTTGACTACGTGCATATTGTACGCTATATTAGAGGCAATCGCTACGCGCAATTTGCACGTAAGCATTTAAGGAATCACCATGAAACACAAAAAGGAAAGGAAACATGCCATGGAAGAGATGCAGGTATTCCAGAATGAACGCTTCGGCGCAGTGCGAACCGTGATCCGGGAAGGTCAGCCGTGGTTTGTGGCCGCGGATGTGTGCCGTGTGCTGGAGATTGATCGAACGCAAACGCGTCGATTGGATGAAGATGAAAAGGGTGTGTATTCAATACAGACCCCCGGAGGCAAACAGGAAGTGACCACAGTAAACGAACCCGGTCTCTATTCTCTCGTGTTAGGAAGCCGCAAGCCGGAAGCAAAAGCCTTTAAGCGCTGGATAACGCACGAGGTTGTCCCCACAATCCGCAAGACAGGCGCATACGGTCTGACGCTTCCGCAGGATTACCCATCGGCACTACGCGCACTTGCAGACAGCTACGAGCGGGAGAACGCCTTGCAGGAACAGAACGCGGCATTGCTCCCCAAAGCGTATTTTGCCGATGCGGTGTCAAATGCAGTCAACCTTGTGCCTATGGCTGAATTGTCGGCCTATCTGTACAAGAACGGCGTGAAGATCGGCAGAAACAAGCTGATGGAGAGATTGCGCGAGGAAGGGTTTCTGTATAAAGACGGATACGGCCACAATCTGCCGACGCAGAAATCAAAAGACCTCGGCTTGCTGGACGTGAAGCAGGGGCATTACCTCAACGGCAGTGAATCCATTGCGACCACGACAACATATGTCACTGGAAAAGGCAAGGAATACTTCATGCGGCGGTTCGGTGCAGTCAAGGGAACAAATATCGGCAGACATTCACAACAACATTAAGGGGAAAAATATGGAAAAGACATTTAATATCACAGTAGAAATGCTCAAGGTTAAAGGGGCTTGCGCGTCCGGGATGCGGGACTTCTTGAGGGAGTTTCCGCGAGAACAATATCCGAATGGCGCAGATTATCAGGAAGTGCTGAACAGATGCGCAGAGCATGAACGCCCAAACTATGCCGAGTGGCTTATCCAGGAGTTTGGCGCGACGAACACGACCCTCTCTGTCGATAAGATCAATACGGACGGATATGTGTTCTTTGCCGGGAGGATCGAGGCGAGAGGCGAGATAAGGTGCAAGGCGATAAGGGTCGGCCGCGAAATCAAGGCTGGCTGGGGCATCAAGGCTGACTGTGGCATCAAGGCTGGCTGTGGCATCAAGG
>ERZ1026868.1932-NODE-1932-length-10126-cov-7.872009_pt1 | contig 10126 bp, 5 predicted proteins | sample MGYA00380164_ERZ1026868 | MGnify/ENA primary metagenome ERZ1026868 (study PRJEB33269, sample SAMEA4719800) | human gut metagenome | biome: human-associated habitat; feature: organic feature; material: feces | place: Cameroon | collected 2013-10 ... | reverse complement strand
AATAATCTTGCTGCTACGCTAGTAGCACAATAGATTGTTGATTCGTCTGCAATCCAACTCCCGATGCACTTAGGTGTGTCGGGAGTTTTTGATTTTGTGGATTGTTTTAGATTGTATACCTGTATCTAAATTTCAAATTTGCCAGCATTTTGTGATATAATTATATCAAGTCTTAAAATAGCAAACGAATTGAGGTATAAAAAATGCAACGTAAACCATATAGTGCCGGGGCGGTAAAGTTTAGCTTTTGGTTCCAGGAGTTCCGCAAGGCGGTTTTTATGCTTTCTGAAGGAGTAAGTCTTGTCGAGATTAAGAAGCTGAGCCAAGAAACTAATATTTTTGCTGCATCATCACCGGAAAGAGCAAAGTTGATTATGAGTAATGTAGCAAAGCGTATTGAGGCACTAGACCCTTCGTTTGTACCACTGTTTGTGCGTAGTGATGTTGTGGGGCAGAAGCTGCTTTGTCTGATAGCTTGTATGTGTACAGATACTCTGTTTTTCGATTTTGTTAATGATGTTATTCGTGTAAAACTGGCATTAGGATTAAATGAATACGGTGATAGCGATGCCAGAAAATTTTGGGATGACAAGCAGATACAAAGTGATAAGGTTGCCAATTTAACGGAGGCAACAAGAAAGCGTTTGCTAAGCACCTACAAGCAATATTTATATAATGCTGGAATTACAGAGGGCAATGCTGGATCAAGAAAAATTATTGTTCCGATAATCTCAACCGATATTGTTGCATGGCTGCGTGAGCATGATTTGCAGCCGGCTTTGGCAGCGCTGACAGGTGAATGATATGAAAAAAACATTTGAGCAAAGAGTTGATAAGCTTGAAAAGATTATGGAGAATCAATCTTTCTGGCTGCGTGATGGCAGGGCGAACGAGGTTAACTATTGGGTATTTGATTATCCTGCCAGCAAGGAGCTGGCGGTGCGCGAGGTTGTTAAGCGTTTGGTAAAGTGCAGTGAGCAAAGCTATCGCGAATATCAACTTGTGGAGTATGATATTTACGACTACATAATTGATACGCTTCAAAAAGAAGGCTATCTTGAAGCAACTTACATGCTGGAAGAATCTGCAGGTATGCATGTTGTAATAGATTCAGTGTTTGAACTACTGCAGTTTAATGAGCGAGATAATTGGTTTATTAAGCATGTTCAGGAGCATACGCCAGATAATGCTATTGTGCTGCTCACTGGAATTGGGAAGGTTTATCCTCTTTTGCGATCGCATAAGATTTTAAATAACCTTAGTATGGCATTTCGCAAGGTTCCTGTAATTCTGTTTTTCCCAGGTGTGTATGATGAACAAGAGTTACGACTGTTCGATGAACTTAAGGATGATAATTATTATAGGGCTTTCCGTTTGGTTAGGTAAGCAAGGGGGTACTAAAAGATATGTTGATTAAAGATATGTTCCGCAAGCCTATTGACCGTAATATTCAGGGTGTCATTGTTGTTGGCGAGGATGGCTTGAATGACGAGAAGAATGAGCTGGAAGAATACGTTGTTACGCGTGAGCTGCAACGTCATTTCAAGGAATTCTATGAGAATTACAAGCAGGGCATTATCGGTAAAACGAGAAAAAATGGTGTCTGGATTTCCGGCTTTTTTGGCAGTGGTAAATCGCACTTTCTGAAAATGCTATCCTATCTTCTGGAAAACAAGCTGGTCTCCGGCAAGAGAACCTTAGATTACTTTAAAGAAGACAATAAGATTCAGGATGCTATGGTGATGGCTGATATACAGCTTGCTGTTGACACGCCGACAAAGGTTATTCTTTTTAACATTGACTCGAAAAGTGAGCAAACCTCCAAGCAGAGTAAGGATGCTATTGTTAATGTTTTCCTCAAGGTCTTTAATGATATGCTGGGCTTTTATGGTGCTCGTCCGGCGATTGCCGACTTGGAAAGGGCTTTGACAGAGGATGGCTGTTATGCAGCGTTTGAAGATGCTTTTTTTGCTGTCAGTGGTCATGCCTGGAAGGAATACAGACATAGATTTAACTATGAGCTGATGCATGTGGCACAGGCATTAGTTGATATTCAGTATCAGAATATGTCTATGGATGCGGCTACAGCCTTGTGTAAGCAGATTATGCTTACCCCCTATCAGATAAGCATCGAAGATTTTGCACGCATGGTACGAGCATGGTGCGATAAGATGGGCAATAATCAGCATATTATCTTTTGTGTAGATGAGGTAGGGCAGTATATTGGCGATGATTCGCAAATGATGCTCAACCTGCAGACGATGCGTGAGGAATTGGGCAAGGAATGTCAGGGACGTGCCTGGGTAATTGTTACCAGTCAGCAGGATGTTGACTCTATTATGGAGATGACAGCGCGTAAGGGTACGGACTTTTCTAAGATTCAAGGTCGCTTCGATACTCGTCTGTCCTTGTCTTCCGCCAACGTAGATGAGGTTATCAAAAAGCGTCTGCTGGATAAAACGGAACCGGCAGAGCAGACATTGCGCTTGCTTTATGATGAAAAAAAGGTAAGCATAAAGAACAAGATTAAATTTGACAAAACACCTGAGATGAAGCTTTATGAAAGCAGAGAGAACTTTGCTGAAATCTATCCCTTTATCCCGTATCAGTTTAATCTTTTGGGTAAGGTTCTGAACTCTATCCGTACTCATGGTGCGTCCGGTAAGCATTTATCTGAGGGCGAGCGCTCCATGCTGGCGCTGTTCAAGAAGGCTGCAGAACGCTTGCAGAATAAAAATGATGGTGCTTTGGTGCCTTTCTATATGTTTTACGATGCATTGGAAAACTTCCTTGATTCAGTGCACAGCCGTGTAATTTCTCAGGCCTTAGATAATAAGAATATTAATCCTGCTGGCGAAGCAGATTGTTTTGCTGTAAACGTGCTCAAGGTGCTGTTTCTAGTTAAGTACGTTAAAGAGTTTCAGGCAACCACTATTCCTAATATTACCAGTCTGATGGTAGATAATGTTGATGAAGATACTTATGAGCTGCAGCAGCGTGTAGAAGCTGCTTTGAAGGTCCTTGTTAAAGAAACCCTGGTGCAGGAGCATAGCGGTAACTACGTTTTCCTGACAGAGGAAGAGCAGGAAATAGGTCGCGAGATTGAAAGGCAGAACGTTGAAACAGGAGAGATTCAGAATAAGATTTCTGATTTGATTTTTAATGATCTGTATGCTGAGGCCAAATATAAATATAATTCCTTTAATGGTCGCTATACCTTCTGGTTTAATCAGTTGGTTGACAACAGACCGCATAAAAATAATCAGAACTATGATATCGGCGTGCATATTCTGACTCCGTATTTTACGGATTATGATGAGCATACACTGAATGCTATGTCTGGTGAAGGCAAGCAGGTGTTAGTAGTGTTGCCGGCCTTTGGCTCTTGTATTTCGGAAATTAATCGTTATTTAAAAATAGAAAAGTATTTGCAGCATAATCCCTTAGGCAGGGGTGATCGTTTTGCTACAATAAAAGAAGCTAAGTCACGTGAGCTGCGTGAGCGCATGGATAATGCACGCCTGTATCTGCAGGAAAGCCTGCGTGATGCTGATATCTATGTTAACGGCTCCAAGGCGCAGATTAGCAGTAAGGATATTACTGTGCGTATAAATGAGGCTTTGGGTAAGCTGGTGGATACAGTGTATTTCAAGCTGAAATATATTGATACAGCGATGGGAGCTGCTAATGTTCTTGGTATGCTGCGCAACGATAAACAGGGAACTATAGCTCTGGGCGAGGCTGCTATTCCGAATCATCTGGCACTGGATGATGCGAAAAGGTACATCGAAAACAATACAAGGATGCATAACAAGATTTCCTTGAAGACAATTAAGGATTACTTTACTAAGGCGCCTTATGGTTTTATCAATGATGACGTTGAGTGGATAGTTGCCAAGTTATTTAAGGACGGGGACTTAGGAATTTACTACCAGCAGCAGAATGTAACCTTGCTGAACCACACTGCAGAACAGATTACGGAGCTGCTGACGAAGAAAGGCTTCGTGGAAAAGGTTATGATTGACCTGAAGCCTGTCGTGCCGAAGAGCAAGCTGAAGACGGCAAAGGATGTGGCGAAGGAGCTGTTTGGCTATACAGTTATTTCTGACGATGCTGATAGGATCATGAGTGAAATCCAACAGGAAACAAAAAGATTATTAAGCCGTTTCCGTGAGCTGAAGAGCGAGTATTATGACAAGGCTAAATATCCGGGCAAGGATATCGTACAGGACGGTATTTCTGTTTTGTGTAAGCTTAGCAGCCAAGATAATACGCTGGATTTCTTTAATCATGTTGCAGATAATGAAGATGAGCTGGAGGAGCTTGGCAGCGATTATGCTCCTATTAAAGAGTTCTTTAAGGGCGAGCAGAGGAAAATTTTTGAAAATGCTTTGAAGAAGCTGAAGATTTATGAAGATAGCAGGGTGTATATTGTTGATAGTGAATTAGAAAGCATTGTTACGCAGATGCAGAATATTGTCAGCGTTAAAGCTCCTTATAGTATGATTCGCCAACTGCCTGATTTGCTCAGCAAGTTTGATGATAAGTATCTTGCTGTCCTGGAGGAAAAAACAGAACCTGTACGTAAAGCTGTTTTAGATAACAAGAGCCAGGTTATGGATTATCTTGCCGGCAAGCCGTATGCAAAAGTAAAAGAAGCTCTTTACGCTAATGAATTCCAAAGACTTTTGGATAAGGCTGAGAGCAGTAATGATGTTTCTCGCTTGCGTAGCTTGGGCGATCAATCCGATGCGTTGAAGGAAAGATTATTTAATGAAATGCATGAGCTGGATGAAAAATATGCGCTTAAACCTGAACCGCCTAAGCCAACACCTAACCCTAATCCTACTCCAAATCCGCCTGAACCGAAGAAAGAGGTCGTTAATACATTCTTGAAGCATGTTGTACATACTACATCATGGCATATTGAATCTGAGGCTGACATAGACAAGTATTGTGAGCAGTTAAAGAGACAATTAAAAGAAAATATGCGCGAAGGTTTGATTTACAACATTAAATTCTAACAGAAAAGCTCCTGCTTCCGTTGGTGGAGGCAGGAGTTCTTTTTATAAAATCCGAAGATTCTTTTATAAAAGCAGCATTTTTCTTTACGAACTTTTGAGCGACTATTCCTTATATGGTATAATGTAGATATGATTTCACTTTAAAAAAATATATACAAAGGGTGATAACACATGGATAAGACAGCAGTAAAAAATTATGCAATCTGGGCAAGAACAAAGCTCATTGAGGATATAAAATACAAGGCAAGCCTGCTGGGTATTACGGAAAAGGGGATTGCAGACGCTTTGCCGCAGTCCACGACGCAGGAGCAGTATTTTGATATCGGTACGAGAGAGCCTTATGCTATCAGAGGCGTGCAGATTGCGCAGCGCCGGAGCCTTGCAGAGGCTATCAAGAAAAAGGCGCAGGAGATCGATTATCTGACTGCCTATAACAGCATAATCGAAGAGGTTGCCTATACGTGGTTCAACCGTTTTATTGCTGTGCGCTTTATGGAGGTCAATGACTATCTGCCATGTAAAATCCGTGTGCTGAGCGCAGTGGATGGCCGTCAGGAGCCGGATATTGTGCAAAATCCTTTTGATGCGAAGCTGGATTATACGAGTGCGGAAGAAGAGCTTATCAGCCAGCATCAGATGAACAACGAGGGCGATAAGCTGTTTAATATGCTCTTTGTCAAGGTGTGCAATGATTTGAGCAAGGTACTGCCGCAGCTGTTTGAAGCGGAGCAGGACTACACAGAGCTGCTTTTAAACATCTCCTATACGGATCAGGACGGCTTGATTTATAAGCTGGTGCATGACATTCCGGAAGATAACTTTGATGTGAACGCAGTGGATGAAGAGGGCAAGCCCGTTGGTCAGGTTGAGATTATCGGTTGGCTGTACCAGTATTACAACACGGAGCCGAAGAACGAAACCTTTGCACTGCTTAAGAAAAATGTGAAGATTACCAAGGAGCGTATTCCTAGTGCAACGCAGCTGTTTACTCCGGACTGGATTGTACGTTATATGGTGGAAAATAGCTTGGGACGCTTATGGTATGAAGGACATCCTGAAAGTGCTGATTTGAAGGAAAACTGGAAGTATTATCTTGACGAAGCGCAGCAGGAAGAAGCAGTGCAGGCAGAGCTGGCGAAGCTTAAGGAAGAATATGCCAAGCTGCGTCCGGAAGATATCAAGGTTATCGATCCTTGCATGGGCAGCGGACACATCCTTGTCTATGCCTTTGATGTGCTGATGCAGATTTATACGCAGATGGGCTATACAGATAAGGATGCGGTGCTGTCGATTTTAGAGAACAACTTATATGGCCTGGATATAGACAAGCGAGCTTTCCAGCTGGCTTATTTCGCTGTGCTTATGAAGGCGCGTCAATATCACAAGTTTATATTGAAAAAGCAGCCGCAGTGCCACATTTACGCGATTGCAGAAAGCAACGGCATTAACATGAAGCATTTGGCTTATTTTGGTGCGCAATTAGATGAGCTGGCAAAGCCTGTGGCCTTGAACCAGATGCAGGAGCTGATTGCAATGCTGCATGATGCCAAGGAATATGGCAGCATCATCAGTGTAGCAGACTATGATTGGGACTTGCTGCATCAGTTTGCTGCAGAATTTGATATCAGCGGCGAAATGAACCTGTTCGACAGCTTTGGCATTGAAGCAACACAGCAGCGTCTGCAGGAGCTTGTTGCTGTGGGAGAGGTGCTGGCGCAGAAGTATGAGGTTGTGGTGACGAATCCGCCGTATATGGGTGGCGGTAGCATGTCTGCTAAGCTTAGTAATTTTGTAAAAGCAAATTTCGCGGATAGCAAGAGTGATTTGTTTGCCGTATTTATGGAAGTTTGCCATAAAATGAATGCTGAAAATGGTTATCAGGCAATGATTACTCAACACGCATGGATGTTCCTCAGTAGTTTTGAAAAGTTGCGTACTAAAATTCAAAAGCTGGATATTGTTAATATGGTGCACCTTGGCGCAAGAGCTTTCGAGGAAATTGGCGGTGAAGTTGTTCAAACAACAAGCTTTATTCTTGCTAACAAGCATGTCGACGGTTACAAAGGAACTTATTGCCGTTTAGTTGAACCAACGACGCAGCAGGGCAAGGAAGAAGTGTTTTTGGCAAAAGAAAATCGTTATGTTGCGTGCAGCGATAATTTCGCTAAAATTCCGGGAGCACCTGTGGCGTATTGGGTGAGCGAGAATGGGAATAGTTTATTTAAAGAAGAAAATAGGTATTCTGGAGAAACCAAGAAAGGAGTTTTGACTGGAAATAATGATTTGTTCTTAAGATTATGGCATGAAGTAAAAAAAGAAAAAATAGGATTTAAGTGTAATAATTATGATGATATTATAAAATTAGCAAAAAAATGGTTTCCAGTTACATCTGGTGGTGAATATAGAAGATGGTATGGTAATTTTGATACCATAGTTAACTTGGAGAATAGTGGACTAGAAATAAAAGAAAAAGTCAAAAACTATAGATTGCGTGAACCAAGATATTATTTTAGAGAAGCGTTAACTTGGACTGAGGTTTCTTCAAGTTATTTTAATTGCAGGTATGTTCCTAAAGGTGTTTTGTTTGGTAATGGTGGACCAGTTTCTTTTTTTGATGATAATAAACTTTATTATACGTTAGGAGTTTTGAATTCAAAAGTAGCTACTGAAGTACTTTCTTATCTTGCACCTACGATAAATTTTGGACCAGAACAAATAAAAAAAGTACCGATTGTGATTAAAGATAAAAGTAACGTAGATGTTTTAGTTCAGAAAAACATCTCTCTCTCCAAATCCGACTGGGATGCCTTTGAAACCTCTTGGGATTTCACCAAACACCCTTTAGTAGTGACTAGTGATCAATGTATAGTGAATAGTGATAGTTCGACTAATACCCAACTAACCACTAACCACTGTTCACTAACTACTATTGCGCAAGCATACCAACGTTGGGAAGAAGAGACAAACGCTCGCTTTACGCAGCTTAAAGCCAACGAAGAAGAGCTCAACCGCATATTTATCGACATCTATGGCTTGCAGGATGAATTAACTCCGGAGGTAGAGGATAAGGACGTAACCGTGCGCAAGGCTGATTTGCAGCGCGATATCAAGTCGCTGCTTTCTTACGCCGTGGGCTGCATGTTTGGCCGCTATTCGCTGGACGTAGAAGGCTTGGCTTACGCAGGTGGTGAATGGGACGAGAGCAAATATGTAACCTTTAAGCCTGATGAGGACAACGTAATTCCCATCACTGATGAAGATTATTTTGAGGATGATATCATAGGTCGCCTGATTGCCTGGCTGAAGGTTGTTTACGGCGCAGAAACGCTGGAGGAAAACCTGCGCTTCATTGCAGATGCACTTGGCACGTCGGGTGATACAGCGCGTCAGAAAATCCGCAACTACTTCCTGAAGGACTTCTTCAAGGATCACTGCAAGATTTATCAAAAGCGTCCTATTTATTGGCTCTATGACAGCGGCAAGCAGAACGGCTTCAAGGCTCTCATCTATATGCACCGCTATAATGCAGATACCTCCGGCCAGGTGCGTGCAGAATATCTGGGCAAGATGGAAGAAACCTACGAAAGCGAAATCAACCGTATGCAGGATATCATGGATAATGGCGCTGGTCGTGAAGTGGCGCTGGCGGGCAAACGCAAGGAGAAGCTGCAAAAGCAGCTGCATGAATGTCGTGACTATGATGCTGTGTTGGGACATATTGCTCTTGCAAGCATTGCTATTGATCTCGACGATGGCGTTAAGGTGAACTACGTCAAGGTGCAGACTGCAAAGGACGGCAAGCTGCTGCCGATATTGGCGAAGATTTGATAGGGAAAGGAGCAGGACCATGTATATTGATTATTTGTACTTAAATAATTTTACTGTTTTTAAAACGTTGAACATTGAGTTTAGTAAAGGTGTGAATATTTTTATTGGTGAAAATGGTACTGGTAAAACACATTTGCTGAAGCTTTTATATGCAGCCTGCAAAGCAGCAGAACCACAAATTTCATTCCCTCAAAAACTGGTTAACTGTATGCTGCCAGATAATTATCAAATTTCTCGTCTAGTTAACAGAGACGCTAAAGATGCTAAAATAGTTATTTCTGCTGAAGAACAAGGGCTGGAAGAAAAAGTTAGCACTCAACTGCATTTTAGCAAGCATAATAAAAAATGGAATGTTACTGTAGATGATGAAGAAGAATGGGAGCAGAAGCTAAATAAATCTAATGCCATTTTTATTCCTGCCAAAGAGATTCTTTCTAACTGCTACAATTTAGGCGCTGCTGTGGCGATGAGAAACGTTAAATTTGATGATACTTATATCGATGTAATCAATGCTGCCAAAATTGTTATAAATCGTTTGCCTGAAAATGGAGTTGTTTTTGAAGCGGACGGTGGTAAGCTGTTAGACATGATTAGATTAGAGAACATAATTGGTGGTCGAGTAATTTATGATGAACAGACTGATAGCTTTTACATTGAAAATAAGGGAAAACAAATGGAGTTCAATTTATTAGCAGAAGGGATTAGAAAACTAGCTTTAGTGCTGAAGCTTATCCAAAATGGTGCTATCGATAAACATACCGTATTATTTTGGGATGAGCCTGATGCTAATATGAATCCATCCTATATTTCTATGATTGCACATTTGCTGTTATGTCTGCAAAAAGAAGGTGTACAAATCTTCCTGAGTACGCATAATTATATGCTGGCCAAATATTTTGAAGTGCTGAAGGACGACAGCGATACAGTGCTCTACCATTCCTTGTATAAAACAGAGCAAGGCATTGGTTATGAATGTGGCGAAGCATTTGATGATTTAAAGAACAATGCGATTATAAATTCCTTTGATAAACTTCTTGATGAGATTTACGACATGGGAGTGAGCAAGCATGAATAAGGTGTTTGTGGAAGAAAATGGCGTTTATCAGATAGATTGTACGAAAGCTCTTTGGGCAACTGATGCTGTACATGAAATCTATCGTGCGAATAAGGTAGGCTTAAAGGATATAGATTTCATTATTGAGCAAGAAGACAATATACTGCTGTTAGAATACAAAAATGCAGCTATTGGCAGAGCAGTAGAACACGGAAGTAAT
>ERZ1026868.1926-NODE-1926-length-10142-cov-7.397343_pt1 | contig 10142 bp, 8 predicted proteins | sample MGYA00380164_ERZ1026868 | MGnify/ENA primary metagenome ERZ1026868 (study PRJEB33269, sample SAMEA4719800) | human gut metagenome | biome: human-associated habitat; feature: organic feature; material: feces | place: Cameroon | collected 2013-10 ... | reverse complement strand
AGTGGAGAACAGTTACTTGCGGAAGTAAAAAGGGCAGAGGAGGAATTTGAGGCTGCAAAGGATGAAACGGATGCAATGGCGCGAATCAGTGGAGGTGAGATATGACAAGTTTCATCGCCAAGACGCGCGAATTGTTTGATCGGTTCGATCCGAAGTATGTTGCCTTCAAGCGTCGGGTGGCAAACTTTCGCTATCCTTCAGTCAAAATGGGTTCATTGCTTTCTGAACCGCCCGAGTATGGCGCAGGAGAGGCGGGCATTGAACGGCTGAACGATACAACGCCGCGTTACATTCGGATTACTGATATTGACGAGAATGGTGAATTGCTGCCTGGATTGGGCATGACGGCGGCAAATGTCGAACCGCAATATTTTCTCCGCGACGGAGATTTGCTGTTTGCCCGAAGCGGTAATACGGTCGGGAAGAGCTATTTGCACGAATCTGAACGAGTGTCGTATCCGTGCTTTTATGCTGGATATATGATTCGGTTTCGCTTTGGCGAAAAAGTGTTACCGAAATATGTCTTTGCTTTTGCCCAAACGCCGTATTATCATGAATGGGTTTCAGCCATTCAGCGTTCGGCCGGTCAGCCTAATATCAATGCGCAAGAGTATCGCAATCTTGAGATTCCCTTACCGCCACTATCAGAGCAGCGGAAGATCGTTGCTGAGCTTGATGCAGCATACGCGGCAAAACGTGCGGCGGACGAAAAGGCGACAAAGCTTCTCGCCTCCATCGACGACATGGTGCTGAACGAGCTCGGTATCGCCAATCTACCCAAGCCTGATTCATCGCTTTCCGCGCGCATGTTTATCGTGTCTGCGAAGGAAGTGCTAAATGGCAGATTAGACCCCATCGCTTATCAGCCAATGAGACGGCAGTTTTATAAGAATGTACGCGAGGGTACATATGAGGCGGTTCGTCTGGGTGAAGTTGTTGATGTTGATCGTTGTCAGACGGATTCGTTGGATGGGCTGACATATGTGGGCTTGGAGAACATTAATGGATCAGATGGGACATATAGTCCAACGGGAGAGAAGGAATCAATATCGACTGCGGTGTTGTTCCGAAAGGGTGAGATTCTGTTCCCCAAGTTGCGACCATATCTTAACAAGGTCTGGCTGGCTGATTTTGATGGAGCGGCATCCACAGAGTTTTTCCCGCTGATTCCTAATGGTGTCACGCCTGAATATCTGATCGCATATTTGCGCTTAACGCAGGTCGCGAAGGTGATGACATTGCTGATGACAGGCAATACGTTGCCGCGTGTTCAATTGGAGGATGCCTTGTCCTTGCCGGTTCCGATCCCGCCGCGCTCCGTGCAGGATCGCATCGCATCCACGGCATCATCCATCAGAGCCGAAGCCCGCAAGCTGAAAGCCGACGCAACCGCTGCGCTTGACGCGGCGAAGCGGAAGATAGAAGCAAAGATTGTAAAGGTATAACGTTATGGCAGACATCAAGTTGTTCAAGGTTGGGCAGAAGGTTGAGGAATTGAAGTCCTCGGTGATGGAGCTGGAGAAAAAGCTCCAGACACTGATCGAGAAGAACATGGATCAGTTCTTCAATGTACAGTTCTTGGCATCGGAGTATGCCATCCCGGACGGGCGCATGGACTCAATTGGGATCGACGAGAACAAGGCGCCGGTCATTTTTGAGTACAAGCGTTCGAAGGATGAGAATGTCATGAGCCAAGGCCTGTTCTATTTGGCGTGGCTTATGGATCACAAGGATGCGTTCATCGTGCTGTTGCAAGAGCGGTTGCACAAGAAGATGTCCAAGGATGATATCGCTTGGGATGGGGCTCGTGTAATTTGCGTGGCAAACGATTTCACGAAGTTCGATCAGGGTGCGATTAAGCAGATGAATGCGAATATCTCGCTTTATCGATATCGTATGTTCGGGGCTGAATTACTGTATCTTGAGCGTGTTGATGAGCATGATGTTACGAATGTGAAGCGCAAGGTGGAGCGGGTCTCCGGTTCTGCCGCGGTGCAGCAGACATTTGCTATCAAGCTTGCCTCGGCCCCGAAGCCGATCAAGGAACTCTATTGCGATGTCGAGAACTTCATCATGAGCTTTGGTGACGACATCACACCCGCGCTGCTGAAGTTCTATAAGGCGTTTCGCAGGAGCTCGAATTTCGTCTGCGCAGAGGTTTTCAACGATCATTTGATTTTGCATCTCAAACTTGAGCCGAAGACCTTCCCGTTCGAAAAGGGCTTTTCTCGTGATGTGTCAAAGAAAGGTCACTACGGCACTGGCAATGTTGAATTGCGTCTTCAGTCTGGCGCGGATTTTGAGAAGGCCAAGCCATTCTTGCGCCAGGCATATGATGTGAACTGATGCAAAGTGGTGTGTGGCTCGTCTGTTAAAAAGAACGGGAAGGTGGATTGAAATGGTGCTGAGAGGTGTGATAGAACGAGCATTTGGGAACATTCTTTGTCTTCGTGGGTTTGCAAGGCTTGGTGAGTTGGCTGAAGTTTCGAAGGCGGATGACAACTATCAGCGTCCGATCGTTGATGAACATAAAGAAGATGTTGTGGCGTTTCTTAATGGAGGACTGTACACATTTTTTCCCGAGTTAATTCTTGGAGCTTCGCTGGCGAATCTGGGTTTAGCTCCAGAGGAAATCGACTCGTTCTATCGTGTGCCAGATACGGGTGAAGCGTTTAAATATAGCCGAATTTTTGGCATAAGTATTAGCACATTTGTGAAGAAGTATGCCAAAGCTGAATTTTCGCGCCATATTACGGCGTCAATTTATAATCTTGAGCGAATGTCTTTTCAAAAGCCTTTCTCACGTATAGATGGGAATCATCGACTAGAAGCGGTTGAGATGGCGGAAGATCGAATCAAGACGTACAATGCGCCTTTTTGCTTGGTTTTGTTTAGGAATGATGATGAATGTAGAAAGTTTGGGACGGTGTTTTTCCATAACATCAACTATCGCGCAAGGCCAATCCCGGAGGAGCAGAATTTACGTGTTATTTTTGATGCAAAAGATGATGCAGGAAACGATGTGTTTGACGATGATATTTTGAAGACGGAAAAATCGTTTGGGCGCGCTTATTATGATGCAAGGCGGTTCCTCCGCACAACGGACTTGTCTATTGTGCGTAATGTTGGACGAATGACAGAGCCGTTTGTGCGGACGCTGTTTCTGCGGCTCTTTGAGTTGTTGGACGAGAAAAGATATGAGGATGACTTGGTAGATATAGTCAAAAGGGCATTGCCGAGAGCTGAGTATGCCTTGTCAAAATTCGATTTTGAAAGATTCGATTTGGGTGTGGCTGTAGCGCTGATTTACTTTGCAGTCTATGATTCGGGTCGGCATGTTGAGACGTTTGTTAATTGGATTGCCAAGAATGAGTTACAATTTCTGGAGAACAAAGATGTGAATCCGCATTGGTTGATTTCAGTGTTTGAACGAATCCATCGAAGAGGACCTTACAAGGTGTTTGTGGCAATGCCTTATATATCCAATCCTCATGTTAATGATTTCAATAAATTGTTTAAGGAAGTTCTTTCCGAGTTAAGTGACCCGAAGGGGAATAGCGATGGTATAAAGTACGAGTTGATACCGATCATGCGATTCAGAGGCGCTGCGCAACGTATAGATAGGCGACTGATTGAGAAGATAAAAGAGTGCGATATTTTCATTGCAGACATTACGGGCAATAATGAGAATGTGATTTTCGAGGTTGGTCTGGCTGAAGGTAATGACAAGCAGATGTTGTTGATTCGCTCTGACGACGATTCAAAGCCAGATAAGGTCTTCGTGGAAAATGAAGAATATGTCAAAAGCGGTGGCCGAGTGCCATTCGATATGGACAAGTTGCAGTACATTCCGTATTCAGCGACTGGGTACTACAATAGTATCAAGTCAATTGTGCGAAACCATCTCCCGGAGATTGTTAAAAAGTTAGGATAAGCGAATGAATAAACGTTACCAAGTATTTGTGAGTTCCACCTTTAAGGATCTGGCCGAAGAACGGATGGAGGTTATCAAAGCACTCCTTGAACTTGACTGCATTCCTTGCGGCATGGAGTATTTCCCAGCGGCAAGCGAAGATTCGTGGTCGTATATTTCAAGCCTGATTAAGCAGTGTGATTACTACGTGCTTATCGTGGCAGGTCGGTACGGTTCGATGACAGCAGATGGAATTAGCTTTACGCAGAAAGAATATCAATGCGCCCTTGATAGCGGTGTGCCTGTTTTAGCATTTGTTCGGGCGGATGTTGAATCGTTGCCGATCAAGAAGGTTGATGATGATCCGAAATTAAAGAAGAAGCTTGATGAGTTTGTGACTCAATTAAAGGCAAAAAATCTTTGCAAAGAATGGCACAATGCAGACGAGTTAGGGGCTGTTGTTAGTCGAGGGATTACACAACTGACAAAGCGGGTCCCGAGGGTCGGATGGGTACGGGCGGATGCGCCAGGATATACGAATGCTGAGCAGGTTCTTGAGTTGACCCGAAAAATTGAAGATTTGACGAAGCGTATTAAGCAATACGAAGGTGAAGATATCCTTGCTAGTGGTATAACGCTCGCAGATGGAGAAGAGTTGTTTGATGTTAAGTATTCATATTCGATTTGTTACTATGAAAAGAACAAGAAGTCGGGTTGGCGTGAGACACGGACACGTTCAAGGGTGCACAAGAGTATTGGCTTGAGTTGGAATAATATTTTCTCTGTGATCGCCCCTAAAGTTTCTGTTGGCGCTTCTCCAGAGGGTGTTCGCAAGGGATTGGTGGAATATATTATGCAATGCGCCCCAGTCAAAATAAAAGAAGAAGGCGATTTCATAAGCGACTATACGATAGAAACAATTTGTTTCGAAAAGATCAAAGTTCAATTTGAGGCGTTAAGACTATTGATCGTTCAGAGGGAGGAGTCCGGAAAGAACGGGTCAAGATTGGTGAAATGGCATCTTACGGATCGCGGGCGGCAACGAATGGTAGAGTTACTGGCAGTTAGAAGTGCAAAACATAACAAGAAATTGTGATGATGAGGGGTGATTCTTAGTACCGTCAATACTGATCGTAAAGGATTGCGCAATGAATATGACTCGAACATTTCATCCTATTGGACAAGGTGCTTTTTATTCAGAGGAATTCTATAACTCCGAAAAGGGCTGTATTTTCCGTGCGGTCTATGATTGTGGTTCACTGAAATACTGTGGATTGCAACGAAACAGTGATGGAACTCCTCTGAAAAGAAAAGACATTGAAGAGCGAGTGGTACAGGCCTTCCCTGATGGACATGGCGTTGATATATTGTTCGTTTCGCATCTTGATGACGATCATGTTAATCTGATTCCATGTCTCAAGCCATTTAAGGACCGCCAAATTCGCAGGGTCATCTTGCCTCTACTGTCTGCAGAAGAACGGTATATGTTGACTGGATATCACTTGAGTAGGTCAAGATGGGGAAAGATAAGCGACGCCCTTAATAGTATTATCAATAATCCCGAGGACTATTTCGGAAATGATACGAAGGTCACATTTGTCCGTCCTGCAGATGAAGAGCGTTCGCTAATGGGGAATGAGGTGGACGATGAGGGTGTTGGAGTTGATGATTTACAGAGAGAAGTTCCTTCGCTGACTAAGATTTCAATCGGGAACAATCTTCCTGACAGTGGGCGAATGCTGAGGTGGCTTTTGATACCATACAATCATAAGCCTGAAAGGTATTCTGATCTGAAAAATAAGTTGGAGAATGCTTTTGGGGCCGGATTTCAGATTGCAAATCTTAAAGATCCTGATTTTGTGATTAAGAATTTAAAGGACCTGCGTCGTTGCTACAAGGCATTGTCAGACGGAATTAATCGGAACTCGATGGCTCTTTATTCGGGGCCTCTTGATGATACATGCTTATCAAGCATCGGTGAAGTTGTGGGGTGTGATATCTGGGGGCGCTACTGTCCCTGCGATCAATTTGCAGAGTATTGGCTTGATCGGGTTCTACGGCATGAGCAGTCTTCGGTTTTTCACGGGAGCCCAGGTTGCCTTTATACGGGGGATGTGTCGTTGGACGATGCTGATTTGACGAGAGTGTTTGGGAGATATGTCAAAAACATTGGCATGGTTCAATTGCCTCATCATGGTTCGTTCGATTCATTTGGGTCTGGGAATTTGCCGATTGACGGGCAGGTGTGCGTAGCGACGTACGGAGAGCGGAATAGTTTCGGGCACCCTGCCTATGTGGTAAAGCGAGCGGTTGCCCTAAAAGGCGGTTTGTGGGTCGATGTTACGGAGACAGATGAAAGTCGTTTTAAGGTGGAATACACTGTATAATGCTGTTTGCGGAGCGGATTGTCGGCAGGATGCTGGCTCAGGGACAGCGAAGCGCGGTCATGCTGCAGGGGCGTCTCAACGGCTGTCTTGCCGCGTTTGCAGAGGTCGATGATCGGGTTGAGCTTTGGGAAGTGCGTCGCTGCAAGCGGAATAAGCTCTACCGGGAATATGAGGAGGCTGTAAAGCTGGCGAAGATGATTCTTCGGCGTTATGACAACAGCATTGACCGAGCATCTGCGGAAGAGCATGCGATCCCAGCGTTTTGGATTGACATGTCCTTGCTCTATGAGCACTATGTCTTGGGCGCGATGCGAAAGGCGTATGGGGCAAAAATCGTCTATCAGGCGAACGTGACAATGGGCAAGCCGGATTTCCTGTATGTTGACGCGGAGTGTCCGTTGATATTGGATACAAAGTACAAACCCAGATACGGCACCGGAACATTTGATAAGGATGACATTCGACAGCTTGCGGGTTATGCGCGGGATCGTAAGGTCTTGAAGAGGCTTGGGATCCCAAAAACTGAAGAGCAGGATTTGGCAGCCGTGCCTTGTGTCATTATCTATCCAGAGGTGCGGGGCATTGGTGCCAAATTTGATGGAGCGCATTCGCCGATTGATCAGGTGATGTTGAAAGTTGCACCGATAGGGGAGCTTGTTGGGTTTTATCGCATGGGTTTCTCGTTGCCAGTTCTAAAATTCAACCGCCAAATTTAGGATTGCATTCCTTAAAAACATAATAAAACAGGATTGTTATTCCGTTTTATTGTGTGAAGTTCTGAGGCGCATCCTGTGCTGGCTGTCAATAACTATTATTTTTCTTAAAAATATCGTCAGTTATCTTGTTTCGTCTGAGAAAATGAGAATCTTGTGCGGAAAATTCTAAAGGGCAATCAAAGCAGTGTTTCAGCGTCTATCCATTCGGGTCATCCATGCAAACAGCCACAGGAAAGCAAACTATGGCCAATGACGAATGCGATTAAGGATTCTGTGGCTACTATCGAGCTGTAGTTACCACCGCATGTTGCAAAAAGCGATGGCAACTGACGAAAGTTATACATCCCGCGCCCTACCATTTGTCTCGCGTGCGCGCGCACGATGTGGTATAATCCTCTTCTCATGATTTTTGAGGGAAAGACATGTCCGAAGAACAGCCGAATGTGAACGAGAACACGCCGAACGAGACGTCGCCGAAGCCTTCGCAGGCGGGGAGCTACGACGCCGCCAACATCCAGGTGCTGGAGGGGATGGAGGCGGTGCGCAAGCGCCCCGCCATGTACATCGGCGACACGGGCGAGCGCGGCTACCACCATCTCGTGTACGAGGTGGTGGACAACTCGATCGACGAGGCGCTGGCGGGCTACTGCACGCTCATCGACGTGCAGATCAACCCGGACGGCTCGCTGAGCGTGACGGACAACGGGCGCGGCATTCCCGTGGACATGCACCCGACGCAGCACCGCCCCGCCATCGAGGTCGTGCTGACCGTCCTCCACGCGGGCGGCAAGTTCGACGGCTCGAACTACAAGGTCTCGGGCGGCCTCCACGGCGTGGGCGTCTCGTGCGTGAACGCGCTCTCCGACTGGATGAAGGTGGAGGTGAAGCGCAACGGCAAGATCCACCACATCGAGTTCTCGCGCGGCCACGTCACGAAGCCGCTCGCGGTCGTGGGCGAATGCGGCGACGAGACGGGCACGAAGGTGACGTTCTTCCCCGACCACTCGATCTTCACCTGCCACGCCTTCAAGTGGGAGATCCTCTGCAACCGCCTGCGCGAGCTCGCCTTCCTCAACAGGGGCGTGAAGATCCACTTCAAGGACAACGAGGGCGAGGGCCACCACGAGGAGACGTTCCACTACGAGGGCGGCATCGACGAGTTCGTCACGTACCTGAACACGAACAAGACGGCGATCTCCCCCGTCATGCACTTCGAGGGGCAGAAGGAGGTCACGCGCCTCGACGGCACCTACACGATCATGGCCGAGGTGGCGATGCAGTACACCGACACCTACTCCACGGTCGAGCAGACGTACTGCAACAACATCCACACGGTGGAGGGCGGCACGCACCTGACGGGCTTCCGCCGCGCGCTCACCTCCACGATCAACAAGTACGGCGTCGACAACAAGCTCATCAAGGAGAAGGAAAAGCTCTCCGGCGACGACATGCGCGAGGGCCTGACCGTGGTCGTGAGCGTGAAGGTGCCCCAGCCGCAGTTCGAGGGCCAGACGAAGACGAAGCTCGGCAACGGCGAGGTGGATGGCATCGTGGCGGGCATCGTCGGCGACAAGTTGCTCACCTACTTCGAGGAGAACCCCGCCGTTGCGAAGGCGATCATCGAGAAGACGCTGCTCGCCTACCGCGCCCGCGAGGCGGCGCGCCAGGCCCGCGAGAACACGCGCCGCAAGGGCGTGATGGACGGCCTTTCCCTGCCGGGCAAGCTGCGCGACTGCTCCAGCCGCGACGCCTCCAAGACCGAACTCTTCCTCGTGGAGGGCGATTCCGCCGGCGGTTCCGCCCAGACCGGACGCGACCGTTCGATCCAGGCGATCCTGCCCCTGCGCGGCAAGGTGCTGAACGTCGAGAAGGCGCGCGTCGACCGCATGCTTGCGAACAACGAGATCCGCACGCTCATCACGGCCATCGGCTGCGGCTTCGCGGAGGAATGGGACATCTCGAAGGCCCGCTACCACAAGATCGTCATCATGACCGATGCCGACGTGGACGGCGCCCACATCCGCACGCTCCTGCTGACGTTCTTCTACCGCAAGATGCCCGAACTCATCGAGCGCGGCTACGTCTACCTCGCCCAGCCGCCGCTCTACAAGGTGGAGCGCAAGAAGAAGAGCGAGTACGTGCTGACGGACGGCGAGATGAACGCGCGCATCCTCTTCCTCGGCCTCGACGACATGACCGTGCGGCGCGCGAACGGCGAGGCGCTCGACAAGGAGGCGGCGCGCAGGCTGCTGGAACTCCTGGCCGAGATCAAGGCGACGGTGGGGACCATTGCGCGGCGCGGCCTCTCCGCGAAGGAGCTGCTGGACCGCCGTGACGCGGACGGCTTCGTGCCGCGCTACGTGATCGTGCGCGGCTCCGGCGATGCGGCGGCGTTCGAGTACCTGAAGGACGAGGCGGCGTTCAAGGCGCGCGTCGCGGAACTCCAGCAGGAGATGGCGACGACGCTCGACCTCGCCGCCACCCAGGTGGAGATGTTCCATCCGACGGACCAGATGGCGTTCCGCTGGCTGGAGGTCTACCGCGCCTCCCTCCTGCGCAAGCAGATGGCCTCACTGCAGGGCATGGGCTTCACCGTGGACGACTACCTCGGCGAGACGGGCAAGGTCGCGACGCTGGAGGAGGACGGCACGGCGCAGGACGTGGCGAACCTCCCGGACCTGCTCGCGGCCATCGACGCACGCGGCCGCAAGGGCATGAGCATCTATCGTTTCAAGGGCCTCGGCGAAATGGACGCCAAGGAACTCTACGCGACGACGATGGATCCCGCGAAGCGCCACATGAAGCGCGTGCAGCTCGCGGACGCCGTCAAGGCCGACCAGATCTTCTCGCTCCTCATGGGCGACGAGGTGGAGCCGCGCCGCAAGTTCATCGAGGACAACGCGCTCAACGTGAGCAACCTGGACTTCTGAGTCTGGTTGTCGCAACGGCGGTTGCGGCAACCTTGGTTGCCTTTAGGGGAAACGGAAGGGATGCGCACGTGAAATGGTTTCTCTATAACGGTCTCTTCGCCGTCGCGTACCTCGCGATGCTGCCGTCGTTCCTGCTGCGGATGAAGCGGCGCGGCGGCTACCGCGCGCGCATGGGCGACCGCTTCGGCCGCTACCC
>ERZ1026868.1925-NODE-1925-length-10144-cov-8.845971_pt1 | contig 10144 bp, 9 predicted proteins | sample MGYA00380164_ERZ1026868 | MGnify/ENA primary metagenome ERZ1026868 (study PRJEB33269, sample SAMEA4719800) | human gut metagenome | biome: human-associated habitat; feature: organic feature; material: feces | place: Cameroon | collected 2013-10 ... | reverse complement strand
CACTCAGGAATACAAAACAAATTTTATTATTTGTTTTGTTATTCCATTCTTTTGCTGTACTTTTAAATAAAGTACGCTGCACTCAGGAATACAAAACAAATTTTATTATTTGTTTTGTTATTCCATTCTTTTGCAGTACTTTTGCCATATGATGAACTGGAAACAATTACTATCCAACAAGCGACTTGGCCAAGAGCATCGCCATTTGCAACGCGACGACGATCGTACAGAATTCAAACGCGACTACGACCGTTTGATATTCTCTACTCCTTTCCGCCGTCTACAAAACAAAACTCAGGTGTTTCCTTTGCCTGGAAGCATCTTTGTTCACAACCGACTCACACACTCGCTCGAGGTTGCATCGGTAGGTATGTCGTTGGGTAATGACGTATGCCACATCCTTACCAAGCGTCATCCTGAATTGCACGATACTCTATTCCAAGAGATTGGAACCATAGTGTCGGCAGCATGTCTTGCCCACGACCTTGGCAATCCTCCTTTTGGTCATAGTGGCGAAAAGGCTATTCAGGCTTTCTTCTCAGAAGGTAATGGCAAAGCACTAAAATCGATGGTTTCATCGCGCTTTTGGGATGATATTACACATTTCGAGGGTAATGCCAATGCCCTACGTATTCTCGCTCATAGATTCAACGGACGTCGTGAGGGCGGTTTTGCCATGACATATTCCATGTTGGCAAGTATAGTGAAATATCCTTTTGCAAGTTCTGCAGCTGGCGATCATGGTAAATTCGGCTTCTTTGGTTCTGAAGAACCTATATATTGCAAAATTGCCGATGAATTGGGAATTATTTGTAAGTCGAAGCCTGGCGAACCGCTCATGTATGCACGTCATCCTTTGGTCTACCTTGTAGAGGCAGCCGATGATATCTGCTATGAGATAATGGATATCGAGGATGCTTATAAGCTGAAGATTAATACCTTTGAAGAAACGAGCGAATTGCTTCTTGGTTTCTTTGACGAGGAGTCAAGGGTTCAGATGCTTAAGCGCATCGACGATGAAGGAATCACCGATCGCAACGAGCAAGTGGTATATATGCGTGCCCGTGCTATTGGCAAACTTGAAGCTGAATGTGTAAGAGTCTTTTGCGAACATGAGGAAGAAATCCTTAGTGGAAGCTTCGAAGGTTCACTAATCTCGCATGTTGAGCCTATTGCCAAGGCTGCTTATGAGCATTGCACGGAAGTTAGCTTCAAGCGAATTTATTGCAGTAAGCCTGTTTTGGACATCGAACTTAGCGGCTACAAGATTATGGATACCCTTATGGACACCCTTACCGATGCAGCCGTTAATCCTACTCGTTTCCATTCCAAACAGCTCATTCGTCGTTTCAGCAGTCAGTATGAGATTAATAGTCCCGACCTCGAGACTCGCATCATGGCTGTAATTGACTATGTTAGCGGTATGACTGATGTATATGCCCTCGACATATATCAAAAGATTAATGGAATATCCTTACCTATAGTTTAAACAATAATTATATACATTCTAACCTACTCAATTTTATTATGGGAAAAAACTATAAAAAAGGCGCTCCGCTAATGGATATCTTATCGATAACATTTAGTGAAATAAAGTATTTTGCCTTAGACAGTACAGGAGCCGGTATGGCTGTAATTGATAAATGGTTTGTTGGATTGGTGTTGCTGATAGCCATTTTGCCTATTTTGACATTCACAGGTGTGACAAAATCTAAGATTACCGATTTTACTCCAGTAGAGCGCATAGCCCAGAAGTCGGCTACCCTCTATGATTATCCAACTTTGCCTGTGGATAAAAACAACTCTTCCACAAAGGTCGGTAACAGTATTGCTACAATTAAGAAAGGTGAAGCTATAAAGCTCTTGGCATATAGTCGCTACCAGGGTTGCTATCAGGTGGAACTTGCTGATGGCACTCGTGGATATGTAGCTATGGATGTCGTTGGAGATTCAGTTTTGTCTCTTCGTTGGAAAAAAGATATGGCAGAGGTTGGTGATACATTTATGTTGAAATCAATACAATCTGTTTATAAGGTTGTAGCACGAGCAAAAGGTAAAACCATCGACGATTTCAGAGTTGGCGATTTCTTCCCAGTCCAGGCTATGGGGTTGCCAGTATATAATTGTGCAGCACCTTCGCCTGTTACGGTGAAATGGGTGAAAAATAATATAGTGAAGGGTAAAACAACTAAAGAAGAAATTGATAAAGAGTGGTTTGGCTACGCTTTGGCTCAAACCGTAAAGGGTAATGTTGTCACTTCTCTTTATCTTTTGGCTGTACAGGATGCTGAGGCAGGTAAAGTATATCAGAAGTTTGCTGTAACATATACAGATGGCATTGTGTCCAATATAGAATATTCTGAGCCTGAAGATATGGGCTTTATAATGAGCCATCTGCCTTTTGTAGATGCTATCCAAGGCAATCCTTTGTGCGTAAAGTATCGTTCTGAGAGTATTACAGCTCCTTCTGGATATAATACCATTTCTGACATTAAAGGCGAAAAAAGAAGTGCTGTGGCAGAATGGATTAGTGAGAATATTGGCGACGTTAGTATGCCAATGTGGTTGCAATATATAGTTGTAATAGTAGGCGGACTCATAGTTCTTGCTCTATTCCTATTATTTATTCATTGCTTGCTGCTTGTGTTGCCAACTCTTATGTCGTTCTTGGGCTATGTATACGTGTTGCCTAATCCTTTGTATAAGCTTCTTATGTTCCTCGCATTGCTCTTTGGTGGTGAGTTGCTATATGTATTTACAGGTGGTTTGCCTTGGTTTGTTACAATAATGCTAATCGGCTACTTGTATTGGCAATGGTTGCAATGGAATACATGGATAAACTATAATCGTTGTCCAAGTTGCCATCATATGTATACTCTTAATACTACCAACTGGGTTGATGGCGGTAAATCATATTATGACAACGTTACGTATAATGTTACCACTAAAGGTGGTAAAGAGATATCACGAACGGAAACAAATCGCGAACATCGTGTGGTTTCATCGGTTAATGAGCACCTCACTTGTTCTGATTGTGGTTCTACATTTAGCCTCACGCATACTACTGATAGAAGAGTATAAAGCTTAATAATCTATAAATGATAAAAGCTCTTGTAAGCATCATGCTTGCAAGAGCTTTTGTTGTTATATAATTGTTGTGGTTTTTCTTAATATTTGCCTTTAAAAACGAGCCTTTTTTGCCGAATTCGCCAAAGATAGGTGTGCCGGTGCTGTAAGTAGCTTTACTTCAATAACTTAACAGACTTTGTTCGCTTTCGAAAGTAAGCTTCGAGCAATCTATGCTTTCTATCAAATTTATCTTTGCTTACTATCAAATGTGTTTTTGCTTACTATCAAATGTATATTTGTTTGCTAACAAATCTCTTCGTTTTTGATTTCCTATGTTGCCCTTTTTATCGTACTAAGCATTTGCAGTTTTGTTTGCCGCTAATATATCCACCTCTTTGATAAATCTTCGCCAGAATAGGTAGCCGGCAATGGTTAGTCCCACAGGGAATGCAAGCCAGATGCCTATGATGTCTAAGCCACAAGGGAAACCTAAGGTGTAGCCCATAGGTAGCGATATCACGAAATAGGCAATGAAAGCGTATGTGACCATTGGTTTTACGCAGGCTATACCACGCAGCGCATTAGCAAAAGAATATTGCAAGCCGTCGCCAAACTGGTAAACCATCAACAGTATTATCAATACCGAAACATATTGCTGAACCTCTACGTTGTCAGTAAACAAACCGCCCATTTGATCGCGGAATAGTACTACAGGTATGCCAAGCAATAGAGATAGCATAATATTTATTCGCCAACCGTCGTAGGCGTTTCTCTTTACCGCAGCATAGTCTTTCTGACCCACGAAGTGGCTGATGCGAATGGCTATTGCTGCAGCCATTCCCGACAATACGAGGTAGAACAACTGCGAGATTGTAATCATTATCTGGTGGGCAGCCAAAGGAATGGTGCCGAGCCAGCCTACCATCACACAGCTTAGCGTAAAAGCAGCCGATTCCATAGCCAACTGTAATGCCACAGGCCATCCAAGGCGGTTCATCTCCTTGAAGTCGTCTTTGGTGATGCTGCTCTTAATGATGTCGCGACCATATTGTTTGAACTCTTTCTTGAAAACAATCACACCAACCATTATCAGAGCCATAAGAATGCGGCTACCTGTGGTAGAGATACCTGCTCCAGCCAAGCCTAACTCAGGGAATGGACCAACACCATATATCAGCAGCCAGTTGCCGAATATGTTTACCACATTACCAAATATCATCACCCACATAGCAACCTTTGTATTAGCGATACCATCTAAGAATTGCTTTGCGGTATTGAATACACCGACAAACAATATCGAAACGAGGTTGATAATGAAGTATGGGCGTATAAGGCTGAGCAACTCCTCAGGCTGACCGATATTACCAAGATTGAAATAAAGTATCACCATAGCCAAGGTGAATATTAATCCCACGATTATATTAGCAAAAAGCGAGTTGCGCACCTTGCCACCTATCTCGTTTATCTTTTCCATACCATACAGGCGACCGATAATAGGGGTTAGCCCGTATGAAAAGCCCATATAAGAGACCAATACAAGGGTGAAAATATTGTTCACCAATCCTGCTGCTGCCAACTCCTCTGTGCTATGATGACCAATCATGAGAGTATCGGCGAAACCAAGGACGATGGTTCCGAGCTGTCCGATAATGATTGGAATACCTATGCTAAGAAGTTCGCGGTAGTAGTGTTGTTTTTGTACTGAATTCAATCTATTTCTCATTATTACTATCTATTACTGCTTTTGAGGGTGCAAAGTTACGAAAAAAGAGTGAATATTGCTTGGTGTCAACAAAAAAACACAAGTGGCAGAAGCCACTTGTGTTTTTTATTATCTTAGTTACCTTTTCTAATTATATTATTAGTCTGCCCAAAGCTCTTCTTCGCCACCTAGCGACTTGTAGTCTTCTTCTTTAGCTTTGCTTATTCCAGATACTGCAGCGAGAATAGCTGAAAGTTCTGCCTTTAATACTTGTATTTCAGGCTTTATATATTCTTTCTGTTTCATAGTTTTTCGATTTTATTTGATTATAACCTTCATTGTTTTGCCATTGCGCTTAACGATGTTGATACCCTTCTGTAGGTTGTTCAAGCGGTGGCCTTGCATATTGTAGTATTCAGCCTTGCTGTCTGCTAAGGCGTTGAGATTGTCGATGGCTGTAGTGCTGTCGCTTATGTCGAGACTAAATATCTTGGCGCCACTCTCAGAAGAATTGCCTTCCATATAAGCGCGGAATGCTTTAGCGCCTACAGCCTTTGTTGTTGTTCCCAGTAATATCTTTGCAGGATTCATCAACTTGTCGTTCTTCAGGATGAAGCAATTGTTGTCGGTTTCATCGAACATCTTCTTTGTATAAAGACCTACAAGTTTATAGTTGCCATCAGATGTGGAAGAGCCTACCATAGCGGCAGTCTTTATCTCTTTGCCTGTCTCTACGATATTTAAGTTTGTTGCGTTGTCGCTCATCTTTATTATAACAGGTGTTCCTGCAGCTATGCTTGTTTCCACCTCTTTGAGTTCCACCACGTCGGCAGTAGCAGAGAGTAGGGTGAATGCACGGAAGTTCTTATCGGTAAGGGTTACCTCGAAAGGCAAACATAGTGTGCCCCATGTGGCTGTGGTGTTGCGGTCGTATGTGGCAGTCTTAGCAACAAACGATTCTGTAATAGCAAAATCCTTGTCGCCTGTCTAATCCAAATTGTCTGCTTCAAGAGTTTTGCCTGCGGCTCCAATAATCTCTTCTCCTAAAGTTCCAATATACTTCGTGAAATAGCCAGTCTGATAGTTGGCATATTCTATTCCATCATTTCCATTCTTGTATTTAACGTATCCCTTGAGAGGACGACAAAATTTGAACATATCTGTTCCATAGCTCACAGATGTAGTTACAAACTTATCGCTAACAAAGATTGTTTTGAGAGCATTACAGTTACAGAACATTCTCATCATTTTTATAACATCTTGCGTATCGAAGCTTGAAAGGTTAAGTTGGCTGAGTTTGATGCATCCGGCGAACATGCTATTCATATTGTTGACCTTTTCTGTATTGAAATTAGATACGTCTAGTGAACTTATATTTTTACATTCATTGAACATATAATTCATTGCTTCTACTTTTTGAGTGTCGAATTTAGAAACATTGAGTTCTGTAAGCCCTTGACAATTGTCGAACATGTACGCCATGTCCTCAACATTCTTAGTGTCGAAATGTGATACATCAAGAGATTTGAGGCTGGAACATCCTTTGAACATACTATGCATGTTGGTTACATTCTCTGTATTTAGATTCTCTATGCCAGTAATGCTTGTCAGATTTTTGAATAAATCGAACCAACTATAGCATGATTTAGGGCGTACTACAGCAAACGAGGCATCAAATGTCACCGATTTGATAGAATTTTGATTGTTAATGCTTAGCCAATCAGGGTTTGCATCACCTTCATTCAATTCGTATGCATTTGTTGTCATATTGGTGTTGTAATCATAGTAGAATGTCAACGATTTATCGGTATCGTCATACTTTGCAATGCCAATTTGCTTTTTTAGAGAGAAATAGCCTTTAGTATAGTTGGCCATGGTCTTATCGTAGTTCTTATAATCGTATTTAGTAGCTCCATTGAGTCTTTTGCTATTGTAGAACATTTTTGTACTTTCAGTTACTGATGTAGTAACAAATTTGTTGCTAACAATGATTCTTCTAAGAGCTGTGCAATTTTCGAACATACTAGACATGTTCTTTACCTTTGCGGTATTGAAATTAGTGAGGTTAAGTGGCTGTATCTTGCTGCAATTATAGAACATAAACGCCATATTTTCAACGTCCTCTGTATTCAAATATTCTATACCATTGATGTTTGTTAGATTCATAAAAGATGAGAACCAATAGTAGCATGATGTAGGGCGTACTACAGCAAACGACTTGTCAAACACCACGCTCTTAACAGAGCTGGAGTGCTTATTCCAACCAGGTTTAGTTGTTCCTTCATTCATTTCGTATGAAGTTTCTGTCATATTGGTATTGTAATCATAGTAGAATGTTAGCGACTTATCGGTAGTGTTATACTTAGCAAAGCTAATTTGCTTTTTAGGAGTAAAGTAGCCTGTTGTATAGTTAGCATATTCTATTCCATTTTTGCCAGATTGGTATTTATTTGCTCCGTTGAGCTCTTTGCAAAGTCCGAACATATTTGATGCACTAGTTACAGCTTTAGTTACAAACTTTTCGCTAACAATAATGGTTTTAAGAGCAGAACAATTATTGAACATCGAAGACATAGATTTCACTTTCGAAGTGTCGAAACTATATAGATTGAGCTTCTGTATTTTTTGACAGTTGACGAACATCTGGTACATATTTTCAACGTTTTGCGTATTGAAATTATCCAGATTAAGTGATGTGAGATTTATGCAATAATCAAACATGTCGCTCATATCTTTCACGTTTTGGGTGTTGAATGTAGATAAATCAAGGGAAGTTAGCTTCTTACAACCATTAAACATACAACACATTGTTTCCACCTTCTCTGTATTCAGATTTTTTAAACCTGTGATTCTTGTCATCTTATTAAAAGATGAAAACCATGCATAGCATGATGTAGGGCGTGCTTGTGCAAACGATGCGTCAAATACAACTCTATTAACTGCTTCTTTGTGGGTAAACCAACCTGGTGTGTTTTTCCTTATGTTCATTTCGTATGCACCAACAGGCTTGTTGTTGTCATACTTAAATGTCAGCGTGCCTGTTGTTGTATCGAATACTGCATAAGCTTCTTGCGCCATTACTCGGCTACAGATTTGAGGTAGCCACAACATTGCCATCGTGAACAACATGGTGGCAATAAATTTTGAATTAATGTTTAATTTTGTTTTCATTAGCTTGATGGTATTTATAGTTATTATATTCGTGATTTATATGGGGTTTATGTAAAAGGATATAGTAATGAGGTGGTTATACCTCTATTAATGAATGTCTAAAAGTTGAGTCTTTAGTTTGTGATAATGCAAAACCATCGGCAAATATAATCCTTTTTTCTAATAAGTTGGTCGTTAGGGAAGTTAAAAAGTGTTTTTTTTCTTCAGCAGAGCTTGCCATCTGTGGCTTGCCTATCCTTTACATCAAAACTCGAAGCATGAGAGTTTGCCAAGTATATGATATTTCCACAGAGCCCGAAAAATCATGCTTAACAGTTAAAATGTGTTTAAAATGGTGTCTACTTCCTATGAAGTAGACACCTAAAACATAGGAAGTAGACACCTTGACAGGGGAAGTAGACACCTTTTTTTGAAATTATAATTCTAAATTTGCGGAATGATAGAAATATTTACCTTATTCATCAATTTCGTGGCTTACGAACCGTTCGCAGCCAAGGCTGCATCTTACAGCCGCACAATGAAGGAAGGCACCACATGGGCTACGCTCTGTCTGCCTTTCGAGGTGTCGCTCGAAGGTAAGAACTTCCGTGCATTCGAACTTCTTTCGGCTGATGATGCTACAGAAACTGTAGAACTCGAAGAGGTTAAGACAATAGAGGCTGGTACTCCTGTTATCATCAAGATGAAGGATGGAGTAAATTCGTTCAGCTTCTCTGTAGAAAACACAGCAATAGCAAAAGGTGTTCAGACTGCTGCAACTGCTGACGGCAACTATCAGCTCCAGGGTCTCTACACCCAAAAGGAGTTCAGCAAGGATGCTGACAACAACTGCTACATCGTGAAGGGCAACAAGCTGATGAACCCTGCCAAATTGTTGGAGAATACAAAGGTAACAAGGGTGGCAAGCAAGCCATTCCGTGCTTACATGGTAGACAATTCTTCATCTGCTGCAGGTGCCAAGATGTTTAGCATCGGCATAAGCGACAGCACTACAGCCATCGAGAGCCTCAACACCATTGCCAATGATAAGGCTGAATACTACGACCTGCAGGGCAATCGCCTTAACGAGCCTCAAAAGGGTATCAACATCGTGAAGCGTAATGGCAAAACAATGAAAGTTATCATCAAATAAACATTGAACGGTATGGAAAAGAAAGAATATATAAAGCCCGAAATGAAGGTCTACCAGATAGAGACTCCATCTATCCTCGTTAGATCTAACATCGAGACTGCCAAGGAAAATGATTACAGCAGTGAAAATGTTGACAAATTAATAGAAGACGAAAGCGTCATCTATATTGATTAAAGAAACAGCCTCACCCCCAACCCCTCCCCAAAAGGGAGGGGAGTAATTAGACTTGTTGGGGATGTCTTAGCTTGAGGCTATACATAAAGTTAGGGTTGCAAACGGCATTAATGCCATTTGCAGCCCTAATTGATTTTATTCTATGAGGAAATGTTAAGCAAGGTATTGGCGTTTATATATTTTCGAAACATTTTTCTTGTTTTCTTCGCACTTTCAAAATAATAGTTTATCTTTGCAAAAAGACAAATAAAAAAGGTTGCAATGCCAAAGATATTTGAATACTTCGGATTTATCTTTCTATTCTATTCGAATGAGCACGAGCCAATACACGTTCATGTCATGAAGGATGGATATGAAGCGATATTCGAGATAATATTAGAGAATGGTGAACTTGTTGAGATTCATAGAAGAGCTTCTAACAAGATGCCACCATTAAGTGAAAAGGATGCTGCTATTGCAGAGGCCTTTGTGAAGAAGTACTATAAGAATATAGTTGATAAATGGGTAAACTTCTTTATTTATAAGAAAAGAATACGTTCAACTAAAATAACGAAGAAATTATGAACATAAGTATTGTTTCTGCAAAATATGTAGCACCATTAAAAGTCGAATTACACTTTAATGATGATACTGTTAAGACTATAGATGTTGGTGCTTTTATCAGAAAGCATCCACATCCGCAATATAACTCTTACTTGAATGAAAGCAAATTCAAAAAGTTCAAGATAGAGTTCGGCAATATCGTTTGGGGAAAGAATTGGGATTTGATATTCCCAATAGATAAGCTATATACAGGCGTTTGTTGCTAAAGAAAAACAGCCTCACCCCCAACCCCTCCCCAAAAGGAGGGCACTGAAAAAGTCCCTTTTGGGGTTATGGTAGTTTAACATTCTGCT
>ERZ1026868.1921-NODE-1921-length-10159-cov-3.028405_pt1 | contig 10159 bp, 9 predicted proteins | sample MGYA00380164_ERZ1026868 | MGnify/ENA primary metagenome ERZ1026868 (study PRJEB33269, sample SAMEA4719800) | human gut metagenome | biome: human-associated habitat; feature: organic feature; material: feces | place: Cameroon | collected 2013-10 ... | reverse complement strand
CCGCTTGCCAGATGCACCTTGGCGCCGCCCTCTGCGGCAGCGGCCTTGACCTGCTCATAGAAATCGAGGTCTGCAAACGCGCCAATGGAGATGATCACAAGGTTCACGCCCTTTTTCAGCACCGGCACGGCCATGGCGCGCACAGCCTCCACCGAGGCCGTCTCCACGATGTACTCCGGCTGCTGCTCCAGCAGAGCGTCCACGGTGTCACAGACGGGACAGCCCACCTCGGCGGCAAGCTTTTCCGCCGAAGCACGGGTGCGGCTGGTCACGCCCACCAGCTCGTAGTCCGGCAGCAGGCCGTTCTTCCATGCGTTGGCCACGATGCCGCCCAGAAATCCGCAGCCCACAATGCCAAATTTTGTTTTCATATTCCGATCCTAAACTCCTTTTTTCTGCCTTCCATAGCGGTAAGGCAGCAGATTCTCTCTCAGTATACCATGCCTGCGGCGGAAAGAGAAGGGGCGGCGGGCAGCAGAAAGCGACATTCTGCGCGGTGGTTGAAACCAGAGTGGATGTGTGTTATATTATAAAAGATCACTAAAGGCGGCATGTTCACGCTGCCTATGGAGGCACAGAATGGAAAATGAGGTAATGGTGTCGGCGTACTGCCTGGCATACAACCATGAAAAATACATCCGTGATGCACTGGAAGGCTTTGTAAACCAGAAAACAAATTTTAAATATGAGGTGATCGTCCATGACGACGCCTCCACGGACCACACGGCGGAGATCATTGCGGAGTATGCGGCAAAATACCCGGACATCATCAAACCGATTTTTGAGGAGGAAAACCAGTATTCCCGTGGGACGGGAATTGTAAAGAATATTGTTTGGCCCCGTTTGCAGGGAAAATATATTGCGGCATGTGAAGGCGACGACTTCTGGTGCGATGAGAACAAACTGCAGCGACAGGTAGATTTTTTGGAGACACACGCGGATTATTTGGCCTGCGTGCACAATACGGAAGAATTAGACTGTATCTCGGGCGGGAAGCGAGTGCTGTACGATACCAAGGCCGACCACGATGTGACTTTTGCTGAGGCCGTGGAGCATGGCGGCGCGGCTTTTCATACGTCGTCGGTGCTCTGCCGTCGGGAATACTGCTTTCCGCCGGAAGGGTTGAGTGCCGAGCATTTTGGCGACTACCCCCGCGCGGTGTATCTGTGCCTGAGCGGAAAAGTCCACCGCTTCAAAGAGATCATGTCGATCTATCGGCTGTTTGCGGCGGGCTCGTGGACTTCACGGAACCTGAATACCGTTTCGCAGAAAAAACGGACCCGCACCCAGCTGTGGACTACAGAGTTCACGACGAAGGTGTACCGGTACTGTCAGGTGACCGGCCAGAGCCTGGAGATCGTGGCGGCGGCAAAAGCCGTAGCAGACCGCGATCAGCTGCTGCTTGCCGTCATGCAGCGCGGTGGCGGCTGCCTGCTGGCAGACCCTGCCCTGCGGCACGATTTTATGCAGCTGAATGCAGAAAAAAAGCAATATATCCTGCGGGAAGTGTGGGACAGCTGGCTGAGAAAAACAAGAGAAAAACGAAAGAAAGCATGAAAAATAAAAAGAATGTTATTCTGAGCAATTTTATCTGGCGTTTTGCTGAGCGCTGTGGTGCACAGCTGGTCACAGCGGTGGTGTCGGTGCTGTTGGCTCGCCTTTTGGCACCGGATGACTACGGCATGATTGCGCTGGTGTCGGTGTTCACCAACATCATGTATGTGTTTGTGGACTGCGGCCTCAGCACGGCGCTGATCCAGAAAAAAGACGCGGACGATTTGGATTTTTCCTCCGTGTTCTACTTCAATTTTGCCGTCTGCGTTCTGATCTATCTCATCATGTTCATCGCGGCACCCTACATCGCGGCCTTTTACAAACGGCCCGGCCTGACGCCCATCGTCCGGGTCATTAGCCTGACGCTGGTGCTTTCCGGCGTCAAGAGCGTGCAGCAGGTGTATGTGTCGCGCAATATGCTGTTCCGGCTGTTCTTCTTTTCGACCATCGGCGGCACGCTTTTTTCGGCAGCCCTCGGTCTGTGGATGGCCTATGCCGGGTTCGGCGTCTGGGCGTTGGTGGCACAGCAGCTTTCCAATACGACCATTGACACGCTGATTTTGTTCCTCACCGTGAAGTGGCGCCCAAAGAAAATATTTTCGTGGCAGCGACTGAAGGGGCTGCTCTCCTACGGTTGGCGGCTGCTGGCTTCATCGCTGCTGGATACGGTGTACAACAACCTGCGCAGTCTGGTGATCGGCCGTGTCTACACCTCTGCCGATCTGGCCTATTACAATCAAGGCCAGTATGTCCCGAATACCATCGCAGTAAATGTGGACAGCTCCATTGACAGCGTGCTTTTCCCGGCTATGTCTGCCGCACAGGATGAACCTACGCTGGTCAAGGACATGACCCGCAACGCCATCAAGATGAGTGTTTATATCATCGCACCGTTGATGATGGCGGTGGCTTTTTGTGCAGAGCCTATTGTGCGTCTGTTCCTGACCGATAAGTGGCTGCCTTGTGTGCCATTTCTGCGTATTTGCTGTGTTACCTACATGTTCTACCCGATCCATACGGCGAACCTGAACGCAATCAAGGCTATGGGGCGCAGTGACCTGTATCTAAAACTGGAGATCATAAAAAAAATCATGGGTCTTACGCTGCTGCTCATTACCTATCGCATCAGCGTGATGGCTATGGGCTACAGCCTGCTGGTGTCCAGTGTGCTGAGTCAACTTATTAATACGTGGCCGAACTGGAAGCTGCTGAATTATCGCTATCTTGAACAGCTGACGGACATTTTGCCTACCCTTCTGCTGGCTGTGTCTACGGGCTTTTGTATGTGGCTGGTGGGTCTGGCTCATCTGCCGGATCTTGTGATGTTGGTGCTTCAGATCCCGCTGGGTCTTGCGGTCTATCTGACTGGCTCCGCGCTGCTGAAGCTGGATACCTTTGAGTTTCTATGGAATGTGGTGAAACCCAAACTTCAGAAAAAACCTTGGGCAGACAATGAGGAATAATTGGACGGGAAAGTCCGATGCGCGTGGTAAAAACGTGTAGAGGCAGATTTAAAAGTCCATAAAAACAGTTTAAAGAGGAATCTTGAATGAAATCATCAAGTGCAGTCGAAGTAATCACACCGTCTTTGACAAGAGAGCTGTTCAATTTGGCGCAAGAGTATGATGATGTGCTCGACTTGACACTGGGAGACCCGGATGTTCAACCGGACGAGATTATCAAAAAAGCGGCCTGTGATGCGATTATGGCCGGAAAAACGCGGTATTCTGCCAATGCGGGCCTGCTGGAGTTCCGGCAGGTGATCGCGGAGCAATTCCGCAGGGAGTATGGCCTGGCTGTCGCACCGAAAAGCAATGTGATCGTAACAGTAGGCGGCATGGAAGCATTGTATTTGTCCCTGCGCTGTCTCATTGATCCGGGCGATGAGGTGATCATTCCTGGACCGTACTATGTGAATTATGTTCAGATGGTACGTTCCTGCGGTGGAGTCCCAGTCATCGTGAACACCACGGAAGAGTCGGGCTTTACTGTGACGGCAGAGCAGATCTACAATGCGATAACGCCAAAAACGGCAGCAATGATTCTGAACTCGCCGTGTAATCCCTCCGGGCGTGTGATGAGGCATGATACATTGCAGCGGATCGCAGAACTGGCAAACCGTTACGATTTTGCGGTGATCTCAGATGAAGTGTATAAGACGCTCATCTTTAACGGATGTCCACATGAAAGTATTGTAGTATTCCCCGGTATGATGGAGCGTACGGTTGTGGTGGACAGCCTCTCCAAACGGTTTGCAATGACAGGATATCGGGCTGGTTATGCCATTGGCCCGGAAAGCGTCATTGCAGATATGACGAAACTACAGGAAAACGTGGCGGCCTGTGCATCACTTCCGTCTCAGTATGCGGGCATCGCGGCTTACCGGCATTGTGCAGAGAAGCACAAGATCAGGGATGTTTTTGAACATCGATGCCGCAGCATGTGCCGTGCAATCAACCAGATTGATAAACTCTTCTGCCCGGAACCGGAAGCGACCTTTTATCTGTTTGTCAACATTGGCAGGACAGGAATGGATTCGTTGACCTTTGCCCATCAGCTGCTGGAAAAACAGCATGTGGCTGTGGTACCGGGGGCTGCGTATGGAAACCATTACAATGACCATATCCGCATTGCCTGTACTTTGGATGAAAAAAAACTGCTGGAAGCGTGCGGACGAATCAAAAAATTTGTGGATGGCATCGTTTGAAAGGAAGTTTATACAATGGCGCAAAAAAAAGTCCTTCTTCTGGGCGGCTCCATGCAGCAGATTCCAAGCATCAAAAAGGCGAAGGAACTCGGCTTGTATACGATCACCTGTGATTATCTGCCGGAAAACCCGGGCCATAAGTTTGCGGACGAATACCATAACGTCAGCACGACCGATAAGGAAGCCGTGCTGCGGCTGGCGCAAAAGCTGCAGATCGACGGCATTGTGGCGTATGCTTCCGACCCGGCAGCCCCGACAGCGGCCTATGTGGCAGAGAAGATGGACCTGCCCGGCAATCCATATGAATCGGTAAAGATCCTGACCGAAAAAGATTTGTTTCGTGATTTTCTGCAAAAACATGGACTGAATTGCCCGCAGGCGCATGGATATACGAACTATGAAGATGCGTACCGGGAAATCGATCAGTTCCATTTCCCGGTTATGGTAAAGCCTGTGGACTCCTCTGGCAGCAAGGGCGTTGTAAAAATTTATGATAAAAGTGAACTGAAGGCAGCGGTGGAAGAAGCGCTTTCTTACTCTCGCGGCGGGCGGTTTATTGTAGAAGAGTTCATCCGCAAAAAAGGCTATCAGGTATCCGGCGACGGCTTTTCGGTGGATGGGAAGCTGGTGTTCACGAGTTACGGCAACGAGCTTTACAGCGGCAAAGGAACCCGTGAATATGTGGCATTGGGCGAGTTTTGGCCCAGCCTGCTGACACCGGAAATGAAAGCAAAGGTGGATGCGGAGCTGCAGCGGCTGATCACGGCGCTGGGCATGAAGACCTGTGCATACAATATTGAAGCCATTATCGATGAAACTGACACAGTTTACATTCTGGAGCTTGGCCCGCGCAACGGCGGCAGCTATATCCCGCAGCTGATTCAATATGCCACCGGTGTGGACCTTGTGGATTATACCATCCGTGCCGCTGTTGGCGAAGACTGTTCTGACTTACAGATGGCACCGACCATTGGATGCTGGAGCAACTACATGCTGCTCAGCACCGTGAATGGCATATTTAAAGAGATCTGGTTTGACGAAGATTTCCGTAAGAAAAACCTGCTGGAGGTGTACTGTACCAAGCAGCCGGGCGAAGAAGTCCATGCTTATCAGAATACGACCCATTCGCTGGGTACCATTCTGTTCAAGACAGACAGCATGGAAGAAATGATGGAGATCACAAACAACATTCAAAAGTATTATCGTGTGATCGTGGAGAATGCCTGAAAGAAAAACCAGAGGAGCGGTATTGTGGAGTATAAGCGGCTTCATGCAAAAGCGGATGTTTTGGCGCTGATCGAGTCCTTTTCAGCGGAATTCTGCACACTGTCGCAGCGTGTGGAGCTGGCAGCGTATGCCGAAAAGCTGGCAGAACATGCCGATGTGACCGTTATGAAAAAACAGAACGAGGTGATCGGCATGGCGGCAATGTATGCCAATGACTCCGTAACAAAAACGGCATATATTTCACTGATTGGCATTCGGAAAGAGCATCAGGGGACCGGCTGCGGTACACTTTTGTTGCGGCATTGCATTTTGGAAGCACAAAAGGCCGGCATGGAAAAGATCCGTCTGGAAGTGGACGACTCCAATATAAATGCACGGAAATTCTATCACAGGCATGGCTTTGTGCTGGAAAGAGCATCTGAGAGAAACAGCTGCTTTCTGGTACGGGCAATAGGAATGGCACGGGCAGCAGATAACATCAAAAACGAGAGGATTTGAATTATGACGGAGTGTGAAAGGATCGTTGCGGAAGGCACCCTGCCGGAGAGCTTTTTTGAGGAAGAGACCCGGTGCGATTTCCGCGTCACAAAAGAGAGGAAAAAACTGTGGGCCATCCAGCTGGACCTGCTTTTAAAGTTTGATGCAGTGTGCAAAAAGAACGGCCTGCGCTATCAGCTGGCTGGCGGCTCCCTGCTGGGTGCAGTCCGCCACAAGGGTTACATTCCTTGGGACGATGACATTGATGTGCTGATGCCCAGAGAGGATTATCAGAAGCTGCTTGCAATCGGGCGGGAAGCGTTCTACGAGCCGTATTTTCTGCAGTCTCCCGGAGCGGACCACGGCTATTTTTATGCCCACACAAAGCTGCGGAACAGCAGGACCTCCGAAGTGGTCCAGGTGTTCCGGTACGAAAAATTCAATCAGGGGATCGGTATTGATGTATTCCCGGTGGATCACGCCAAAAAGGAAGACCTGCAGGAGCGATACGACCAGATCAAGCGCCTGGTGATCGAAAATTCCACGAACATGCGCCGTTCAAACCCGGAACTGTCGGAAGCAGATCGGCGCAGAGTGGCGGCAACACCCTGCCGGGACCCGATGGAAGTCTGGAAAGAGATAGACCGGATCGCAAGAAAGTACGAACACGAAGATACGGGTTATCTGAACACGGCAGTCTGCACGATTTATAAGGCAGAAAAACTTTTTCTTCACGAAGAATGGATGAGTACAACGGTCCTGTGTGATTTCGAACTTTTCAAATTCCCGATCCCGACGGAATACGACAAAGTGCTGGCCGCACAGTATGGCGACTATATGCAGCTGCCGCCTGTGGAAAAAAGAGGAGTATGGCATACCGGAGTAATCGCAGATCCGGATGTTCCGTATACGAAATATCTGCGCTGACAGCAGGGCAGTGTCGCAGGTACAGCTACATTGCAAGGGGGCAATGCATATATGAGTGATATTTTGGTGACCCGTTCCTCCATGCCCAGCATGGAGGAATATGTGGAAGAGATCCGCTCCATCTGGGACAGCCACTGGTTGACCAACATGGGCGTAAAACACAAAGCGCTGCAGGCAGAACTGCAGAAGTACATGGGCGTGCCCAATGTTGAGCTGCTGACAAACGGGCATATGGCGCTGGAACTTTCACTGCAGGCGCTGAACCTGCAGGGCGAGGTCATTACGACCCCGTTCACCTTTGCATCCACCACCCACGCCATCGTGCGCAACGGGCTGGAGCCGGTGTTCTGCGATATCGACCCCGAGACTTATACTATGGATGTGACCCAGATCGAGCGGCTTATCACTGACCGCACCTGTGCCATCCTGCCGGTGCATGTGTACGGCAACGTGTGCAACATAGAGGAAATCGAGCGCATTGCCCACAAGTATGAGCTCAAGGTGCTGTACGATGCTGCCCATACCTTTGGCGAGACCTACAAAGGGCAGGGCATCGGCAGCTTTGGCGATGCATCCTGCTTCAGCTTCCACGCTACCAAGGTGTTCAACACCATTGAGGGCGGTGCCGTCTGCTATAAAGACCCGGATATGGGCCGCAGATTGTACGAGCTGAAAAACTTTGGCATCCATGGCCCGGAAGAGGTGGATGCCGTAGGTGCCAACGCCAAGATGAACGAGTTCTGCGCGGCCATGGGTCTGTGCAATCTGCGCCATGTGGACGAGGAGATCGCCAAGCGCAAGGCCGTGGTGGAGCGCTACCGCGAACATCTGGAAGGTGTGGAGGGTCTGCGCCTGAATGTGCAGCAGCCGGAGGTGCGCTCCAACTATGCCTATTTCCCGGTGGTGTTTGATGAAAACACCTTTGGTGCCAGCCGCAACGAGGTAATGGATGCGCTGGCCCAAAACGGCATTGGTGCGCGCAAATATTTCTACCCGCTCACCAACACCTTTGCGTGCTTCCACAATAAATACGATGTGGACGCAACGCCGGTGGCCCTGCACGTGGCAAAGCGCGTGCTCACCCTGCCGCTGTATGCCGACCTTGCCATGGAGGATGTGGACCGCATCTGCAAGATCGTGCTGGAACAGAAAATTTAAAAAGGAGCCTTCTGCACGTTGCTCGGTCCCGGCCTGGCGAATGTGGAAGGCTTTCTCTTTATAAGAAAATCAGAAAAATCCGGAGAATGCGGATAACGAAGGAGATTGAACACAATGGCAACGATTGCAATACTGACTGCCGGAGGGATTGGCTCACGCACCCATCAGGATATCCCGAAACAGTTCCTGAATGTCGACAATAAACCTATCATCATTTATACGCTGGAAGCATTTCAGCAGCATCCGAATATTGATGAAATCTGTGTTGCGATTTTGGAGGGCTGGGATCAGATCCTTTGGGCGTATGCCAAGCAGTTCAACATAACAAAGCTGAAATATGTTGTAACAGGCGGCGCTACGGGGCAGGAATCCATTTTTAACGGTTTGAAGGCAGTCCGCCAAGACCATAAAGATGATGATGTTGTCATGGTTCACGACGGCAATCGGCCAATGGTCAGTCAGGATGTCATTACCGACAATCTTGTAAAACAGAAACAGTTTGGCTCTGCAGTGGCGACAATTCCTTGCACAGAAGTCGTGTTTGTTTCTGAAAACAAAACAGACTCGGATAAATCGATCCCGCGTGAAAACCTGCAGAGAACACAGACGCCGCATTCTTACCGGCTTGGCGATTTGTGGGCGGCCCACATGAAGGCAAAAGAACTGGGCATTGCCAATACGGCAGCGTCCTGCTCACTGATGGAGGCCCTTGGCAAAAGAACCTACTTTTCCAAGGGCTCGGAGAAAAATCTCAAGATCACCACGGTTGAGGACATTGAAATCTTCAAGGCGCTGCTCAGTGCAAAAAATGATGCATGGCTCAAGTGAGGAGAAACGGAAATGATGGAGAATGCCCTGTACAGGGAAGACGTTGCATACGCTGCCAATTTGCTGCTGCCGTGGGAAAAACTGGCCGGTAAAAGTGTGCTGATCACGGGCGCAAGTGGATTGATCGGCAGCTTTCTGATCGATGTGCTGATGGCAAAAAACGCACAGAGCCTGAACTGCAGGATCTACGCAGTAGGCCGCAGCCAGAAAAGGGCAGAGGAACGGTTTGCCGGGTACTGGAAATCGCCTTTGTTTGAATTTATTGCACATGATATCAACGAACCGCTGAAACTGGAAGACGTGAGCCGGGTCGATTTTGTGGTTCATCTTGCGAGCAACACGCACCCGGTGGCATATGCAACAGATCCGATCGGAACTGTGACGGCAAACATCATTGGAACAGATAATTTGCTGAAAGTTGCTGTACAGCATGGAGCAGAACGGTTTGCATTTGCATCGTCGTGCGAGATCTATGGCGAGAACAGAGGAGACACCGAGCTTTTTCAAGAGTCGTACTGCGGCTATATCGACTCCAACACCTTGAGAGCCGGATACCCGGAGAGCAAGCGCTGTGGAGAAGCACTTTGCCAGGCCTACAAAAAGCAGAAAGGTCTGGATATTGTGATCCCGCGTTTTGCGCGCACCTATGGCCCGACCATGCTGAAAACGGATACAAAAGCCCTTTCCCAGTTTATGAAACGGGCGCTTGAGGGCGAAAACATTGTCCTTAAAAGTGCAGGAACACAGTATTATTCCTATACCTATGTTGCCGATGCGGTTGCCGGCTTTTTGACGATCCTCCTAAAGGGGGAAAACGGCGAAGCCTACAACATCGCAGACGAAGTGTCGGACATCCGGCTGAAAGACCTTGCAGACATCATTGCAGGGATTGCAGGCAGAGACGTGGTATTTGAGCTGCCGGATGAAACCGAAAAGGCAGGATACAGCAAAGCGACAAAAGCAAGGCTCGATGGCTCAAAACTGAAGATGCTTGGCTGGACGGCAAAGTACGATATCCGGCAGGGCGTTGAACGGACGATGGCGCTGCTTGCAGCACAAGAGTTGTGATTTTCTAAACGAACTTTCAGGCTTTTTGTCCGTAAACGGGGCGCTTTTTGGGCTTTTTGTCTAAAGTATACAAGAATAAACACCAAAATCCGGCAATGCGTCCATTGAAAAACGAGAACTGATATACTAGAATATAAGCATAAGGGTGCAGCACACGGCTGCGCATACATGCAAAGCAAAAACAGGAGGATTCCCTATGCCTATGAAAATGGG
>ERZ1026868.1920-NODE-1920-length-10162-cov-9.181162_pt1 | contig 10162 bp, 8 predicted proteins | sample MGYA00380164_ERZ1026868 | MGnify/ENA primary metagenome ERZ1026868 (study PRJEB33269, sample SAMEA4719800) | human gut metagenome | biome: human-associated habitat; feature: organic feature; material: feces | place: Cameroon | collected 2013-10 ... | reverse complement strand
TAAGTAGTATTGAAAGATGGATGCCCTTTGCTGAGGGATGAAACTTTAAAGCTTATGGATGACGTTGAGGCCATCACGGATGGGGAGGAGGACAGATTCAACACGGGGATCGGAGACGACGAGGTCATTGAAGGCGATGATGCCTTGTGTCTGTTTGTCTTTCGGGACGGGATCCTGCCATAGTTTTCCGTCCCAAAGCACGTCATCGGCAAGGATGAGGCCACCAGGCCGTACCAGATCAAAGACCAGATTGTAGTAGGTGACATATTCACGCTTGTTGGCATCCATGTAGACTATGTCGTAGGGGCCTTCAAGAGTAGAGAGGGTCTCGCAGGCGTCCCCGATGTGCAGGGTGATCTTGTCCGCCACCCCGGCCCTTGACCAGCCTTCGCGCATCAGATCCTCAAGCTCGTCGTTGATCTCAAGGGTGTCGATGTGGCCGTCCTCCGGAAGTCCGTAGGCCATGCAGGTGGCGGAATAGCCGGTGAACGCGCCGATCTCAAGGATGCGTTTCGCCTTCGAGATCTCCACCAGCATTGTCAGCAGGCGACCCTGGACCGCCCCCGACAGCATCCGAGGGTAGTTCGTGTGGATGTTGGTCTGTTTCTCGATCCAGTCCAGGGCCTCGCTCTGGCGTGAGGAATGTTCTCTAAGATATTTGTCTGCCGGAGATTCCATATTCATAAGATTTGTGGCTGCACCTTGCCTACAGGAAAATCAGGGAAGAGGTGCTTTCAGGGTTGAATATTCTCAAAGCTGCGTTCCTTATGCCTTCGGAGGTCACCGCCTCGATCGCCTCAATGTTCTGCCTGTCCGTGAATATGGTTCCCAACGACACGAGGCTTTTCCCCATCGAGAGGCACTGGGACTCACCGTTGTCGGAGCTGATGGCGAGCTGGCCGAGGAACTGCTTTTTCGCGGCCTTCAGCTTGACGGAGGAATATTCCTCGTCCTGCATCTTCCGGATAACCTTCCAGATCGCATCCAGACATTTTTCCAAGTTGCTTCGCTCGCACCCGAGACTGATTGTCATTATGCCTGATTCTGTGTACTGTGAATATGACGACTCGACACCGTAAACCCATCCGTTTTTCTCCCGTAATAGGCTGTTCAGCAGGGAATTGGATGCCGGCCCACCGATGATGTTGCTCATCAGGATGGCCGCGAAACGCTCCTCTGTGTTGTCAAGCGAAGGAGCGAAGTTCCCGATGACGGCGTTGACCTCATGGTTCCTTTTCTCTACCTGCTTGTTGAAGGCGGGCTTGACCGGAATCGGGGTGACAATGCGTTCGCCACCAGTCGCGGGTTCATTTTTGAACACCTTGCCTACCAGCTTGAGCACGCTCTCCTCCAACTTTTTCTCGTCAATGTCGGCCACTATCGCAAGAGCCATATTCATTGGCACGAAATGCTCTTTTGTGAATTGCCTAAGCTCCTTGCTTGTGATCTTTTTCACACAGGCAGCCGTTCCGAGAATCGAACGCCCGAGAGGATGCCCTGCGAACAAGGCCTCCTCGAACTTGTCATAGACATCATCTGCGGGGGAGTCTTTGTAGGAGTTGATCTCATCGATCACCACACCTTTTTCGACGGCTATCTCTTCTTCCGGGAATGTAGGGCAGGTCGCCAGCTCAAGTAGCAGGGACGCGGCCTTGCCGAGATCCTCCTTGAGAACCGTGGAATGGATCACAATCTCTTCTTTGGTGGTGAACGCGTTCAATTCGCCGCCGAGTCTGTCAAGGTAGCCGCTTATGACTTTGGCACTTTTGCGCTCGGTTCCCTTGAACAGGGTATGTTCGGTGAAATGGGCGATTCCGCTGTGGAAATCTCCCTCGTCCCTTGTCCCGCATTTGATTGTCAGTGAGCAGTATCCCACCGCATTGCCGCTTCTCTTGACCGCATATCTCAGTCCGCCGTCCGCCGTCCCTACAATCATTATTTCCTTAGAAGTTTGATAGATTTGATGTCGCCAGGGAGGAATCCCTTGCCGTTTCTGGCCGTGATCTTGTGCTTTTTGAAATAGTAAAGCTCGTGGTTGTCGGATCCGATGAGCATCTTGTAGCAGATGGATCCGTTCACGGGTTCTGATGGAGCCACGACATAGCTTACGACAGTGTTGAAGGTCCCTTCCGAGAAGATCTCATCCACCTCGTCCTCATCTTCCTTGATGAGGATGTCCTCGTCCAGAGAACGTTTGGTCTGCTCGTCAACCTGAGGCGCGAAATCCTCTGCCCAGAAGAATATTCTTTTGATTCTCAGTTTTTTTGAGTCTTTCGCTCCGATGTTGGAATAAGCCTTCATCTCAGTGTCGGTGAGGCTGGTGGTGTGCTCCTGGATTATCTTCAGGAAGGCCGGAAGGAGCACGAACTCGCGTCCGGACGGATCCTCGGTCGACCGGAGCGGGAAACTTACGACCTCGAACATGTCATTGATGGACTTGTCGGCTCCTTCTCCACCCTTGACGAGGGTCAGCATGTCGATTCCCGGCTCGGATTCCCTGCGGAACTGCCCTTTGACGACCATTAGAAAATAGAAGTCCGCGTTTCCCTTGAGGTTCTGGAATTCCTCGTTAGAGCAGAATTCGTAAGGGGAGACCGTCCATGTCGCGGCCACGCTTTCCTTGACGGCTTCGTCCAGAAATTCGTCACCGGTGAGGACAACCTTTGTGGTCTTGGAGGTGAAATCCTTGAGTTTTTCCCTCCTTGTGGTGATTTGTGCCTGACCGAAAGCGTCAGTGGCCAAAAGCAGCCCGGCGATGGCACAGGCCAGTATTTGAAAGAATCTTTTCATGTTCAGTATTTGTTTGTCATTCAAAAATGCTTGTCCGGGAATATTCATGCGGTCCCGGACGTGTAAACCGTTTGCGCCGACAAAAAACTCCATACTTCATGCCGTGCGGCACAAATGTACGAAATATTGCGTAAATTTGCCTTACAAAACTTGGTGCGGACAACCACTCCCTAAGATTTGAACGTTGTTATGTCTGAGTACATCGTATCAGCAAGAAAATATCGTCCTGACTCGTTCGAGTCCCTTATCGGTCAGGACAACATCGCCCAGACCCTGAAGAACTCCATCATCAGGGGGAAACTGGCGCACGCCTACCTGTTCTGCGGGCCGCGCGGAGTGGGGAAGACGACCACGGCCAGGATATTCGCAAAGGCCATCAACTGCTCCAATCCTTCGCCGGATATGGAGCCTTGCGGTGAGTGTGAGTCCTGCCGGTCCTTCCAGGAGGGGCGGTCCTATTGTATTCACGAATTGGACGCCGCGTCCAACAACGGTGTGGATGACATCAAGAACCTGATGGACCAGGTGCAGATTCCTCCGCAGGTGGGAAAGTACAGCGTTTACATCATAGACGAGGTCCACATGCTTTCTACCGCGGCTTTCAACGCGTTTCTCAAGACGTTGGAGGAGCCGCCGGCACACGCCATATTCATTCTTGCCACGACCGAGAAGCATAAGATTCTGCCGACGATCCTTTCGCGTTGCCAGACCTACGATTTCAACAGGATCTCGGTGCCGGACATCGTCAGCAACCTTAGGATGATAGCGGGGAAGGAGGGTGTGAATATTGATGATGAGTCCTTGCATGTGATAGCGCAGAAAGCCGACGGGGCTATGCGTGACGCGCTTACGATCTTTGACCAGACGGTGGCGTTCTGCGGGACCGATGTGAAGTACGAGGAGGTTTTGAAGAACCTCAATGTGCTTGATTATGACTATAGTTTCAATCTCGTGGACGCTTTTCTGGCGGGGGACTACGGCTCCGCGTTGCTGAAGTTCGATGAGATTCTTTCCAAAGGGTTCAACGCATTGCATTTCTGCGCTGCTTTGAGTTCGCATTTCCGGGACTTGATGGTGACGAAGAACGGCGGGCTTGAGGCTTTGCTGGAATTGCCGGATTCGCTGAAGAAGAGGTATGAGGAGCAGGCCTCCAGGTGTTCGCTGAAGTTTTTGTACGATGCGTTGAGTGTCACTTCCGCTTGCGAGGCTGGGTATAAACAGGCTGTGAACCCAAGGTTGCACATAGAGTTCGCTTTGATGAAGCTCAGTTTCTTGATTAAGGCGCCGGAGGCTGGGACAGTTAAGGTTGCTGTTGAGAAGGCATCCGCCGACAGTGGTTCATCAGACTTCCGCGCTTCGCGCTCCATCCCGTCACCTGCGCCGCAGGTGACACCCGTTCACGAGGCCACGGGCGGCCACGGCCTGACTGAACCGCAGTCGGCGGACGCCGCACGGAAACCGGGAGCGGTCGGCGCGGTCGCTGAGCCTGTGGTTCGACAAAACTCACCAACCATCGAAGCGGCTTCGGATAGGCCTATTGAAAGTGCGGTCACTTCGACAAGCTCGGTGACCGAAACCGCTGACTCGGCGACCGGAAATGATGTGTCTGTAGAGAATGTTGGTTCGCAGGTCATTGCTGAGGAGAATCCCGCCCCGAGGACGAGAAGGAAGCCGGTGAAGACCGGGGTGTCCTTGTCACTCAATTCGATGATCGAGGAGGAAGAGAACAAGAAAGTCGTCAAGGAGGCCGCACCGGTCGCTGACGTGATCCCGGATGACGATGCGGTGCTGGAGGCCTGGAAGACAATCCCGGCCGAGAACGCTTCAAGCCCGAGACTCGCCAACACCCTTCAGAATGCGGAGGTCGGCATCGAGACGAAGGACGGCTACAAGATGTTGACATTCAAGGTCAGCAACGCCGCACAGGAAAAATGGATCCGGGAGAACCGGCTCATGGTTCTGGAAGGAAATTTGCGGAAGAAGGTTGGATCTTCAAGAATCCGTCTTGAAGTGGGTGTGCTGCCGATTGAGGACAAAGGTGTACAGCCCTATACCGATCAGGAAAAGGCCACCGTCCTGATGGGACAGAACGGGGAGGTGCAGAACCTGGTCAAGGATTTCGGCCTTGAGACAAGATAATGATTGACAATTAGATTTGAGATAAGATGAAACTTCATTGCGAGAACCTCGTCAAGAAATATGGCATCAGAACTGTCGTGAAAGGCGTTTCGATGGAGATTAACCAGGGAGAGATTGTTGGCTTCCTCGGTCCTAACGGAGCAGGGAAGACCACCAGTTTCTATATGATCACCGGACAGATTGTCCCGAACGGAGGACGTGTGTTCCTTGATGATGAGGACATCACCGAGCTTCCTATGTACAAAAGAGCTCAGAAAGGAGTCGGCTATCTGCCGCAGGAGGCTTCCGTGTTCCGCAAGATGTCTGTGGAGGACAACATAATGTCCGTGATGGAGATGTCGGATATGTCCAAGGCGGAGAGGCAGGAGAGACTTGAGGATCTGATCAATGAGTTCAATCTCTCGAAGGTGCGCAAGAGCCTTGGAATCCAGTTGTCCGGAGGTGAGAGACGACGCTGCGAGATCGCCCGCGCCCTTGCCATCGACCCGAAGTTCATCCTGTTGGATGAACCGTTCGCCGGTGTGGATCCTATAGCCGTGGAGGACATCCAGTTCATCATCGCGAAACTGAAGTACAAGGACATCGGTGTCATCATCACCGACCACAATGTGGGTGAGACTTTGGCGATCACGGACCGCGCCTACCTGCTTTACGAGGGCACAATCCTCCAGCAGGGCACTCCGGAAGCCCTCGCCGCCGACGAGGACGTCCGCACCAAATACCTCGGTTCCGGCTTCGTCCTGAAGAAGTCCGTCTCCGTAGAGCGCGCCAAAGCCGAACATGCTGCCCTTGAGGTCGCCCGAGCCGCCAAGGCAGCCTCAGCCGCTGACTCGGCTGAGGGGTAATATTCATACGCTTTATCCCAATAGGCCTTGCTTGAAAGACCCTGAACACATCGTCCATGAAGCGCTCCTTGTCGAACCAGGCCGCCTTCTTCGAGAGGCGGTTGAGGTTTGAGAGGGGCTCCACCACCTTCCTCGCTATGGTACGCTTCGTCTCCTCGTCTGTGGAACGCATCATACTCCTCAAAGTCTATCTTGAATCTTCACGTTATTAATTAAGGACAAGGCCAGATCAAGTGCACGGTCAGAGGATCATAAACATGTGATAGTGCTCCAGTTGAGGGCAAAAACACCTACGACGGCAGCATTTTCTCCTTATAATGCTGCCGTCGTGAGATGTGAAGGCCTCGTGTATACCGTCAAAGGCCGTCCTCATTGATTGGTTATTATTTCTCCGTCTCGGTGATTTCGGCCATGACCTTTTCGGCTTTGGCGTAACCATCAGCGGGGGCCTTCCACATAAAGGCCACAACGGCGGCTCCCACGAGGCCTATGATCACGGAGACGAGGAATACGGAGTCCCAGCCGAAATGCTCGGCGAGGTAGCCGAATGTCACACCGGAGATGGCTGTGCTGGCGTACCCGAATATTCCCAAGATGCCGTTTGCGGTGGCGCAGGCGTGCTTGGTGGCCTGCTGGGAGGCGGAGGTGCCGAGAAGAGCCTGTGGACCGTAGATGAAGAAGCTGGAAAGGCAGATGAATATGGCGGAGAGCCACGGCATTCCGGCAGGGGACTTCCAGAACAGGAAGAACGACAGGGTGGCGCCGACCGTGCAGATGAAGCAGGTCCTGTGCGCGCGGCTCTTCATGAACTTGTCCGTGAACCATCCGGCCAGCAGCATTCCGGCGATGCCTCCGACCAGCTCGGACGCGGCCACGACAGTGCCTGCGGTGGAGATCTCCATGCCCTTGTACTGTGTCAGGAAGGTCGCGCCCCAGTCAAGGATCGTGAAACGGACCACATATATGCAGAAGTTGGACACTGCAAGGATCCAGATCAGAGGGTTGGCGAACACCATACGGTTGACGAAAGACTTGAATGACTTTCCGGACATATTGTCGGCCAATGAAGCGTCGGAGGTTTTATCTTCAGATTTCTCGTCCTTATTCATGTCCTCGATTTCAGGAAGTCCTACGGACGATGGGGTGTCCTTCAATGTGAAGAACAACGCGACGGCGCCCACGAGGGCGATGGCGGCGGGAACAGCGAAGCAAAGCTGCCATGCGCTGTAGCCGTAGTGCTTCAGGAGGAATCCGCAGATCACGCTGATGAGTCCGGCTCCGATGGAGTGGGAAGCGTTCCAGATGGACTGCTTGGTGGCAAGCTCGGAAGGCCTGATCCAGTGGCACATGAGACTGATGCACGGTGGCACTCCCATGCCCTGGAAATAGCCGTTGAGAACCCATAATGTACCTATGATATAGACCAGCGTCATCGTGGCCTTGCCCTCGGTGTCCAGCACATTCATGAACGAGTTCATGGACGGGCTGAAGCATATGACAAGATTGGTCACGGCTGACAACACGAGGCCGAGGGACATGAGCTTCCTGCGGCTGAACCTGTCGGCCAGAAAACCGTTGACGAAGCGGGATATTCCATAGATGATGCCATTCAGGGTCAGGAATATACCCAACTGGACCTTGGATATTCCCAATTCCGCCTCAAGCGCCGGCATGACCACGCTGAAATGCTTCCTGACAAAGTAATATAGCGCATACCCTATCATCAATGTGATCAGAGTGCGCCACTGCCAGTAGTTATACTTCTTTTCTGTCTGCTTGTCCATAATATTCGTTCATTAATATGTGATCCCTGTCCGGCACGCGTCACTGTTGCCCGGGGGCTGGAGAAGGCGGTGCCGGTGTTGTGCGATATGGCGGCAAAGGTAGGGATTTTTCGGAGATATTCAATAATTGGCCGAAAAAGGCTATCTTTGTCGGAATTTCGTAATAGGCGGGATTCCGTAAAATGATGACACAAGAACAAAAAAAACGTTTCCAGTATTGGCAGTGGCGCACAATCATCGGAACGATGATCGGCTACTCTATTTTCTATCTTGTACGTAAGAACTTTTCTTTCGCCATTCCTGGTCTGACCGCTGAATATGGCATCACCAAGGCCACGTTCGGAGCTATCCTCGCCATCGCAAGTTTCATGTATGGCGTGTCCAAGTTGATAAACGGCTTTCTGGCCGACCGTCTCAACGGCCGCTGGCATCTTGTCACCGGATTGTCCGTCAGCGCGTTCGTGAACATCCTGTTCGGAGCGGGCGCGATGATCTGCGCCTACTTTGTCGGGGCGGACTACGGGCCGAAGTTTGTCAATTACCTTGTCATCCTGTTCGCTGTGCTTTACGTTGTCAACAATGTGTTCCAAGGATGCGGATTCCCTCCTTGCAACCGTCTGATAACCCACTGGGTACCACCTCACGAGCTCGCTACCAAGATGTCCATCTGGAACACCTCGCATTCTGTCGGAGCTTTCCTCGTCGCCGTGCTTTGCGGCTACATCATGGGGCACACCGGAGTGGACATGAGCGCTGACGCTGAGGTCCGCGCACGTGTCGCCGAGAACACGGCGAACATCACCGCGTCGATGGATCCGGCCGCGGCCCAGGCCTATGTCGATTCCGCTCTGCAGCACATCGGGTCCTGGCAGTGGGCCTTCTGGATTCCGGCCGCTATCGCTGTACTCGGTGTGATCTTCATCATCGTGACCTTGAGGGATACTCCTAAGTCGGTGGGGCTTCCTGAGCTTGAGGGCACGAAGGTGGCGGACAAACATGATGAGGCAGAGAAGAAAGAGTTCAGGCAGTTCATCATCAACAAAGTCATCAAAAACCCTATCGTGTGGATTCTGACGCTGGCTGACTTCTTTGTGTACATCGTGCGTATGGCTGTGCTTGACTGGGGACCATCCTTCCTTCAGGAAAGCCGTGGACTGTCTCCGGCGCTTTCAGCATGGACGGTCGCCATATTTGAGGCCTTCGGCGTTGTCGGAATGCTTGTGGCCGGAGTGGTCTCCGACAAGTTGTTCCACAGCAAGGCACAGAGAACCTGCGCGTTGTGTATGGTTGGCGTTATGGCGTTCCTCATCGTGTTCTGCCTTCTCCCGGCATCCACAAACCCTGTTGTCCTTATGCTGGTGCTTGCCTGCATCGGTTTCTTCCTCTATGGCCCTCAGGCTCTCATCGGTGTCGTGGCGTCCAATCAGGTGACCCGTCGTGGAGCTTCCTCAGCCAACGGAATCATCGGTTTCGTGACTTATCTCAGCCCTATCATCTCCGGATTCGTGTTCGGCCACATCGCCGACAACCCTAAGTTCGGTTGGGAAGGGGTGTTCAAGATCATGATATTTGTCGCCGCTCTCGGTCTTGTCACCTTGCTAACCCTCTGGAACAAGAAGACTGACGGCTACGCTGAAAACCAGGAGTAAGAGGTTACTTCTGAATATTCATAAAAAAACCACCGCCGCGAAGTTGTGATCCTTCACGGCGGTTTTTATATTCAATGAATATCTCCCTATTTCGCGTCGAACGCGAAGATGTGCGCCTGTTCGGCTCCCCATGTGGATGTCACCACGAGACGCAGTTCCTTGGCCTTGACAGGCTCGTCGAATTTGATGTGCCTGAGGCGGAGGTAGTTGTCGGTGTCCTCGTAGAGGGTGATCCACTCGTTCTTCACCTTGGCTTCGACCTTGAAACCTTTCGCCATCATCTTAGGCATCTCCACGCGCTCTGTGGTGGCTTCAAGCTTGCGCATCCTCTTGCTTCTGTACTTGAAGTCGGAGTCGAAGATGATGCGGACACCGGTCAGTTCCACAGGCTTTTTCCAGCTGTAAACGATGCTCTCGTCGCCCGGGGCCACCCACACGCCGTTGTCCTCTCCGTCCCATTTGCGGTCGATTCCGTTGCGAAGAGGCAGGTTCGAGTCGGCTGTGGTTGCGGACATCGTGAGCTCTGATGGCTTTCTCCACCTGTAAGGCAGCATGCTGTCATCGTCCTCAAGCATGTCCTGAAGCTCGGCGATGTGATCCTTGCGGACTCCGGCCGGGGTTGTGCCGTATTTGATGGCGAGTGCGGCTCCGGTTCCGGCAGCCTGTCCGAGAAGGGCGCAGGTGGACATCACTCTGGTTGAGGACAGTCCCATGTGTGTGGCGGAGATGTCACGTCCGGCGAACATCAGGTTCGGCACGTTGACTGAATAGAGGCAGTCGAACGGGATACCGAAACGTTCCGGAGTCGTGTGCTCGACCGAGAATATTCCTTTTCTGTGGAAAGCGTCCGGATGGTGGTTGTCCAATGTCCATCCTCCGTAGGCGATAACGTCCGGGAAATGTCCTCCGGACATCACGTCGTTCTGGGTCAGGATGTGAGGGCCGATGTAGCGGG
>ERZ1026868.1918-NODE-1918-length-10164-cov-4.330596_pt1 | contig 10164 bp, 10 predicted proteins | sample MGYA00380164_ERZ1026868 | MGnify/ENA primary metagenome ERZ1026868 (study PRJEB33269, sample SAMEA4719800) | human gut metagenome | biome: human-associated habitat; feature: organic feature; material: feces | place: Cameroon | collected 2013-10 ... | reverse complement strand
CTGGTCTTATTTCATCTGTCGGCTTTGCCTATAGAGCGATTGAAGATTAGTATCAGATAATCCTGCAAAACTTCCTTTTCCTTCTGTGAGTAGCACACATGAACGCTCAGGTCGATATCAAGCTCTTTTTCCTGCATACAGCTTCCCTTTCCTTACTTTATCCCACAGATATCCTTTACTATTTCCGAAGCGATTATCATTCCTGCCACAGCGGGTACAAATGCCGTGGAGCCGGGGACATTTTTTTTGCCCGTGCTTTCCGCCCTGCACTTTTCAGCCGCAGTGCCTGTGGGGACTATAGGCATTTCCTTTGAATACACCACTTTAAGCTTCTTTATGCCACGCCTTTTCAGCTCGTATCTCATTATCCTTGCCAGAGGGCAAACGGAGGTCTTGTAGATGTCAGCCACTTCAAGCTCCGCAGGATTGAGCTTGTTTCCCGTTCCCATGGAGCAGATGATAGGCGTGCCGCACTTGTTGGCATTCATAACAAGCTCTATCTTTGCAGTCACCGTATCTATGGCATCTGCTATGTAATCGTATTTGGCAAAATCAAAATCAGATGAATTTTCGGGCATATAAAATGTGTTGTAAGCCGTCACTTTGCAGTCGGGATTTATCTGCATGATGCGCATTTTTGCCGCTTCAGTCTTGGGCATTCCTACAGTGCCCTCCACCGCAACGATCTGGCGGTTAAGGTTCGTGATGCTCACTGTGTCGTTGTCGATGATATCCAGCGCACCCACTCCGCTGCGGGCAAGAGCTTCAACGATATATCCGCCTACGCCGCCCAGTCCGAAAACCGCCACACGGGCGTTCCTGAGCTTTTCCATGGCGTCGCTTCCCAGAAGCATTTCGGTTCTTGAAAATCTGTCAGTCATAGGTTATCCTTTCAGAAAAGCTGCGTAATGATTATCCTTGCAGCCAGTGATAATATCAGCATAAGTATGCTTGTCATATACATAAGGCGGTTTGCACGCCTGATATCTTCATTTTCGATGGGGCGGATATCATCGCCTATAAAGGGCTTTTTGTGAAGCTCGCCGAAATAATAAGCGTCGCCCGCAAGGCGAACATCAAGAGCGCCTGCGCATACAGCCTCCGTCTGAGCGGAATTGGGGCTTGCGTGCTTGCGCCTGTCACGCATCCATATCCTGAAAGCGTTTTTGCCGTCAAGTTTCAAAATATATGCGGAGAGTATCATCAGCAGAGCCGTGAGACGGGATGGAATGAAGTTCAGCACATCATCAAGCTTTGCGGCAGTGCGCCCGAAGTTTATGTACTTGTCGTTTGTGTAGCCCAGCATGGAATCCATGGTGTTTGCTGCCTTGTAGAGAAATCCGCCCACAGCGCCCCCAAGCGCCATGTAGAACATGGGAGCGGTAACTCCGTCGGAGGTGTTTTCCGCCACAGTCTCCACAGCCGCACGGATAATTCCGTCACGGTCAAGGCATTTTGTGTCACGGCCGACTATCATCGAAACCGCCTGACGTGCCTTTTCCGTGTCATTTTCCGCAAAAGCGTCATGGACTTTCATGCTCTCGTTCCTGAGGCAGCGTGCCGCCACAAGATAATAGCACATAATGCTCTCGGCGGCAATGCCGAGTATCAGGTTTATTTTATAGCAGATCATCAGCAGCGCCAGAGGTATTCCCGCTGACAGTATGAGCACGATAATAACAAGCACCGTGCCTGCCGTCCGCTCATTTTTTATCCGTGGCCGCAGAAGCTTTTCCAGCCCTGCAATAAGGCTGCCTATGAGCCTTATTGGGTGGGGCAGGGAATAGGGATCGCCCAGAATACAGTCAATGAGGAACCCGAAAAAAAGTGGAAGTGAAAGCATATCAGAACTCCGAAGTAATGGTTATCTTCCCATGGTCAAGCTCGGCAGTGTAGCCGCCGCCGTTTTTTACCTGACAGTCGTAAAAGCCTTTTTTAGGGAAAGCGAATCTTTCAGCTATTGCCATGATAGTGCCGCCGTGTACCACAAATGCAACGGTCTTGCCCCTGTTTTCGGCAGCAGCCTGGATAAATCCGCCGCAGCAGCGGGTGCAGAACTGCTCTCTGCTTTCTCCGTTGGGGGGAGCGGCATTTCCGCCGCCCTCTATCCAGCTGCGGTAGGAAATATCATTGCACAGCTGCTCGTAATTCAAGCCCTCAAAATCGCCGAAATCCGTTTCACGCAGAGAGGGCATAAGCTTTATCTCCTTGTGGGGATAAATAAGCTCCGCCGTCTGAACGCAGCGCTTCATGGGGCTTGCAACAACGATATCCGCATCGGGATATTCTTTTCCCGATATCTCCGCAATCCCCTCATCGCAGAGAGGCTCATCAGTCCTGCCGATGTATCTTCTTTCAAGATTGCCCGCCGTTTTACCGTGGCGGATAAAAATCAGCTTCATCTTGCTGTCTCCTTTATAACAGTGGGTATGCCGCATACCATGCGGATGACCTTTTCCGAGTGTGCGGCGATATAGCAGCAGGAGCGCCCCACAGCCTCTCTCCACAGCCTTTCGGACTTTTCCATCGGCACTATCCCGCCGCCTATTTCCGTGGATATGATGATCATATCAGGGTTCTGCTCATAAATCTTTTGAGAGAAAGCCAGGGCAGCTTCACTGCCGCCCTCTGCTGTTATCCTTTTTATAAGCAGATGAAAATTATCTATACAGGCGATGTTTTCAAGCTCAGCGGTGCCCATATCAGCGCCGTCACATATTTTTGCCGACGGATAATTTTTCAGCACATAGTCAGTCTTGCCCTGACTGCGCCCTCCGATAATGAATATCATGAAATGTTCCTTTCCTTGCTTATTTGCTGCGGCAGTGCTGCCTTACGGCGCAGAATATCTCCTCTGCGCTGAAATTTACCTCTGCCGCACAGTGAAGCTCCTCGGGCATTTCCGAGCCGTCGGTGTTCACCACGATGATGGGCTTGCCTGCCGAAGCGGCATAATCTGCCTCGAAGCGTATGCGGTCGTTTTTCATAAAGCTTTTGTCCAGCAGCAGGATAATGCAGTCCGATGCGTTGATGTTCCGCTGCATTTTTTTGTACATTTCCGTGAAATTGCCCCTTGCCTTTTTCATGGAGGGCAGCGCCGCTTCATCGGAATGACATCGGTAGCAGAAGCCCTTTCCGCTGTTAAAAAGCTTTATAAGCTTTCTGTAATTTTCGCTGTAAATGCCGCTGTGGCATATGTAAATATCATAAGTTGAGTATGAATACATATTATCCCGTCCCGAAATTTTGTCATATTCCCACGGTCACTTCTGCGGTGAGCAGCAGCTTGCTGTTGACTCCCTCGGTTATCTTTGAGACAGTGACCTTTTTTACAATGTCCTCGTTGTCCTCATATTCCTTTTGCTTTGAGCCTGATACCGTTCCCACGGGAAATTCCCCAGCCGATAAAACCAGACCCTTTTCATTGCGTGTCACATTAAGCTCAGTCCCCACGCTGCATTTTTCGGATATGTTCTGCTGAAAAAGCTTTCTTCCGCAGTTTGCCGCCATGGTGAAAAATGCGCCGTTTTTCATATACTCATCTTTCAGCCGCAGATATACCTCATGGGTGGCAAGGCAGTCGGAAAGGGCACGGTGGGCGTTGTCGTTTATCACGCCGTAGTGACCGCAGAGAGCTGTAAGGCTGAATCCGCCGAAATCGGCTTTAAGGTGCTGGGCAAGGTTAAGGGTGTCGATGCAGTAATTTTCCATAGGAGCATAATTTTGCAAAAACCGCAGATCGAACCTGATTATATTATGCCCAAGCAGCGCCGAATCGCCCGCAAATTTCAGAAATTCGGGCATGGCTTTGCTTATATCGGGAGCGCCCTTTACCATGTCGTTGGATATCCCCGTAAGAGCGGTTATCTCGCTGCTGATGCGGGTCTTGGGGTCAACGAGAGTGGAAAAGGTCTCCGCAGGCTTGCCGTCCGTGACCTTTACGGCGGCAATTTCGATTATTTTGTCATAAAAAGGGCTTAACCCCGTGGTCTCCAGATCGACTACCACGTAGCTGTCCCTGATAAATTCCTTGAATACTGCCATGTACGCCTCCGATCAGCTGTTGGGAAGAATAACGGTGAAGCAGGTGCCTTTGCCGAGAACGCTTTTTACGGATATGCTTCCGCCGTACAGGTCGATGAGCTGCTTTACAAGAGCCAGTCCCAGACCGCTGCCCTCGTCCTTTCGGGAGCTGTCCGACTGATAGAACTTGTCGAAGATGTGCTTGCAGTCCTCCTCGGCAATGCCGCAGCCGTTGTCCGCAATGGTGAAGATAATGCTGCCGTCCTTTTCGGTAAGCTCCATTTTTATCGTTCCGCCCTCGGAATTGAACTTGATCGCATTATCCAGCAGATTTGTCCATACGTGAAGCATAAGGCTTTCGTTGCAGGTGCAGGATACCTCGTCCAGATCTATCTCAAAGACGATATTTTTCTTTGTCCACTTTGTTTCCAGCAGAAGTATAGCCTTGCGTATCTGCTCATCAAGGCGGTACAATGTCCTTTTCTGGGGTATCGCCTGATTTTCAAGCTTTGAGAGCAGCAGGATATTTCCCACCAGCTCGGAAAGCCGCTTTGTGTTGAAAAGTATCTTGCTTACATACTCAGCCTGCTCCTCGGGAGGAAGTCCCTGCTCCTGCAAGAGCATAGCATAGCCCTCAATGGCGTTGATAGGCGTTTTGAACTCGTGGGAAACGTTGGAAACAAAGTCCGTCTGGAGTATCTCGGTGGCGCCAAGCTCGCTTGTCATAAGGTTGAAGTTGTCATACAGCTCACGCACCTCGGTAATGCTTGATCTTGTTTCAAGCCTTACGGTAAAATCACGGAGAGCCACCTTTTTCATTGCCGTAGCCAGTTTTTTGATGGGGGAGAGCAGTATTTTGCTCACGAATATCGCCACAGCCACGCCGAGGATAACGCTGAAAATAATTACCCAGCCGTTTTCCGAGATGTGCAGGGTGATGTTGAAGAAATAGTCCAGCACATAAGCCACGGCGCTTGCCGAAGCAATGGTAAGGATTATCACCAGGGATATGAGAATGGTGAAATATATGGTGATGTTTATGCCGAATTTCTTTTTCTGCTTCTTGTCCTTTGTCACTTCTTTACCACCTTGTATCCTACGCCTCTCATGGTAACTATCTGAAAATCGGGGTTATCCCTGAAATGCTCACGGAGCCTGCCTATATGTACTTCAACAGTGTGTGGGTCAGTCTCGGTGTCATAGCCCCATATGTCGTCCATTATCTGCTGACGAGTGAATATCTTTCCCGGGTATGATGCCATTTTATAGAGCAGCATGAACTCCTTCTGAGGCAGAACTATGCTTTCGCCGCCTGTGGTGACGGTCATTGAGTCGTATTCCATCACAGTTGAGCCGATTGTCTGCCTGCGGTCGTTTATCATCTGGGCACGCCTCAGCAGAGCGCCTACACGAAGCACCATTTCGTTTACGTTCACGGGCTTTACCATGTAGTCGTCCGAGCCGGAAAGGAAGCCCTGACGCATATCGTCGTAAGCGTCCTTGGCGGATATCATAAGCACGGGGATATTTATTCCCGAGTCTCTTATGGAGCTGACCAGCTCATAGCCGTCAACATTCGGCATCATCACGTCGGAAATTATCAGGTCAAAGTAATCCTTGTCAAGCATGGCAAGGGCTTCCTTGCCGTCGCAGGCGCCCTGAACGGCATATCCGCTCCTTGTGAGGACTCGCTGGAACAGCAGTCTCAGCTCCTTGTCGTCCTCGGCAATAAGTATCTTGAACATAATTTCTCCTTGTACCGAAAAAACCGCCTGCTCATAAGATACAGGCGGTTTTGCCGTTATTACTTGAAGTAAGCTACGCCGCTTTCAAAGATCTTCTGATCCTTGGAGCCGGGAACATTCTTGCAGATGTCGGTGCCGATACGCTCGCTGTGGCCCATCTTTCCGAGAACACGTCCGTCGGGGGAGGTGATACCCTCGATAGCGTCAAAGGAGGAGTTGGGGTTGAAGCGGATATCCATTGAAGGAGCACCCTCAAGGTCAACGTACTGAGTAGCGATCTGACCGTTTTCCGCAAGGCTCTTGATAAGCTCGGGAGAAGCAACGAATCTGCCCTCGCCGTGGGAGATGGCGATCTTGTGGATATCGCCCACCTCGCAGCCTGCAAGCCAGGGAGACTTGGTGGAGGCTATTCTTGTGGATACCATCATTGACTGGTGGCGTGCGATGGTATTGAATGTAAGTGTGGGGGAATCATCGGTCATGTCAACGATCTTTCCGTAAGGTACAAGGCCCAGCTTGATAAGTGCCTGGAAGCCGTTGCAGATACCCAGCATAAGACCGTCTCTGTTGTCGAGCAGCTCGGTAACAGCGTCCTTGATGCGGGGATTGCGGAAGAATGCGGTGATGAACTTTCCTGAACCGTCAGGCTCGTCTCCGCCTGAGAAGCCGCCGGGGATCATAACGATCTGTGACTTCTTGACAGCCTTTTCAAAGTACTTTACGCTATCTTCAAGTGTCTGAGCGGAAAGGTTCTTGATAACAACGATCTCGGGAACTGCGCCTGCACGCTCAAATACACGGGCAGTATCGTACTCGCAGTTTGTACCGGGGAATACGGGGATAAGAACCTTGGGCTTTGCAAAGGAGGAAGCGTGCTGAACGGAGTTCTTTGCGGTGTAGGTGTATATCTTTGCAGGCTTGCCCTCGGTCTTGATGTTGCAGGGGAATATGGGTTCAAGCTTGTCCTCCCAGGATTTCTGGAGGTCAGCCATGTCGATAACATAATCCTTGCAGTCGATGGTATAGGAATCGGTGGTAGTACCGATAACTGTCTCGGGAGTGAATGGGTCGCCGTCAAGCTCGATAACGAAGGAGCCGTAACGGGAGTAGAACAGCAGGTCGGAGGAAAGCTTCTTGTCGAACTTGAAGCCCACTCTGTTTCCGAGGGACATCTTAGCAACTGCTTCCGCAATGCCGCCGAAGCCTACAGACCATACTGAGAGTGCCTTGCCCTCTGCGATGATCTTTTCAACTCTGTCGAATACGCTTCTTACGCTGTCCCACTTGGGCAGACCGTTTTCATCGTAATCGGGAGTGATGTAGATGACCTTGTTTCCTGCCTTCTTGAATTCAGGGGAGAGTATCTTTCCGCTGTCTGCGGTGGATACTGCAAAGGAAACAAGAGTTGCGGGAACGTCAATGTTCTCAAATGTACCTGACATGGAGTCCTTGCCGCCGATAGCGCCGCAGCCCAGCTCAATCTGAGCCTTGTATGCGCCGAGAAGAGCGGAGAAAGGCTTGCCCCAGCGGGTAGGATTATTCTGTGTTCTCTCGAAATATTCCTGGAATGTGAGCCAGCACTGCTTGTAGCTTCCGCCTGCTGCGATGACCTTGGAAATGGACTCGATAACAGCAGCGATAGCGCCGTGGTAAGGGCTCTTGTCGCTTACATAAGGATTGTAGCCCCAGCCCATGATAGAGCAGGTCTTTGTCTGACCCTTAAGAACGGGTATCTTTGCAGCCATTGCCTGAGTAGGTGTGAGCTGATATTTGCCGCCGTAGGGCATAAGAACCGTGCCTGCGCCGATGGTGGAGTCAAAGCGCTCTACCAGACCCTTCTGTGAGCATACGTTCAGGTTGGTCATAAGAGTGTACCAGCTGTCGGGGCAGTCGGTGTAGGACTTGGGCTGAACGGTAACGGGAACGGATACCTGAACGGTGGTATGCTTTTCGGCACCGTTGGAGTTCAGGAACTCTCTTGAAAGGTCAACGATGACCTTGCCGTTCCACTTCATCTTAAGACGGGGTTCTTCCATAACGTCTGCAACCTTGGTAGCTTCAAGGTTCTCGGCAGCGGCAGCGGCGATGAACTTCTTCATGTCGGACTTTCTTACTACAACAGCCATTCTTTCCTGGCTCTCGGAAATAGCAAGCTCAGTGCCGTCAAGACCGTCATACTTCTTTGGAACTGCGTTCAGGTCGATAACAAGACCGTCTGTCAGCTCGCCGATGGCAACGGAAACGCCGCCTGCACCGAAGTCGTTGCAGCGCTTTATCATATGTGTAACTTCAGGATTTCTGAAAAGTCTCTGGAGTTTTCTTTCCTCGGGAGGATTACCCTTCTGTACCTCAGCGCCGCAGCTTTCGAGGGACTGCTCGGTGTGAGACTTGGAGGAGCCTGTTGCACCGCCGCAGCCGTCACGTCCTGTGCGTCCGCCAAGGAGAATGATAACGTCGCCGGGCTCGGGAACTTCTCTTACAACATTTTCAATGGGAGCAGCGCCCACAACAGCGCCTATTTCCAGTCTCTTTGCAACATAGCCGGGGTGATATACCTCGGAAACATGACCTGTTGCAAGACCTATCTGGTTGCCGTAGGAGCTGTAGCCGTTAGCTGCGCCCACGGTGATCTTTCTCTGGGGAAGCTTGCCGTGAATGGTGTCCTCAACGGGAACGAGAGGATTGGAAGCACCTGTTACACGCATAGCCTGATATACATAGGAACGTCCCGAAAGGGGATCTCTGATAGCGCCGCCCAGGCAGGTAGCCGCACCGCCGAAAGGCTCGATCTCGGTGGGGTGGTTGTGAGTTTCGTTCTTGAACATAAGGAGCCAGTCCTGAAGCTCGCCGTCAACATCTACCTTGATCTTTACGGAACAAGCATTGATCTCCTCGGACTCGTCAAGATCCTTAAGAATGCCTTCCTTTTTCAGCTTCTTTGCGCCGATGGTGGCAATATCCATAAGAGTGATGGGCTTGTTTTCTCTGCCCAGCTCTTTTCTTGCGTCGATGTACTCGTTATATGTCTTTCTGATGTAATCGGCATCAATATTAGCTTCATCAATAACGGTTGAGAATGTGGTGTGACGGCAGTGGTCGGACCAGTATGTATCTATCATGCGAATTTCGGTGATAGTGGGGTCACGCTTTTCGGTGTCACGGAAATAGTCACGGCAGAACTTAAGGTCGTCGGAATCCATTGCAAGACCGTACTTTGTAACGAAGTTTGCAAGACCCATATCGTCCATTGTGATGAAGCCTGTGAGAGTCTCAACAGTTTCGGGGATAGTGTAGTTTACCTTCAGGGTCTCTACTTCATCAAGGGAAGCCTCACGGCTCTCAACAGGGTTGATGATGTACTTTTTCAGCGCTTCAAACTCGCTGTCGGATATTCTGCCCTCGGTGATGTAAACACGGGCATTTCTTACCTTGCATCTTTCGCCCTGGGTAAGTATCTGGATACACTGCTCGCAGGAATCGGCTCTCTGGTCGAACTGACCGGGAAGATACTCCACAGCAAAAACACGCTCATCGTCCTTGAGAGCGGGGAGCGTCCTGTAAGTAACGTCAACGGCAGGCTCGGAGAAAACGTTATCCGCCGCATAATTGAAATTATCCTCTGAGATGTTTTCTGCGTCGTAGCGGTTGATTATCCTGAGTGAACGCAGAGAATCAAGCCTCAGGGCTGTTTTGATATCTCCGAGAAGCGTTTTTGCAGCTGCGGCAAATTCAGGCTTCTTTTCAACATAAATTCTGTAAACTGACATAGGTTCAATACTCCCCTTTGTGTTTTATGAATGGACTTGCTTTTATTCGGCAACGATATGACCAAAACAGCAGCCGTCCTCTATCTTATCTATTTTAACATAAAAAATCATTTTACGCAAGCTTTTCTCTGAATATTTTGTTAAGATTTTGATATAAGCGTAATTGGGTGCATATCCGTGGTGGATACCGTCGGCTTTTTCACGCTCAAAAAGCACGGGAAATTCTTTTCCTGCAAGGCTTTGAAGAAATTTGTCACGGCTTTTTGCTCCGACCTCCGCCATTTCCCTTGCCCTGCGCTTTTTAACGTCACCGGGCACCTGCGGCTCCATAAGGTCTGCCTTTGTTCCCTTTCGTCTTGAATAGGGGAATACGTGGATATCGGAAAAGCCTATCCGCTCCGCAAATTCAAGGGACTTTTTGTGATCTTCCTCCGTCTCGCAGGGGAAGCCCGTCATTATATCGGTGGTGATGCCGCAGTCGGGGAAGATGCTCCTTATCCTGCCCACAAGCTCCTCAAATTCGGCGGAGGTGTAGCGCCTGTTCATGGCTTTCAGCGTCATGTCGCAGCCGCTTTGCAGCGACAGATGAAATGAGGGGCAGAATTTCGGCTGAGCTGCCAGACGTTTAA
>ERZ1026868.1912-NODE-1912-length-10180-cov-4.860346_pt1 | contig 10180 bp, 8 predicted proteins | sample MGYA00380164_ERZ1026868 | MGnify/ENA primary metagenome ERZ1026868 (study PRJEB33269, sample SAMEA4719800) | human gut metagenome | biome: human-associated habitat; feature: organic feature; material: feces | place: Cameroon | collected 2013-10 ... | reverse complement strand
ATGTTTTTGCCCTGCTTTAAGGCGTCGCGTATAAATGCGTGCGTATCGCAGATGTACGGAGCTATCTTTTTCTTGTATTCCATACAGGTGTTGTAAAGCTCGTCCTCGTCAAGTAGCGGTTTATGATAAACGTGCTCAAGAATGAGATTTTTGAGAGTCACTATGTTGTGAAGCTTTGCCTTTAACATTTCGTCGTCAAACAGCTCGTTGCACTGGATGCCTATTTTTGCGTACTTGTCGCTGAAGAACGGAGCAATACCGCTCTTTGTGGAGCCGAACGCGTTTTTGCCGAGTCTCTCCTCTTCATAGGTATCGAGAAGAATATGATACGGCATAAGTATCTGAGCACGGTCTGACACGAGAAGCTTCGGATTTACGCCTGCCTTTTTCACATCCTCAAGTTCCGAGCAGAACTTGTTTATATCAAGAGCGACGCCGTTGCCGATGACACAGGTAACATTGTCGTAGCAAATACCGCTGGGCATAAGATGCAATGCAAATCTGCCGTGTTCGTTTATAATGGTGTGCCCTGCATTTGCACCACCCTGAAAACGAACAACTACGTCTGCTTCACTCGCAAACATATCCGTAATTTTACCTTTGCCCTCGTCGCCCCAGTTGGCGCCGACAATTGCTTTTACCATTAGAGTTTCCTCCTTAAAAATTACGTGCCCGAATATAAAAAATGCTAAACGGGCAACTTATTAAACATACAATAGATATTATATAATACACTGTGCATTATGTCAACGAAAAGCGGAATTTTAAGAGCGTTTTCGGACACATATCAAATCGCATAAAAAAGGAGCTGTAAGCACATTGTTACAGCTCCGCTTTCAGCATTGTTTTTTTATTTTCTTTTGCGTTTTACCGTAATCGCAACAGCCGCCGCGGCAACGCACAAAACGGCAGCCGCCGAACCTATCGCAGCATACTTTCCCGAGGTCTTAGGAATTTTTCCGGCCTTTACCGTTTTGCCCTCCGATGAGACGGTTTCATCGGCCGCCGGCACCGGAGCTGCTTCGGATAAGTCAACGGAAGCACTTACGGCCGACAAATCAATGTGCTGATTATTGGCATCGGTTGAGAAATCGACATTTATCGGGAAGTCGGTTTTGCCTGTCGCTCCGTCGTTCACCTTAAAGGTTATGGCGGCAACCTCGCCGCCGAGCGGCGCGGTGTTTTTCCAAACGGCGTTTATTTTAACCTCGCCTGCCGTGCTTGAATTTGTGGCACTGACGTCTCCGCTCGAATACTCGGCGGAAACATACGTGAGCAATTTTGTATCGTATTTAAGTGTAAACGAAAGCGTCCCGAGTTCCGTATTTTGCGGAAGGTAAATTTTTACGGTGACGACCGAATCCTTTGCTTCAGCCGAAGAAGTGAGCTTAAACGGATCCGCCGCAAGCACGGGAAATGCGGTAACAAGTAAAATAACAGCCGCAATCAGTACGGAAAGCACTTTTTTATTTAACGCCTTTTTCATTACAGTATACTCCCTTTCTATTCTCGCTTGCCGAAGCAGGCGAGAGCTTAACTCCATTGTTGAATTATACCATTTTATACGCGCTGTGTCAAATATTTTTAAGTAAAATGCGTATAAACGTACATACAAGAAGCCGTTTGAAAGGAAATTTCACGCTCGAACGAGCAGCCGCATTCTCAAAGCCTTCAGGCGTTATCACCCGTGAAATTTTCAAGTACGGTGCCGACACAGCTTTCCTCTTCGAGAGCAGCCGAATATTCGGGGCAGACATTACCCCACTTCACGCTTGTGTTGCGAAGCGTAACATTATCGGCAAAGCGAAGATAAAAACCGGCATTTTTATGCTTTTCGACCTCTTTATTAAGCCCCGGGCGCATATCGTAAAGACCGCAGTCCCACTTTGACGTTTTTGAGAGAGTTACGTCAACGTCCGAGAAAACTACGTTTTCAATTTTGTTTTCCGCCGTGCCGCATATCATAACTCCGTTTTCGCCGACGCAGGTTATGTTGCGGTAAGATATATTTTTGATATGGCCTGCCCTTGTGTTTTCGTCGCGGTCAAACGCGGTTATGACTATCGGCTCGGCAGTCCCCCACCAATCGGGGCAAAAGCGGCGCGTACCTATTATAATGTCGGAATATTTGACATTTTCGACATTGCCGCCGTCGCGTATCTGAATTGAAAGACCACGGTTACTGCGCGAAATGACACAGTTTGAAACTATTATGTTTCTGAAATCGCCGACGCCCTCCGTGCCTATTTTTATCGCCGCCGAGGTTGAAATCAGCGTACAGCCCGTTATCAGTATGTTTTCGCACGGTCCGTATTCGGAATTGCCTTTTGAAGTTTTAAGGCAGATGCAGTCGTCGGCGCACTCTACGTGGCAGTCGCAAATACGCACGTTGTTGCAGTGGTCGGGATCTATGCCGTCCGAATTTGCAACATCGAGGTCGTTTAATATGTGAATTTTTGATATTAAAACATCGTCGCAGCCTGCCGGATGAAGCGTCCAAAACGGTGCATCGACCACAGTGAAATCCTCAAACACAATATGGTTGCAAGCCTCAAAATACATAACCGTGGGACGCGGATAAAAGTCGCCGGTGACATAGTATTTGTCTTTTCTCTTTACAAAGCTGTGACCGTTTGCGTCGATTTTTCCGCCTCCGGTTATTGCGGCATTGTCCGCCTTATACGCATATATAAAGGCAAACGACGGCTTACCCGTAACGGGATTGCCTATAAGGGTATTTGTCTCATCGTTTATAAAATCGCAGGGACGAAAGTATCCGTTTATGTCTGATGTTGCCTTTAAAACCGAGCCTTTTTGCAAATGCAGCTCAACGTTTTTCTTCATTATGACCGAGCTTGAATAATACGTTTTTCCGCTCTCAAGCACAACCGTTCCGCCGCCGTTTTTTTCGGCCTCGTCAATAGCGGACTGTAAAGCGCGTGAATCGTCATTTTTTCCGTCGCCGAGAGCGCCGTAGTTTTCCGGAAAGTAAAATTTCATTTTATCACCTTTAAAAATTCCGCACACGAGCTTTGCTGTCGTATGCGGAAAAATTTTTATTTTGCATATAAGGAAAGAGCCTTTTGCATAGTCTTATTGGCAACGGGAATTGCCACAGATGAGCCTCCGCCGCCGTTTTCAACAACAACCACTATCGCAAGCGGGAGATCCTCGCGCTGTGAATATCCGACAAACCAAGCGTGAGGCTTTGCACCGCCGGTTTCCGAGCTTACTTCCGCCGTTCCGGTCTTACCGCACATTTTAAGGTTTGGGAACTTACTGTCGCTGTAATAGTTCTTGACATTTGAGCGAAGCATATCGTTCATCTTTGATGCGGTATCCGAGGAAATAAGCTGAGTTGCCGCGCCGGGCTTTGCTTCATAAATCGTTTTTCCGGTCTGCGAGGTTATTTTGCCGACAAGATATGGCGGCACGGATGAGCCGCCGTTAGCCACCGCGCCTGCAATAGTTAACATCTGGCACGGATTTATGCGAGTGGTGTACTGACCTATACCTGCCCAGCCCACGTCGAGGTCCGATGCACCGGTCACGTTGAACGAACTTTTTGCGAGCCTTATATTGCCTACATACATCTGATTGCCGAGCCCAAGCTCCTTTGCCGTGGCCATAAGCTTCTCTGGTCCGAGTTCTATCGCAATCTGCGCAAATGCGCTGTTACAGGACACATTGAGAGCCTTTTCGAAATCCACGGTTCCGTGAACCCCGAGGCACTTAACCGAGCTGCCGCCGACCTTGTATTCGCCCGTGCATTTGAATTTTTGCGAATCGATATCAGGCAAATTTTCAATGGCACAAATCGAGGTTATCATTTTAAATGTCGAGCCGGGAGTATAAACGCCGGAGAAAAACCTGTTTAAATAAACACCCTCGTAGGCACCTGTCTTATCGTTATTTATGCTTGAGACGGGTTTATTTGCAATATCATAAGACGGGCTTGATACAACGCATAAAAGCTGACCGGTTTTATAATTATAAACGCCGACCGTGCCTTTGTTGCTTCCGAGGGCGCTGTATGCCGCCGCGCAGAGCTGCGCGTTTATGGTGAGATTTACGTCGTTGCCCTTACCGTATTTTTTCAGGTTGTATATACCGTCAACGAAATTATAGCCGGTTATGACGTCCTTATACGATGTCTGAACGCCCGTCGCTATATAGCCCTCAGAGTCGCCTACCGTGTGCATGGTTGCGGTTCTTACGGTTTTATCGCTGTTATAAACGCGCTTACCGTCCTTTGTTTCCGCAAGCACCGCTCCGGTTTCATCCTTAATGCTGCCCGCAACCGACAGCGTACCTGATGAATACAGGTGCCTGTTTGCCTTTTTCATAGCCCACGAATCGGCGTTCGTGTAAAATGTGTAAAACAACACAATGAGCCCTGCTAAAAATGCTGCTATAAACACATAGAGCACCCAGGCTCTTTTTGACATGGTTTTCATTGTTTCACACTCCCTTTCGGCAGATTTAATTTAAGACTTTGCCACCGCTACCTTATCGTACCGTTTGTACGTCTTGACATCAATGGCCTTTATAAATGCCACAAGTCCCCAGCAGCACATCATACTCGAGCCGCCTCGGCTGATAAACGGCAGCGTAACGCCCGTCCACGGAAGAAGATCGGTAACACCGAACACGTGCAGAGCCGCTTGGAAAAGAAGAAGGCCAGACGCCGCGCACGCAGCAATAGCGTAAAAAGACGATCGAGCCGCCACAGCATAGCGTATACTGTAAACCACGAGGGCGACAAAGGTCAAAAGCACAGCAAATGCGACAATAATTCCGAATTCCTCACATACCATTCCGAACGCCAAGTCCTCTGTGGCTGCGTATACATCTCTCAGCTTGCCGTTTCCTATTCCGAGTCCGAAAAGTCCGCCGCTGACGGAATATATGAGAAGTCTCGCCTGCTGATAGCCGCGGTCGTTTGCATACTCCCAAACATGGCGATATGTTTCAAAGCGTTTTGCGACATACGGCTTAAACGTAAGCACAAGACCGCCGCCGCCGAGAGCTGCCGCGCATACAAGAAATATTGTCTTTATATCTCCCGAGCGCAGGAATGCCATTATTAAGAATGTAAAGAAGAATATCAGTGCCGTACCGAAATCCTTCATAAGGAACAGACAGCCTATACAGGAAAGCGCAAACACAAGATATTTTGTAAGGCTTCTCGTTGATTGCAGGTATTCGAGCGTAGCCGCACCTACAAAGACAAAGCCTATCTTCACTATTTCCGACGGCTGTATTGAAACGCCGCCTATTCTTATCCAGTTGTATGCACCGTTTATATTGTGCGCCAAAAGCCTTGTGGCAACAAGTACGATAACGGAAGCTATCGCCACCGGCATACGCAGCTTTACGACTCTTTCTATATCACTGAGCACCCAAAGCATAACTATAAATACCGCAATACCCATAATCACCGCCGCAAGCTGAACAAACGCTTTGTCGGGATACACGCTTGTGGTGAGTGTAAGACCTATTCCGGTAAGAAAAAACGCTATAAGCTCTATTTCAAAGCTCTTGCGGTGTAAAAATCCGCCGAAAAATATAAAATACGCCCATTCGATAGCTATATATGCACCGAATACAATATATAATGTAGTCAGCGGTATGTCGGGGCTGTTCATATTTATCTGAGCGGCGCAAACGAGCTGAAAAACAGTCATAATTATAAGCAGAATCAGCCAGTTTACAGGCTTTCTGTATTTTTTGGTTCTCGTCTTTTTTTGCTTTTTACGAGCATTTTCCTGAGCCAAAGATGCGTCCTCCGTTTCTTTGAATATGGCCTCTTCTCCGCTTTATTCGCGGAAAAGGAAGCTGTAATCGCCTATTGAAATAATGTCGCCGTCATACAGTGGGAATGCGCCGAAAACCTCTTCGCCGTTTAAAAGCGTACCGTTTTTGGAATTGAGGTCCGCAACATACCAGCCGTCCTTTGCGGGATAGACCTCGGCGTGCTCGCCCGAGACGCTTTGCATCGGCAGGCATATATTACAGGTTCTGTCACGCCCTATAAGGCACGTGCCGTTTAAATAGAACGCGCTGTTGTCGGCAAGATTTACAAGCCTTGTGGCGTTTGTGAAGTCAACCTTTTTACCGTCCTCAGCCTCCTCACTCTCAACGCCGTAGCCGTTTGAGGTGAACTTCATAACCGCGTTTCCGAACGAGACGGTGTCGCCGTCGATTATCTTGGCTGATTTTTTTATCTGCTCGCCGTTTACGTAAACTCCGGTTTTCGACTCGGTATCAAAGACATACCAGCCGTCTTTTCTGAGAGCCAGAACGGCGTGAAAACGCGATACCGTGCCGTACTTTCTGAGCGATATATCGCACGAGCGCGAACGGCCTATCGAGGTTTCCCAATTTCGTATCTCGATTTCGCTGTCGTCGGCAAGATTTATCAGCGTTGCCATAATCTCGCGGCGCGGTCTGAGCCTGAAAAGGGAAAAAATGCACCGGAGAAGTATTATAAGCGCAAGAAAAGCCAAAGCATATCGCGACAGGAATTCAAACTGAGTTAAAAATTGCTCCAATCGGCACACTCCCTTCAAATACATAATATATGTTAAGAATACATTTAAAACGCCGAAAAGTCAATAAAAATACTTTTGTTTTCCGGTTAGCATTATTTTCGCTCTTGCAAGTTTTTTCGTCTTTCTTGACAACGGCGCGCACGGATATTATACTTATTAAAATGCTAAAAATGGGGTGGTAGCTTTGAAAATGACCAAATCTCTCTACGGCAAAACCGCCGACGGAAAAGAAGTCTTTTCATTCACAATAAAAAACGAAAGCGGAGCCGAAATCGAACTGCTGAATTACGGCGCTACGCTCAATAAAATATCGGTTCCCGACAGAAACGGAGACTTTGCCGATGTACTTGTCGGCTTTGACACCATGGAGGGTCAGCTAAGCTGTACGGATTCGCAGGGTCGCACCGTCGGAAGAATCGCAAACCGAATTTCCGGAAACGGCATTACCATAGACGGCAAAAATTACCCGATAACAAAAAACATCGACGGTAAATTCACCCTTCACGGTAATCACGAATACGAAAACGCCGTTTGGAATTATGAAATACTCGGCGACGACAGCGTTAAATTCTCATATTTCAGCGCCGACGGCAACGAGGGCTTCCCGTCAAACCTTCAAAATGAAGTCACCTTCACGTTTACCGACAAAAACGAGGTCAAAATACACTATGACTGCAGACCCGACGGCAAGACTCCGATAAACGTCACAAACCACTCATACTTTAACCTCGGCGGATACGCTTCCGGCAACATTCTCTCTCACGAAATTCAGATTTTTGCAAAATACTTTACGCCGATGAACGAAGACAGCATCCCGACAGGCGAAATCAGAAGCGTTGAAAACACACCGTTTGACTTCAGAATACCGAAAAAGATAGGCAGAGACGTATCGTCTCCCGACGAGCAGCTTATAATAGGCAGGGGCTACGACCACAACTTCTGCCTCGAAAATTACACGGGTGCTCTGCGCGAATTCGCAATGGTTTACGACCCCGAAAGCGGCAGGAAAATGACGTGCTATACCGACCTTCCCGGAGTCCAGTTTTACATAGGCAACTATATGGACGGCTCGCAAATCGGTAAAGGTAAGCTGCCCCTCACTCACCGCTCCGGTTTCTGCCTTGAAACGCAGTACTACCCGAACGCTTTAAACAACCCCGATTTCATACAAAATCTGTTTGACGAAAACCATCCGTTCGTATCTGACACGGTGTATCGTTTTTCGGCAGAATAAGCCGCAAAGGAAAGGAAAACAAAAATGGCAGAAGAAAATAATGCAAACAGTCTTGAGAGAATATTCCTCTCGGCTCTCGTATATAACCGCACGGGCGTGCTTTTGCGCGTCGCAAGTCTTTTTGCGAGACGCGGCTACAACGTAATAAGCCTTACCGTAGCCGAAACGGAAAATCCCGTATATTCAAGAATAACAATAGTATCCGACGTTGAGCCGCACAAATTTTTGCAGGTTGAGCGTCAGCTCTCAAAGCTTGAGGACGTAATAAAGGTGGTAAAGCTCAATGAATCGCGCCTTGTATCCTCAGAGCTCTTGCTTATAAAGGTCCACGCCACAAACAGCCAGCGCACAGCCGTGCTTAAAACAATCAACGGCTTCGGCGCAAAGGTAAAGGATATAGGCCACACAACAATAACTGCCGAGCTTACGGGTCTGCCGTCGCTTATCGACAAATTCATAGGCAAAATGACAAAGCACGGAATAATCGAGCTTTCACGCTCCGGTCTTACCGCGCTTGAGAGCGGCGATACAAACATAAAAGGAATCGAGGAATAACAGAATGTCAATGACAATGACCCAAAAAATACTCGCGGCGCACGCCGGCCTTCAGTCGGTTACGGCGGGTCAGCTAATAGAGGCAAAGCTCGACCTCGTGCTCGGCAACGACGTAACCTCGCCCGTTGCCATAAACGAGATGGCAAAAAAGGGCTTTAAGGATGTATTTTCGACGGACAAAATAGCACTTGTTATGGACCATTTTACCCCCAACAAGGATATTAAATCCGCCGAAAATGTCAAACAGGTTCGTCTTTTCGCAAAGGAAAAGGGAATCAAAAATTTCTTTGACGTGGGAAAAATGGGTATAGAGCACGCGCTTCTTCCCGAGAGCGGTCTCGTTATTTCCGGCGACGCCGTTATAGGCGCCGACTCACACACCTGCACATACGGCGCACTCGGCGCGTTCTCTACGGGTGTGGGTTCAACCGATATGGCTGCCGGTATGATCTCCGGCAAGGCTTGGTTTAAGGTTCCGTCCGCAATTAAGGTTGTACTAAAAGGCACCTTGCCCGAATTTGTCAGCGGCAAGGATGTAATACTTCACCTTATCGGTAAAATAGGCGTTGACGGAGCAAGATACCGTTCGCTTGAATTCACGGGAGACGGTGTAGGCGCACTCTCAATGGACGACCGCTTCTGCATAGCGAATATGGCAATAGAATGCGGCGCCAAAAACGGAATTTTCCCGGTAGACGACAAGACGCTCGAATACATAAGCAGCAGGACCGACAGACAGCCCCGTATATTCGAGGCAGACGAGGACGCCGAGTATGACGAGACAATAGAGATAGACTTAAATAATCTGAAACCCACGGTTGCTTTTCCGCATCTTCCCGAAAACACTCACACCGTTGACGAAATTGAAAAAATCGACATAGATCAGGTAGTTATAGGCTCCTGCACAAACGGAAGAATAGAGGATATGCGCGCTGCCGCCTCCGTCTTAAAGGGCAGAAAGGTAAAGGACGGCGTTCGCGTTATAGTAATTCCGGCAACACAAAAGGTTTATCTTCAGTGCATTAAAGAGGGCCTTACCGAAATATTTGTAGAAGCGGGCGCGGTTGTATCAACCCCGACATGCGGACCGTGTCTCGGCGGTCATATGGGCATACTCGCAAAGGGTGAAAGAGCCGTTTCTACCACAAACCGCAACTTCGTAGGCCGAATGGGACACCCGGAGAGCGAGGTTTATCTCGCGAGCCCCTTTGTAGCGGCGGCAAGTGCCGTTACGGGCTATATATGCTCACCCTCGCAGCTCAGGTAAGAAAGGAACGATTTATATGAAGATACAGGGCAAAGTTCATAAATACGGCGACCATGTGGATACGGACGTCATAATTCCGGCAAGATATCTCAACTCCTCCGACCCTAAGGACCTTGCGGCTCATTGTATGGAGGATATAGACAAGGAATTTGTAAATAACGTGAAAGAGGGCGACATAATAGTTGCCGGCGTAAACTTCGGCTGCGGCTCCTCAAGAGAGCATGCTCCGCTTGCAATTAAAGCGGCTGGCGTTTCTTGCGTAATCGCCAAAAACTTCGCAAGAATTTTTTACAGAAATGCGCTCAACATAGGTCTGCCGATTCTCGAATGTCCGGAGGCAGGCGACGAAATTGAGCAGGGCGACGAGGTTTCGGTGGATTTTGACAGCGGCGTAATAACCGACAACACCACGGGAAAAAGCTACCGGGCAGAGCCGTTTCCGCCGTTCATACAGGATATAATCAAAAAAGGCGGACTTCTGTCGTCGCTTAAATAATCATAAAATCGGGCTGTAAAGAAATTTGTTTTTTATAGTCCCTTTTATTTTAAATTTCTTACGAATTTGTTCAC
>ERZ1026868.1911-NODE-1911-length-10181-cov-3.143393_pt1 | contig 10181 bp, 8 predicted proteins | sample MGYA00380164_ERZ1026868 | MGnify/ENA primary metagenome ERZ1026868 (study PRJEB33269, sample SAMEA4719800) | human gut metagenome | biome: human-associated habitat; feature: organic feature; material: feces | place: Cameroon | collected 2013-10 ... | reverse complement strand
GTCATAAGTGTCATCTGTCACACTCGCAATTATAAGTGCCATAATTAAGATTCATAAGTGCCATAGATAGCTTTCGTAAGTAGCATAAAAAAAAAAACAAGGTATGAAAAAGACAACTCTACTTCTTGCACGCCACGGAGAAACCGTGGATAACGCCAACCGGATTATGCAGGGACAGACACAAGGAAGGCTCAACGAAAACGGAAGAACTTGCAGGAAGAATGAAAGACAGAAAGATTGATGCTTTCGTGGCGAGCGACCTAAAACGCTCCGTAGACACTTGCCGCATCGTGGCTGCGCCACACCATGCGGAAGTACATACCACACAACTGCTGAGAGAAAGAGACTGGGGAGGCTTCACCGGCAGATACATTCCCGACCTGAAAGGAGAAGCATGGCCAGACGACGTGGAATCCTTGGACGCCCTGAAGCTGCGCGCACAAAGATTCCTGGACTATATCAAAAGGGAATATTCCGGACAGACAGTCTTTGCCGTAGGCCACGGTATAACGAACAAAGCCATACAGGCCGTCTACTACAACAAAGAGATGAAAGACATCGAAAAAATGGCTAATGCAGAGGTAAGGACGCTGGATCTATAACACAAGTCCTCCCATTACATCAGCAGAAGAGCATCGTGATGAGCGGAATGGTGAAGATAGAACCTACGGTTGTTATGAACGTCATCTCGGTCATGAGAGCTGGATTCCTGCCGTATTTCATGCAGAACATCGTGCCAAACGAAGCCACAGGCATGGCAATGACCACCGTATTGATTTCATTCACTATGTCGCTCACCCCACACACCTTAAAGAGGAAATACAGCGACAATGGCACCACGCCAAGACGCACCACAGACGCCACATAGACTTTAGGACTGCCTATAATATCATGCAGCGGCAGACGCGCCATCGAAGATCCGATTATCATCAGTGCTGCCGGCACGGTTATGTTGCCGACCATCGTTACAGGGCGTGCCACTATTTCCGGCGTATGCACATCAAGTGCCACGAGGAGAGCAGCGACAAAGGCAGCAATCATGGCAGGAGAGAAGAGCAACTTGAGGTTAAGCTTGCGAACGCTGTACTCGCCCTTCACGAGCATTACGCCAGCCGTGAAGATGAAGAATGTGTTAGGCATGTTCAGCAGTGCCGCATAGAACACAGCCTTGGCTCCGAAGATGGAGGAGACGATGGGATAGCCAATGAAGCCCACGTTGGCAAACATCAGGGCAAAGCCTATCATGCCCTGGTCATCGCGGTCGGCGGCTATCAGCCGTGGTACGAAGAAGCCGAACACGAGAAGCAGTACATACGTAAGGAAGCCCACTCCAAGGAGAGGCAGGATGAGCGTACGGTCGGGAAGGGATTCGCCCATCACGGACGAGAGAATGAGTAGAGGACACGTCACGTCGACGACTATCGACGAGAGCTTGCGGTCAAAATCCTCACCCATATAACCCAACTTACACAGGGCATAGCCCAATACCACGATGATGAAAAGCACCACCATCACTTGAAGATTTTCCATTTTCTCTATACAGTATTTTTATTGATTCTTTTCTTCTTCTATTTCTTGTCTTTCGGTCTGTCCTATGCCCGTTTCATTTTCCCTGTGAAAAACAGTCCGATGAATACGAGGATGCCGTTGAGCAGCAGCAGTTCATAGCCGAACTTATAGCCCGTAAGATGAGTCGTCAGCTGATCAACAGCGAAGCATATCAATGGAGATGCCACGCAGATATAAGGCACAAGCTTATCGTTGACACGGCTCCGCGTTAGAATGCCGAAGGAGAATAATCCGAGCAGAGGTCCGGATGTATACGACAGCACGATGTATATTGCATCTATGACGCTGGTGGAGTTGATGACTCTGAACATCAGAATGAAGAGAGCAAACAGTGTGCAGACACCCAGATGTGCCACACGGCGCAGGCGCTCGTCTGCAGGACGTTCTTTGATGTCTACACAGAAGCTGGTGGTAACCGCCGTGAGGGCAGAGTCGGTACCGCTGAAGGATGCCGCCACTATACCTATGGAGAAAAGCACAAGCACGAGATTTCCCATCCATCCTGAGGCTGCAAACATAGGCAGCAGCTCATCGCTATCGGCTGGTATTGCCATGCCTTCCTTTGCGGCAAGCATCATCAGAAGCACACCGAGGGCAAGGAAGAGGAAATTGACAGGCACGAAGAAGAAACCGCCCACACACATGTCTTTCTGAGCATCGCGCAGGGTCTTGCACGTAAGATTCTTCTGCATCATATGCTGGTCGAGTCCGGTCATCACGACAACGATAAACACTCCACTGATGAACTGCTTGAAGAAGTTCTGCGTGGATACAAAGTCATCGAAGACGAATATGCGGCTATGGCTGTCTGCCATCACTGCCGAGAAGGCTTCACCCATCGTCATATCGAGCTTGCCCACCACCTCTGCAATGATTATCAGCAGAGCTGCCATCATACAGATGGTCTGGAAGGTGTCGGTCCATACGAGAGTCTTGATTCCTCCACGCCTGGTGTAGAGCCAGATTAGGAGCACAAGAAGCACTACTGTAACGCCGAAGGGGATGCCCGCCTGACCGAAGACGAACCTCTGCAGGATGCTACACACGACGTAGAAGCGGAGCGCCGTACCCGTCATCTCGGAAAGGAGAAAGAACAGGGCACCCGTCTTATAAGATCTGCGTCCGAGACGCTTCTGCAGATAAGTGTAGATGGTGGTAAGGTTGAGTCTATAATATACAGGCAGCAGTACGAACGCCACCACGAAATATCCAACGATGAAGCCAAGGCAGGTCTGCAGATAGGTCATGTTTTGCCTTATCACCATACCTGGCACTGAGACGAAGGTTATTCCGGAGATAGATGCTCCTACGAGCCCGAGGGCGAGCATATACCACGGCGACTTGCGTTCTCCGCGATAGAAGGTGTCGTTGGTGGACTTGCGGCTGGTGACTCTTCCCATCACCATGAGTACGCAAAAATAAATCAGGATTGTTGTAAGTATCAGCACTGTTTTAGCGTGTATTTATAAATTGATATTCTATTTGTTATCACTCTCTTTCTATTTGTCAATCTCCCTAAGTATCTCCACAGCTTTTCCCACTGTGTCTACTCCTGTAACCGTCATGTAGCGTTTGCCATGACTTTCCTTTATGTTGCAGCGCCGCGGATGGAAGCCTATATAGTTGAGGGCTTTTTCGAATGCCTGGCTCTTGTAATATGCACTCATGGGATTGCTTACGAACTGCATCTGCAGCATACCGTTTTTCAACATTATCTTCTCGAAGCCGAGTCGTTTTCCAATGCGTCGCAGCGGCACCACCTGCAGCAATTCGAGTCCTTCATGCGGTATTTCGCCGAAGCGGTCTTTGAGGTTTGCCTTGTATTTCTCCAGGTCGGCATCGTTGTTTATATTGTCAAGCTCTCGGTAGAGCAGCATTCTCTCGCTGCTGCTTGGCACGTACTGGTCGGGGAAGAACATCTCCAGATCGCTCTCCACGGCACAGTCATCGACAAACTCGTCACCGGAGAGTTTCTTTCCCTGTTGCATTTCATCGTGATACATATCAGCGAACTCGTCGTTTTTGAGTTCCGTCACGGCTTGCGTAAGTATCTTCTGATAGGTTTCAAAACCGAGATCCTCCATAAATCCGCTCTGTTCGGCTCCGAGCAGGTTTCCGGCACCACGCATGTCAAGGTCCTGCATGGACAGGTTAAAGCCACTGCCCAGTTCAGAGAATGTCTCCAGAGCTTCGAGACGCCGACGTGCATCCTGCGAAAGATTCGACAACGGCGGTGCGAGCAGATAGCAGAAAGCCTTTTTGTTGCTGCGCCCCACCCTACCTCTCATCTGATGCAGGTCGGAGAGTCCGAAACGGTGTGCGTCGTTGATGATTATCGTGTTGGCATTGCTGATGTCAACACCATTGCCAATGATAGTGGTGGAGAGGAGCACGTCATAGTCATAGTTGATGAATCCCATGATTATCTCCTCAAGTTCCTCGGGCTTCATCTGTCCGTGTCCTATTGCGATTCTCGCATCTGGTACCTTACTGCGTATTACGCTTGCTATGTCGGGAAGGTTACTGATGCGGTCGTTTACGAAGAACACCTGTCCGTTGCGGCTCATCTCGAAATTTATGGCATCCTTTATCACCTCTGAGTCGAAGGTGTGCACCTCGGTACATACGGGATAGCGGTTGGGGGGCGGTGTCTGTATGATACTCATGTCGCGGGCTCCCATCAGCGAGAACTGCAACGTGCGAGGAATTGGCGTTGCCGACATCGTCAGAGTGTCTACGTTTGTCTTCATCTTGCGCAGTTTCTCTTTCGTGGAGACGCCGAACTTCTGTTCCTCATCGATGATGAGCAGTCCGAGGTCTTTGAACTTCACGCTTTTCCCTATCAGTTTGTGTGTGCCTATGATAATGTCTATCTTGCCTGCCTCAAGGTCGGCAAGCACCTGCTTAGTCTGCTTCGTGCTTCGTGCTCTCGACAGATAGTCCACTCTTACAGGCATGCCTTTCAGTCTGGCACAGAAGGTCTGATAATGCTGGTAGGCGAGCACCGTGGTAGGCACCATTACTGCCACCTGCTTGGAGTCGCACGCCGCCTTGAAGGCTGCACGGATGGCGACTTCTGTTTTTCCGAATCCGACATCGCCGCATACAAGACGATCCATCGGACGCTGACTCTCCATGTCTGCTTTCACGTCGTTGGTAGCTTTCAGTTGGTCTGGGGTGTCTTCGTAAAGGAAGCTTGCCTCCAGTTCGTGCTGCATGAAAGAATCAGCACTGAACTGATAACCTTTCTGATGACGGCGCGTAGCATAAAGCTTTATCAGGTCGCGGGCTATGTCTTTTATCTTCTTCTTTGTCTTCTCCTTCAGACGCTCCCAGGCTCCCGTGCCGAGAGTGCTCAGGCGTGGCGGAGTCTCACTGTCACGCCGCTTATATTTTGATATTTTGTAGAGAGAATGGATGCTTACGTCCACCTTATCGTTGTTCTGATATACTATTCTTATCATCTCCTGATAAGAGTCGCCAACAGGCACACGCACCAGTCCGGCAAATTTTCCTATGCCGAAGTCTACGTGCACTATATAGTCGCCAGGCTCCATTTCCTGCAGTTCTTTCATGGTCAGTGCCATCTTTCCGCTGCGTGCGGCATCCGATCTGAGGCTGTACTTATGGAATCGGTCAAAAATCTGATGGTCTGTGAAGACGCATATCTTCATGCCGTTATCGGCAAAGCCTCCGTGGAGCGTCTTGTCAACAGGCTCAAATGAAATCGGTGTGGTCTGTATTTCCGTGCCGTCTGCAAGTCGCTTGTGCTGTGCCATCTCATCAAAGATGTCACGGAGACGCTGGTTCTGCTTGGTGCTGTCGGCAAGGATAAACAGACGGTAGCCCTGCAGCTGGTAGTCTTCGAGAGCTTTGGTGAGTAGTTCGAAGTTCTTGTGAAACAGCGGCTGCGCACTCGTGTTGAAACTTATGGTTGCCTGCGGTGTACCAGTGGGACTGCCGCCAAACTCTATTCGTTTAAAGCCGACAATGTCTTCGGCAAACATGGAACCCGATGAAAGAGCATTCTCAGCCTTCATCTGCTGCATTATAGCCTGTTGTTCCACTTCTGTGGCACCTTCAAGCTTTTCGGTAAGTGCCTGTTGTGAGAAGCCCTCGCGGTAGGTGTTGTCAATGACATCGTGGACGAACGTGATGTCTTTCATCACGACAAGTGCATCGGATGTAAGAAACTTCAGGAACGGTATTTTCTCCGAAACCATTCCTGCAAGTTCCGGCACTATGTTCATGCGTTCTACCTTGTCTTTGGACAACTGCGTCTGTACCTCAAAGGTGCGTATTGAGTCTATCTCGTCGCCGAAGAAGTCCACACGGTAGGGATACTCGTTGCTATAGGAATAAACATCGAGAATACTGCCTCTGACGGCAAACTGCCCTGGCTCGTAGACGTAGTCCACCTCCTTGAAACCATAGGAGCGCATCGTTTTCTCTATCTCCACTATGTCGTGTTCCTCACCCACCCGTAGCGGAAGCGTACGGTCGTCAAGATGTTTGTTGGAGACCACAAGCTCCGACATTGCCTCCGGACAGGTAACGACATATAGGGACGACATACAAGCGCCATCGCAAGCGGCTGCCGACAAGCGGCTCAGCACCTCCGTACGCAGAATCTCGTTTGCCGCATCGCGCTGACCGTATTTCACCTGACGACGATATGCCGAAGGGAAGAACAGCACATTGGCTGTACCGAGCATCTGCGTGAGGTCATGATAAAAATATCCCGCCTCTTCAGCATCGTTGAGCACGAAAAAACAAGTACGACGGAGCCTGTCCGCCATGGAGGCAAACAGGACAGGGATAGCAGAAGCATGAAGCCCCCGCAAAGATATAGTCTTGATACTGTCGTCATCGACCGTCTTCAGCAACGCCCCCAGATGAGGAGACGAGGAATAGAGGTCAAGAATCGTCTGAATTTCCATCTTTCTACCTTGCATACCGGCATGGCGCAGAGCATACAACACGGCGCACACACCTTATAAATTATTAACAGGGTGCGAAGTTAATCAAAAAAATTGTAGAAATGGCGAGTATTTTACGATTCTTTCTATGGCACTTACATTTTTATTGTTAACTTTGCATTAGATAACTATAATAAACATGAGTGACAGCATTGTAATAATCCCGACATACAACGAGATTGAAAACATCGAAAAAATCATACGGGCCGTTTTCGGACTGGAGAAGGTATTCAACATTCTCATCATCGACGACGGCTCGCCCGACGGTACGGCAAACGTAGTGAAAAAGCTTATGGCTGAAGAGTTCAAAGACAGACTCTTCCTCATAGAACGCAGCGGCAAGCTCGGACTGGGCACGGCTTACATCAAAGGCTTCAAATGGGCTCTTGAACACAAATACGAATATATCTTCGAGATGGACGCAGACTTCAGTCATGACCCCAACGACCTGCCACGACTATACGCCGCCTGCCACGACGAAGGATACGACGTGGCTATTGGTTCACGCTACGTAAGCGGAGTGAACGTGGTGAACTGGCCTATCGGCAGAGTGCTGATGAGCTATTTCGCTTCGAAATATGTAAGGTTCGTAACTGGGTTCAAGGTGCACGACACTACCGCTGGCTTCAAATGCTACAAGAGAAGAGTACTCGAAACCATCGAGCTCGACAAGATTCGTTTCAAGGGCTACGCCTTCCAGATTGAAATGAAATACACCGCACACAAGATTGGCTTCAAGATAAAGGAAGTGCCCGTAATCTTCGTTAACCGCAGAGAGGGCGTATCGAAGATGAGCGGAGGAATCTTCGGAGAGGCATTCTTCGGAGTAATGAGACTAAGATGGGACGGATGGACAAGGAAATATCCGAAGATAAAATAGAACCTGATACAGAAGACAAGAGACACACTCTATTATGAAATATCTATACAGAACATACCAGCTGCTATTCGCATTGCCACTGCTGCTAATATGGACAGTAATCATCTCCCTGATGGTCATCATCGGCTGCTCACTGGGCGGAGGACATTTCTGGGGCTATTATCCCGGCAAATGGTGGGGACAGGCCATTATACGCCTGCTGCTGCTACCCGTGAAAGTAGAAGGCAGAGAGAACATGAAGAAGAACGAGTCGTATGTCATTGCTGCCAACCATCAGGGCGCTTTCGACATCTTCCTCATCTTCGGTTTCCTTGGCAGACAGTTCAAGTGGATGATGAAATACCAGCTACGCAAAATTCCGTTCGTGGGATTTGCATGCGAGAAGTCTCATCAGATATTCGTAGACAAGCGAGGACCGAGGAAAGTGAAGGAGACTTACGACAAGGCACGCGCCACGCTATGTGGAGGTATGAGCTTGGTTGTGTTTCCAGAAGGGGCAAGAAGCTTCACCGGACACATGGGAAAATTCCGCCGCGGTGCATTTATGCTTGCAGACGAGCTACAGCTGCCTATCCTGCCACTAACAATTAACGGCTCTTTCAATATCATGCCGAGGACACGAGACTGCAAATGGGTAACATGGCACCCCATAAGCCTTACCATCCACAAGCCCATCTATCCCGAAGGACAAGGTGCGGAAGACATCAATCGCCGCATGTCGGAATGTTATGACGCCATCATGTCGGGACTCGACAAGGAATATCAGGGATATGTAGAGAACCCGGACCAATAGTGCTACAACTTTGCCTACATTACTTTTATAAGCATAAAAAAAGAATCCTTCAGCTATATTGCAATGCCTTAATAAGCGAGCAATTAAGCTGAAGGATTTTCTGTTCATCATGTCTTTATTCTATTATCCAGTCGGTGATGTTTCCTTCTTTGGTATCAAAGTTTATGCCAACCTTCGTTATCGGTTTTCCCGACAGAACGAAACGTTGGCGATACTCCTTCAGGTCTATCTGACGCATAGCTGAACTGGAATCGCTATCAATCTTCAGTTCCAACAGGTATAGATTTGTGTGCGTAAGCAACACAATGTCTACCCTGCCCTTCGGCGTATGCACTTCAACATCTACGAGATAGTCTGTCAGCAGCGAGAACACGATAAAGAGCATCTGTTGATAATGCCCCTCATAATGAGTGTTGTCGCAATATGGCACAGTGCCTAAGAATGTCTGCAACAGTTCCAATGCGCCATTCATATCCTGTTTGTCAAGAGCCTGCGCTATGCGGCGAGCGGTATTGGTGGTCGCAAGAGTGTTATGGGTCACGTACGCCGGGATGAGCGCTCGCGTCAGCCCTACCTTAACCTCTTTGTTTGGCACATCAAGGGTATAGTAGTTGTAGTCGCGGTTGTAATTCTTTATCGTTATATAGCCGCTCTGGTAGAGCAGAGGCATTATAGACACCATGGTTTCCGTTGGCGCATCAAACTCGCTTGCGTCCGCTTCAATGCGTGTTATTATATCTGTAGGCAACACATTGAACTTGTGCATCATATTTATCAAATATGTGGGAGTGCCGGAACCGAACCAATAGTCACCGAACTCTTTTTTTGAGAAACTATTGAGCAGACTGTACGGATTGAATACATCAGGAGATTCCGCAGAGAAATGGTAACCGTCATAAGATTCTTTTAACTTCGCTATCGCCGCTTCTCTTGTCAGGTCATGCGTTTCCGCCAACATATCTATATCATAAGACATATACGTCAGGAGTTCGTCTATCGTAATGCCGCATATTCCGGCATACTCATTGTCCATGGAGATATTGTTTATGTTGTTCAACTCGCTGAATATGCTCAATTGAGAGAATTTTGTTATGCCTGTAATGAATACAAAGCGCAACTTTGATTCGCACATTTTCAGCGGACTATAGAAATTGCGCATCACATTACGCAACTTGCCGAGTTGGTCCACCTCGTGAGCAACATCAAGCATTGGGGCATCATATTCGTCGATGAGCACAACGACCTGCTTGCCGCTCCGCTTGTAGACCGTGTTTATCAAATCTATCAAGCGGTTATTGGCTCCTGCATGAGGCTTGGTGATACCCCATTTTTTTTCTTCTTCCTCCAGACGGTAATTTAAATAATCTTCCAGTTGTTCTTCCTCCATGTGCTTACCGCCACTCATATCGAAATGCAAAACTGGTTATTCCGTCCATTCTTTCTCAAGCCGCTCTATGGCAAGACCCTTGAAAAGGTCCTTCCGCCCCTCAAAGTAGCTCTGCATCGTGGATACAAGGAGCGACTTTCCAAAACGGCGCGGACGACCCAAGAAGAAATACTTGCCGTTGCTTGCCATACGGTAAATGTATTCCGTCTTGTCCACATACAACATTCCACGATTTATGATTTCCGAGAATGTCTGTATTCCTAAAGGATATAATCTTCTTGCCATAACTTCCTTATGTTTATTATATGTATAACTACGTATAATACGCAGATGCAAATATATGAAATATTATAATACTAAACAAGATTTCGCAAAATAACTTTTTGCAGACAGAAGCCGAATGACTTATCTTATACGCTTGCCTACTTTTCCTGCCACGAAAGCTATGCACAAGCCGAATCAATGCTGCAAGAGAAAGTGTTTCCTAAATAATAAGCAAGATATGTATGGGTAACAATACTAATAATACGGACAACAAACAATAATACAACAAGAAAAATATCAGTAAACTAT
>ERZ1026868.1900-NODE-1900-length-10219-cov-12.663912_pt1 | contig 10219 bp, 9 predicted proteins | sample MGYA00380164_ERZ1026868 | MGnify/ENA primary metagenome ERZ1026868 (study PRJEB33269, sample SAMEA4719800) | human gut metagenome | biome: human-associated habitat; feature: organic feature; material: feces | place: Cameroon | collected 2013-10 ... | reverse complement strand
AAAGTAAATGTTTACGGAACTGTCACATAATTTATACTGATGGTTCCGTTTTCTTTTTGACGTAGGAATACAAGATGTTGTATAATAAATCTATTGATAAATTTTTCTCGGAGGAAAGTATGCTCGATTTCAGTACAATGATTTATCGCATTCCTGCGCTGCTGTTTGCGATTACGATACACGAATATGCCCATGCGCAATGTGCGGACAGCATGGGTGACCCGACTGCGCGTTATATGGGACGCATGACCTTCAACCCGATGGCGCATCTGGACCCGTTGGGTGCGATTCTGCTGGTGGTAGCCGGCTTCGGCTGGGCTAAGCCAGTAGAAATTAACCCCAGCAATTTCCGCAACCGCCGCGAGGGTATTCTGAAGGTTTCCTTTGCCGGCCCCGCAGCCAATCTGTTTTTGTGCTTTCTCGCAGCATTCTTCATGACGTTTTTAAATCGCTTCGGTCTTTTGAGTGATGGCGTTTACCGCTTTTTGCTGTGGATGCAGTTATATAATGTATGGTTTGCCTTCTTCAACCTGATTCCGGTTCCGCCGTTGGACGGTTCCAAGATTCTTTCGGAGCTTTTGCCGCCGTCTATGGCCTGGAAGTTCGATAATCTGGTTGGACGCTACGGCTTTTATATTCTGATTGCGTTGGTGTTCACCGGTATTACAGGTGCGATTATCAGACCGCTTGCCGCAGGCTACATGCTGCTGGTAAACGGTATCTTGGGTTTAGTGTTCTAAGCCATGGCTGATTTATCGTTGAAGCTGACTGCGTTCGAAGGTCCGCTGGATTTGCTCCTGCATCTTATCGAGCGTGATAAAGTAGATATTTATGATATTCCCATCGCTGCGGTTACGGAGCAGTATATAAGCTATCTGCGCAGCATGAGTGAATTTGATATGGAGGTTGCCAGTGATTTTCTGGTGATGGCCGCAACGCTGCTGCAGATTAAATCGCGCATGCTGCTGCCCAAGCAGTCCGCTGAGGGCGAGGAGGAGGAAGCAGACCCGCGCCAACAGCTGGTGGAGATGCTGGTGGAATACCGCCGCATTAAGCGTGCCGCTGCAGCTTTGGCAGATATGAAGCAGAGCGCTGACCTGTACTGGCAGCGTGAGCCGATGTTCGGCAATCTGGTGGAGCGCACTGTTGCTCCCTGCACGGTGCAGCAGTTATTGAAGGCTTTGGCAGGCATGACTACTGCGCCCGACGGCAAGCCGGCAGCCTTTATCGAGCCGCAGGCCTATAGCGTGCAGGATAAAATGGCAGATATTCTGCAAAAACTGCAGCGCAGGCCGCAGGGCTTTATGCTGAATGAGATTTTTACCGCCGGCAGTGCTGCCGAGAAGGTGGCCTGCTTCTTGGGTGTACTGGAGCTGCTGAAGCTGGGGTTGATTACTATCAGCCAGGCACAGCGCTTTGCACCGATTTATATCTTCGGCAAGCAGGGACAGGAGGAAGCAAACGATGTATCTTGATAAAATGACAGGAGCACTGGAAGCGGTGCTGTTTGCTGCAGGTGAGCCTGTTTCTGTGGCGGAGCTTGCGGACCTTCTGCAGCTGGAAAAGCCGCAGGTGTGGGAGCTTGTTTCGGAGCTGAAGCAGTCCTACGAAGCGGAAAGTAGGGGATTGATGCTGCGTGAGACAGCAGGCTGCTTTCAGCTGGTGACCAAGCCGGTTTACTACAGCATATTGCTGGGCTTGGGACGCAAAAAGGAAGTAAAGCTGACGAATGCATCTTTGGAAACCTTGGCGATTGTCGCTTTTAAACAGCCGGTGACGCGCGCAGAGATGGAAGCCATCCGCGGCGTAAAGGTTGACGGCGTACTCAATACACTGCTGGACTTAGGTCTGGTGGCGGAAGCAGGACGCAAGAAGGCTTTGGGCAACCCGATTTTGTATGCTACGACAGAAAAATTTCTGATGGTGTTCGGACTGAACTCATTGGAGGAGCTGCCGCCGCTGGAAACGAAGCCTGAAGATGAGGCAGAGGCTGCGCAGCAGGTGCTGCAGCTTGATAATACATTAGAAGCAAAGGAAAACTGAGATAGATGGAAGAACGTTTACAAAAAATTCTGGCGGCAGCAGGCGTTGCCTCCCGCCGCGAAGCAGAAAAAATTATTACGGCAGGTCGCGTCCGCGTGAACGGTAAAGTAGTTACTGAGCTGGGCTGCAAATTTGATGCATCAAAGGTACGCATCAGCGTTGACGGCAAGCCTATTGCTCAGGAAGCTAAGGCATATTACATGTTCTATAAGCCAAGGGGAGTAGTCACCACGATGTCCGACCCGCAAAACCGCCGCAGCATTGCCGATTTCGTGCAGAACCTGCCGGAGAGAGTTTTCCCGGTAGGCCGCCTGGACTTCAATACCGAAGGACTGCTGCTGCTGACGAATGACGGTGCGCTGGCACAGGCGCTGATGCACCCGAGCCATGAAGTCAACAAAACCTACCTCGTTAAGGTTCCGGGCATTGTGCCGCAGGAAAAGCTGGACCAACTGCGCTTGGGCGTAAAGCTGGAGGACGGTCCGACCGCTCCGGCGATTGTTAACCTGCGTGATTATGACCATGAGCGTGGCTTTACGCTTTTTGATATCACCATCCATGAGGGACGTAACCGCCAGATTCGCCGCATGTGCGACGCTATCGGCTTCCCGGTGCGCGATTTGAAGCGCATCAAGCTGGGACCGCTGCAGCTGAGCAATTTGGGACGCGGCAAGTTCCGCAGCCTGAGCGAGCAGGAATTATCTCAGCTCAGAAAGGCGGCTAAGCTATGACGCGAGTTGCGATTGTAGGCGGCGGCGCGGCAGGCCTGTTGGCAGGTATTGCTGCAGCCTGGGGCGGAGCGCAGGTAACGATTTATGAAAAAATGCGTGTGCCGGGCAAGAAAATGCTCATCACCGGCAAGGGACGCTGCAACATTACCAACGCTTGCGAAATCCCCGATTTCATAAAAAATCTGCCCAGAAACGGAAGATTTTTAAATAGTGCTTTACATAGGTTCACAAATGATGATATAGTATTGCTGTTGGAGAGTAACGGATTGCCGACGAAGGTTGAACGCGGCGGCCGTATTTTCCCGGTAAGCGACAAGGCGAAGGATGTAGTTGATACGCTGGTAAGGATTTATACCGAAGCCGGCGGCAAGCTGCAGACCGACACCAAGGTTATTGATATCATGGTCAAGGAAGGCCATGTGTACGGCGTGCGCACGGTCAACGGCGTGTACGAGGCAGACAGAGTTATTCTGGCTGCGGGCGGTGCGTCCTATCCGGGCACAGGCAGCGATGGCGGCGGTGCAAAGCTGGCGAAGAAGCTGGGGCACACTATTGTACCGCTGAAGCCTTCTCTGATTCCGCTGGAAAGCGATTATCCTTATGTTGATGACCTGCAGGGCTTATCTTTGCGCAATGTGCAGGCAACACTTTTGGCCGACAGCGTAAAGCTGGGCAGCGAATTCGGCGAGATGCTGTTTACACATTTCGGCGTTTCCGGTCCGATAGTGCTTTCGCTGAGCAATCTTGCCGCAGACGCTTTGGCTGCAGGCAAGGATGTGGAGCTGGAGCTTGACCTGAAGCCTGCATTGAGCGAAGAAAAGCTGGATGCCCGTATCCAACGCGATTTTATGCAGTACAGCCGTAAGCAGGTGCTCAACGGCATGAAGGACCTGCTGCCGCAGCGACTGATTCCCGTTGTACTGGATATGTCCTACGTTGATGAGAACAAATTCATCAACCAAGTTTCGCGCGAGGAGCGTCACAGACTGCTGCAGACGCTGAAGCATTTTGTGATTACTATTTCCGCAACACGTCCGATTGCAGAGGCTATTGTTACCGCAGGCGGCGTGAGCGTGAAGGAGATTGACCCCAAGACCATGGAATCCAAGCGCATCAAGGGCTTGTACTTTGCAGGCGAGGTTATGGATGTCGACGGCTATACCGGCGGCTATAATCTGCAGGCGGCGTTCAGCAGCGGCCATGCTGCGGGCGAAGCGGCAGCTGCGGAAGAATAATTCATAAATTTGACTTAAATTAGGCTATCCATATACATGTAAAACATGGTATTATATAGATAGCTAATACATTATAAAGTGTGGTTATGTAGAATGAAGAAAATTGTTGTGGCAATTGATGGTCCCGCAGGTGCAGGCAAAAGCACTATTGCGAAGTTGGCTGCCGAAAAATTAGGCTATGCCTATATTGATACCGGTGCCATGTACAGAAGCGTAGCCTGGAAGTTTTTGCAGACAGGCAAACCTTTTGACGAGGACTTTATCAGCGGCTTATCCAAAACTATGCTGATTGACTTCAAACCGGAGGCAAAAATCAACCGTGTTTTTGTGGACGGTACCGAGGTTACCGATGCTATCCGTACTCCCGAGGTGACGGCGATTGTGTCGCGTGTTGCTGCTATCGGAGCAGTGCGTGAGGCGATGGTGGACCAGCAGCGCCGTATGGGCGAGGCAGGCGGTGTCCTGATGGACGGCCGTGATATCGGTACGGTGGTATTCCCGAACGCACAGCTGAAAATTTTTCTTACTGCTTCGGTTGAGGAAAGAGCGCGCCGCCGCTATGCGGAAATGGTGGCCAAAGGTCAGCAGGTTGATCTGCAGCAGCTGCAGGCGGATATTGCCGAGCGCGACAAGCAGGACAGCGAGCGTGCTATCAGTCCGCTGCGTCAGGCAGAGGATGCCTTGCTTCTGGATACATCCGATATGGGCATCAGCGAGGTTACCGATAGAATTTTACAGCTGGTGCAGGAGCGCGCACAATGATTTATACCTTAGTGAAGAATCTCTTTAAAATTCTTTTTACCATCTTTTTGCGATTGAAGGTAGAAGGAACAGAAAATATTCCCAAGGATGGTCCGCTGGTTATAGCGAGCAACCATCTGAGTCTGCTTGATCCGCCTGTACTTGGTACGGCAGCAACCCGTAAGGTCCACTTTATGGCCAAGGAAGAGCTGTTTGTGCCGGTTCTGGGCACTATCTATAAAATTCTGGGTGCTTTCCCGGTGCGCCGCGGTGGTGCGGACCGTGCTGCAATCAAGCATGGTATTGATATTCTGGAAAGCGGTCAGGTGCTGGCGATTTTCCCTGAGGGAACACGCAGCAAGACCGGCGAGCTTGGCAAGGCTCAGCCCGGAGCGCTGATGATGGCGAGCAAGGCGAAGGCAACTATTGTGCCGGCCTGCATCATCGGTACCGATTACAAGCGTCACGGCCGTATATGGCCGAAGGTTACGGTGCGCTTTGGCAAACCGATGCCCTTTCCTGAGGACGCTGTGGTCAACAAAGAATTTTTGCATGCAATGACTGAAGAGCTGATGCAGCACATTGCAAAGCTGCAGGCAGGTGAAGATGTATAATGGAAATTAAGGTAGCAGAGCACTGTGGTTTTTGCTATGGTGTGAAGCGCGCGGTGGCGTTGGCCCAAAAGGCTGCGACAGACCGTGTGCAGGGTGCAACGCTGGGACCATTGATACACAATCCCCAGCTGATTGCCGAGCTTGCATCGCAGGGCATTGCCTGTAAGGACAGCCTGGAGCAGTTTGCTCCCGGTGAAACGGTTATCTTCCGTTCACACGGCGAGGGGCCTGAAACCTACGCGCAGGCAGAAAAACAAGGGCTGACAATTCTGGACGCAACCTGTCCGAATGTACGCCTGGCACAGCAAAAGGCTGCTCAGGCAGCAGCTGATGGCTATTTTCCTGTAATAGTCGGAGAAAAAAATCATCCGGAAGTAAAAAGTATTTTAAAATGGGCAGGAAAAAACGCTATCTGTGTAGAATGTATAAAAGATATCTCTTATGTACCGCGCCAGGAGCGTTATGGAGTAATCATCCAGACGACTTTTGAGCTGCAGAAATTTAATGATATATTGCAGGCACTGCAGGAGCAGCGCCCGGGAGAATACCGTGTGGAGCGCACCATCTGTCTGGCGACAGCGCAAAGACAGCAGGCGGCTGTAAAGCTGGCTGCAGAGTCGGATGCCGTTATCGTCATCGGCGGACGCAACAGCGCCAACACAAGGCATCTTTTCGAGCTGGTGAAAAAGCATTGCAGGCAAGCATATCATATAGAGACTGCCAGCGAACTGAGCAGCGATATGCTAAGGGGTTGCAATAAAATAGGAATCACGGCAGGAGCATCGACTCCGGACCGTTTAATTAAGGAGGCTATTTTAGTAATGGAAAACATGGATTTTGAAAGCATGCTCAACGAAAGTATGGAGGTAGAGGTATATCCTGGCAAAGTTGTCAACGGTACCGTTATTCAATTGGATAAAGACGGCGTTTATGTATCTTTTGGATATAGACATGATGGTCTGATTCCTTATTCCGAATGGTCCCAGACCGAATCTGCTGAAGAACTGCAAAACTCCATCAAAGTTGGCGACGAAGTAGAAGCTAAGGTTGTTCCTGGCAGCACCAAGAGCGATTTCGTTCGTCTGTCCAAAATCAAAGCAGAGCGCGACGCAGCATGGAAAAATGTTGCTGAGCTGCCCGAAGGCGAAAAACGCCCGGCAACCGTTAAGGTTCTGCGCATCATCAAAAACAAAGCTAAAAACATCGTTGGTCTGGGTGTTGCAGTTGAAGGTGTTGAAGGCTTCATGCCTGCATCTCATGTTGAACTGCGCCGCGTAGAAGACTTCACCGGTTATATCGGCAAAGAGCTGGAAGCTGAAATCATCGAAGTTGACCTGGAGAAAAAACGCATCGTTGTTTCCCGCCGTGACCTGCTGAGAGCTGAAGCTGACGCTAAACGCAAAGCTTACAAGGAAGCTAAAGAAGCTCGCATTGCTGCTGCTAAAGAAGCACGCGCTGCTGCTGAAGAAGCTGCTTACAACTCTGTTGAAGAAGGCAAAGTATACACCGGTAAGGTTGTAAAAGTTGCTGAATTCGGTCTGTTCGTTGAAATCGGCGAAGGCCTGGTTGGCTTGGTTCACAACACCGAGCTGTCTTGGGACCGTAGCGTAAAAGCTGCTGACGTTGCTAAAGAAGGCGACGAAGTAACCGTTCTGGTTAAGAGCATTGACCGCGAAAACAAACGTGTTGCTCTGAGCATCAAAGCTACTCTGGAAGATCCCTGGAAAGTTGAAGCTTCTCAATTCCACATCGGCGACATTCTGGACGTAGAAGTTGTTCGTCTGCTGGCTTTCGGCGCTATCGTTAAACTGAGCGACAAAGTTGAAGGTCTGGTTCACATTTCTGAAATTGCTCCTGAGCGCATCGAAGCTCCGAGCGATGTTCTGGAAGTTGGCCAAGTTGTTAAAGCTGAAATCATTAAAATGGATCTGGACAGCAAAAAAATCGGCCTGAGCATTTCCAAAGTTAAACGTGATGCTGAAAAGAACGAATTCCGTTCCTACATGGGCAGCAAAAAATCTCACCTGAGCCAAAACCTGTCCGAGCAGCTGGAAAGCCTCGAAAAATAATTGGAGAAGGATATGCAACGTGCAAAGCGTAAGCTAGAACATATTCAATATGCACTGGAGCTGGGCGACGGCCCGGCGGCAACGCACCTTGCTGATCTCCGCTTCTTACACAACTGTCTGCCGGAGATTAATCCGGCAGACTTTGTTTTATCTGTAGAAATTTTAGGCAAACGTCTGCGTTTGCCTTTTTTCATTGATGCTATTACCGGCAGTACAGATGCGGTGACGGAGATTAACAGAAAGCTGGCGCAGGTGGCGGCAAGAACCGGTATCGGTATGGCTGTCGGCTCGCAGTTCGGCGCTGTGCGTGACGGCAGCGGTATCGCGAGCTATACTGTGGTGCGCGAGGAGCTTGCCGAAGGTCTTGTTATCGGTAACATCAGTGCTCTTGCTACGCCTGCGCAGGCGCAGGCTGCCGTTGACATGCTGCAGGCTGACGCGCTGGAGGTTCACCTGAACGCTGCGCAGGAGCTGTGGATGGCCGAAGGCGACAAGGATACCTGCGGACTTTTGGCAAACCTGGTGCAGATTCGTGATGCAGTGAGCGTGCCTGTTATCGTCAAGGAAACAGGCTGCGGTATTGCGGCAGAGCAGTACGAGCTTTTGCTGGAGCAGGGTTTTACAGCCTTTGACTGTGCCGGCGCAGGGGGGACGAACTTCCCTGCGATTGAGGCAAAGCGTCAGGGCGTGGAGCTGACGGAGGAGTTTGCTGCCTGGGGCGTGCCTACGTGCTGGAGCTTGCTTGACGCGCAGCAGACACTGCCGGAAAACGCACTGCTTTTGGCGAGCGGCGGCATCCGTACCGCAGGTGACGCAGCGCGTGCTTTTGCTCTGGGTGCGGACGCGGTGGGAATTACCGCACCGCTTTTGCGTCTGGTTATGGAGCAGGGAGTTGACGCTGCCGCAAACTATGTGGAAACACTGGCGGACGGACTGCAGAAGTATATGCTGCTTTTGGGCTGCCTGACGCCGAAGGAGCTGCGTGACGTTCCGCTGATTGTGACGGGAGAAACGCGTGACTTTATTGCCAGCCGTGGTTACGAGTTGGCGAAGCTGTGCAGATGGCGCAGAGGGTAGAAGAAAAGGATAGAAAAACTGCGGAGCAGGCGAGAGCTTGCTCCGCAGTTTTTGGTGAGAAAATCGTTCTAGTCACTTATGACTTTTGCTTCTTTATCTCTAAACGTAATACCATATTTGTAAATGGTATGTACATTACGAGTGAGAAATTCTGTATCGTTTTTTTATCTAAATGAAATTTGTGTAATGAGGATTAGTCGTTGGAGAGGTTGAGCAGAGTAGAGGTTATTTATTAACAAATTCCATAGCATACTATCTGCGAGGGCATGAAAGCTTGCGCAGATTTTTTTCTCGCCAACTACATGCAACTACAAAATAGACTTCGTGATAGTTGGTGAAGCTTATGGATATTTGTAATTAGAGCTTCTAAAATAAGAAGGAAAAACAACATACTTGAAAACAAATTCCGAGATGGGAATATAATTTGATTTTCAAAACATAATGTGCTATACTCGGAGAAAGGAGGGATGGAGCTATGGTTGAAAGAAAAGAATACCTCGAACACCTTTGGGAGTGGAAAGACGAGCACATCATTAAAGTTGTGACGGGAATTAGACGTTGTGGTAAATCGGTGCTTCTGGAACAGTTTAAGGACAGACTTCATTCAGCTGGCGTGGGAGCAGAACAGATTATATCAATCAACTTTGAAGACCTGGAGTTTGAAGAGCTTTTGGATTATAAGGCACTTTATCGTTATATAAAAGAACGTCTGTGCAGCGATAAAATGACATATATTTTTTTGGACGAAATTCAGAACGTGCCTGATTTCCCCAAAGTAGTAGATAGTCTATATGTAAAGAACAACACGGATGTATATATTACGGGTTCAAATTCGTATTTGCTTTCGAGCGAACTGGCAACCCTTTTGTCTGGAAGGTATGTGGAAATATCAATGCTTCCTCTTTCTTTCCGTGAGTATGTCACTGTGACGGGGAGGCCGCAAGAAGATGCTTTCTCAGAATATATGCAAACAGGAGGACTTCCGTATGTTGCGGTGATGAACCGTACGGATGAAAAAGTAAATCAATATCTGGAGGGAATCTATAACACCGTTATTGTTAAAGATATTGAGGAACGCCAGGCAAGAAAAGAAAAAGATGCAGGTAAACGTAAAATCACAGATATTGCACTACTGAAGACCATTGCACGCTATTTGGCAAGTGTAATCGGCAGTCCGATTTCTATGAAAAGCGTAACCGATTACTTAATCTCTTCTGGCAGAAAGATTTCTCCGAATACGGTTAGTGATTATGTAGAGGCTTTGACTGAATCATTTGTCTTTTACCCAGCTGAAAGATTTGATATTGTTGGGAAACAGCTTTTGAAAGCCAATAAAAAGCTGTATATGGTTGATCTGGGACTTCGCAATCATATTCTTCCAAGAAAACGGTATGATTTGGGCTTTTCCATTGAGAATATTGTATATTTCGAGCTTTTACGGCGAGGCTATCAGGTCAATATTGGAAAGTTTGGCTCAACTGAAGTGGACTTTGTCGCTCAGAAGCAAGGAATATTAACTTATTATCAGGTTACAGCTAATATAACTGCTGAGGAAACATTTGAACGAGAGATGCGTCCACTACGGGGAATACAAGACAATTATGAGAAAATCGTCTTGACGCTTGATCGCTTCTCCCTCGGAAATTATGAAGGCATAAAAGTCATGAATGTCATTGACTGGCTTCTAGGGATATAGAAGAGTATTGAGT
>ERZ1026868.1899-NODE-1899-length-10219-cov-39.045455_pt1 | contig 10219 bp, 20 predicted proteins | sample MGYA00380164_ERZ1026868 | MGnify/ENA primary metagenome ERZ1026868 (study PRJEB33269, sample SAMEA4719800) | human gut metagenome | biome: human-associated habitat; feature: organic feature; material: feces | place: Cameroon | collected 2013-10 ... | reverse complement strand
CCGACAGCCAAATAGATGTCTTTACTGCTTTTCATTTTTCACTTTGATTTTTAATTTTTCGAGGAGCTCGACGAGTTCCTCTGCGTATTCAAACATAACCCTCATAAAATTAACGTTCAACGCCCACTCCACCGTGCCATCATCATATATCAGATAGCTCAGTAGTATGTCTCGCTCCTCCGAGATAGACCATGCGGCAGACATGTAGCCCTCATTGAGTTTGTCGCCTACCTTGTCCGCAAACTCCTTGCTCATAGGTGTTTGGCTCTTGATTTTCGATTCGTCAAATTCTAACTTTACCATTGTTATTCTTTTTTTTGATTTGCCGGCGGGCGGGGACTCGAACCCCGCTTGCAACCATTCCGCTTAATAATACAAGTCTATAACTTCCGCGTATTGCAACAAATCATTTTCGCCGGATGCATACGCGTCCCACGGCACGCGGTAGCATATCTTTAATAAGCCTAAATCTGTCATCACATTCCTTGCTCCGCAGTATTCGTTGTATTTGCCGTTGCATCTGGCTGTATGTACAATATCTTGTGCAAGTAATCTCTTCACTGCGTCTTCCCCGAATATTCTCTTGGTTTCTGCTATTGTATATCTCTTTTCCATCTCTGTATGTGTTTTTGTTTTGTTCTTTATTTCCTTTGTTTGACATTGCAAAGATACAACCTTTTCGCACACATGCAAAATATTTTCGCAATTATTTTTCTCCTTTTCTCCTAACTCACTGTATTTCACCGAGAAAAAATTTCAGAAATTATTTTCTTTTTTTTTGTAGGCGGGCGGGGACTCGAACCCCGCTTGCAACCATTCCGCTTAATAATACAAGTCTATAACTTCCGCGTATTGCAACAAATCATTTTCGCCGGATGCATACGCGTCCCACGGCACGCGGTAGCATATCTTTAATAAGCCTAAATCTGTCATCACATTCCTTGCTCCGCAGTATTCGTTGTATTTGCCGTTGCATCTGGCTGTATGTACAATATCTTGTGCAAGTAATCTCTTCACTGCGTCTTCCCCGAATATTCTCTTGGTTTCTGCTATTGTATATCTCTTTTCCATCTCTGTATGTGTTTTTGTTTTGTTCTTTATTTCCTTTGTTTGACATTGCAAAGATACAACCTTTTCGCACACATGCAAAATATTTTCGCAATTATTTTTCCTCTTTTCTCCTAACTCGCTGTATTTCACCGAGAAAAAATTTCGGAAATTCCACAAAAAAACCGCCCACCCCTTACGGAATGAGCGGAAAACAAAACACATGAGCAATGAATATTTACTCTCTCTCTTCTCGGCTTGCCATATAGCGGCGACAGACCGCCTCGAACTCCTCGAAGTCCTCGCATAAGGCAATCCTGCTATCTTCGTCGGTAATCATCTTGTCTATCTGACGATTATACATATCGAACGCCTTATTCAATCGCTCGCTGTACATCTTGATTGCGAATTGCATCAATCCATGCTTACGAATTATATCGTTAGCCTCGTCGGTGTATGCTATTGCTATCGATTGCAACAGGTACGCCATCGACAGCAATCTCGACGCTCTGTCCGCATCTCCGCAATCCACGAACCTCTTAATTCTCGGATTGCCCGCTATCCTCTTATCTCTCTCCTCCTTGGTCATCTTACTCTCTCTATTATATATGTACTACCTTGGTACTCGAATTCTATTCTCTCTGCTTCGGAGAGCGACAAACGCTCTTTTGCCGCCTCCAACGCCTCCTCTATCGTGCTGTATCTATCCATCACTTAACCATTTTCGTGCCTCCACGTAAAAGCCTTTTTCCGCACTTATTAAGCACCGCTTAATAAGTCATTAAAGCCTGCTTACTCTTCTCCCTTTTCTCCCTTCTTAACTGCAACTGCAACCAACTCTTCCGCACTGTCGTTCACTTCAACCAATCCCATATTCGCAATAAAGTTAATCACTCCCTCACGCAGACCGTCCTCCCTCTGCCTTATCTCCATTCCCTCGTACGCCATTGGTATAAGCCTCGCCCGATAGTGCAGTTCCGCCATCACCGTTTCCAACTTCTCCGCGAAGTCGAACCAATTCTCCCTCTGCACCTCCGGAGCCTTGCCCGATATATTGCCGAGAACCAACTCTATTACCCTTACGCTTAATCTTAACGACTGCTTCAAACTCCTGCCCCCGAGAGCAGAATCCACATCTATCCCGCGAATATCTATCAATGCAGCGGGGTACTTGATTGCCGGTTGTGCAGTGTCCGCCTGACCGCAATCCACTCCGACATAGGCGAAGCCCATGCCTTGCAACTTTTCTTCAACGAAGAGTACAACTTCTCTAATCATGTTCTAATTCCTTTTTAATCTGTTATTTACTTTGTTTTCTTGCCGAAGCTGCAATCTTCTTCGACATTTTCTCAATCAGTGCCTGCGAGTTCTCCTCCACTATCTTATCCACCGTCTTATGGTAGCCGATGAATTGCCGCTGCGGAATTACTATCTTGCTACCCACCTTCATACAAGCCAAGTGCTTGTATAGCGGCAATTTGGTCTTGGAGTGCATATACCAGAACCAGCCCTTCATCTTCTGCGTTACCACTATTTCGCCCCCTTCATTATGTATCCTTGCATAGGGAGCGTCAGACGTGAATATTATACTGTCCTTTGTCGTTCGCTTGCTTATCGAGCGTCGAAGCCTGCCTGTGGAGAGAAGCAGGCTGCCTCTTGTGTTCAGCAGCCTTGCCTTCCACCTGCGGTCGAAGAATGCTTTCCTCTCGAAGTTCTTGTCGAACTCGTCTCCGAGGTCGATTGCAATCGACTTCATCATTACCTTCCACGCCTTGGAAAACTCCTCCTTATTCATTCCCGTTCTTATCGCTTGCGTTTCCGCCGTGAATAATTCTCAAGAACGTCCAATAAGTCATTGGATAGATGGGGTCCACATAATTAGCCCACACCTCTTTCCAACTGCCGCAGTACTCCTTCTTCGCTATCGCTCGCACCTTCTCGTAGTACCGTTGACGGTTCTCGTTGTTAATTCTCTTCTTGTCCATAATATTATCCTATTAACGCCTGATACTCATCATAGAACTCCCTTGCCTTCATATCCGCCTTCACTGCCTCGCAAGCCGCTTCCTGCACCCTCTGCGACAGCATCAGCGACATCGGGTCCAATTCCTCCCTGTACATATTCCCGTAAGCTATATACAGAGGAAGGCAAGCCGTCGGAATGCTGATAGTTACCTCCTTCACGAAGAACGGTAACTTCTTCTCAATTCCCTCTATGAACTCCAACAGCACCGCTCCGTTCATCCAGCGGATAAGGTCGTTATTCGCCGAGCAACCCTCTATGTACGTCCTCGTCATAAGGCATAAGCCCTTCACCTCATTGGGTGTCATTTTCAATTTTATCCCTTTCATTTTCAATTCGTTTTTAATCCTCGAATAAATTCTCGTAACGTCTCTGGTCGATGAATGTCTCCGCGTACGGAAGTTCCAAGCGTCTCGCGGCGTAGTACCGCTTGATGCGGGGCAGAACCCCCAAAGCCATTATCCTGTCAGCCTGCGGAAGAGCGTTCCACTTCTTTTCCACCCTCGACTTATTACCCACCTTCTTCCCGTAATCGTCCCAGAAGCGAGCAAAAGACAAATCCAAATTCGTTATGTCCTTGACCAAGACACCTTTGCGAACCCATTTCTGCATCTCCTGCGGGATTTCTCCCGCACGATAGCAGATGCCCACCGGTGCCTCGTCCAACAGAATTCTCTTCATCTCCTCCGTCGCTTCCGTATTGAACCGAACATTCACAAGCCTTGCCACGCCTCTGTCGTCGGGCATGGCGTAACTCAATATGGCTACGCTCCCTTGTATCTTACTCGGCTTTACGCTGTAACTTATTGAATTGCTCATACTTGTCCTCCTTGCTCATAGATTCCGCCGAACTCATGCTCAATGGCAACCACACCTTTCCGTTTTCCGTGTTCAGGCACACGGAGACGAAGGTGCTGCTCTTCTTCGGCTGATAAGCCTGCTGGATTATCGCCACGCCCTCCTTAAAGCCTATATCGTCAATCTTCGCAGCCATCTTCGCCAACTCTATCACTCTTGACGGCTTAAGATTCCCGTTCTTATCCATTCGGAGTAAGGAGTTTATAATATCCACCAACTTGGCGGACGCCTCGTCCTTCGCCAAGGAGGAGATATACTCCCTCACCTTCGCAATTCCGGAAGATAGAGTTACGTCGTATGCGTCTATCTGCCTGCTTCCAATCGATAAGGTGATTTTCCCGTCAGAAGTTGTGAATTGATGCGAAGCCTGCCTGTCCTTAACTCCGTACAGCTGTTCTTTGAGGGCGAGAACGCCCTTAAACTCCTCGAATACCGATTGCTTCGCTACTTGTAACATTCTGCTTATATTAAGCAAATCCCCGTAGCACTTGCCTATCGTCTCATCGACCAATTCGATATAGGCTTCCTTGTCTTCCTGCCTCTTCTTCGCTGCTGCGGCTTCCTCCGCTTTCAGAGCGGCTTTCAATTCCGCTCTCTGTTCCGCCGTCAAGGCGGATAATTCGATTGCTTTTTCCATTTCTGTAATTTATTTATTGATTATGAATAAGTTATCCCATATTGTTTTGCTCTTGTCAAGAGGGCTTCGCCTCTGATACCTCTTGCGTGGTCGTTCTGCGTGGTACTCCCTTACGCTTGCCGCCTTATACCTTCTTGCCATCTCCTTGAATGCTTCCTCATCACCCGCTAAGCTCATAAGTTCCTGCGAGTACTCCTCGCTCGTTCTATTCTCCATCTCCATCTCTCTTGTCGTTTATAATCTCCAATGCCGCAGGCACTACCGCCCTCATTACGCTTACCTTCGTGCGGAACGCACCGTACAAGGCTCGCAACTTATCCGCCGATATTCGATTGAAGTCCTCCACTTTCGCCGCTCTCGCCGCTACCGCCTTTGCCATGGCAATCTTGCCCTCGCTGTCAGCCTGACGGAAGCTTTCGCTTTCCATTTCCGTAAGCATGGCACAAGCCGCGGCAATCACCCTCTTACGCATCTTCTCTATCTCTGCGGTAAGCGAAGAACTCTTCCTCATCATCTTCACTGCCTCCTCTAACTCCGTAATGCTCAACTGCTTGGTACTCGTAGCCCCGTATTCGCTCAATATCGCTTCCTTCCTCATCTGCGGATAAGGCTGTTTGTTCAGTTCCGCGTAGAATGCCCGATACAGGTTCATTCTCTTCGCAATCCTCGATTGCTCCTTCTTCATTGCTGTCATATAATTCTCCTTTCTTTGTTGTGTTTCTTTTTGCTCCCTCTTCCCAGATTGTCAGAGGTTTACCGCCGCCGTAGCGGCTGAATGCGTACGCCACGAATCCGTCGACCAGAATCTTGACGCTTGCGTCGTATCTCACCTTTATCGCCGTCGCCCCGCTCGGTTCTTTTGTCTCCGATGCATGAGATATAAAAATAAATAACTTCCGTGGGAACTCTTCCCGCAATCTTTTATACCCCGCATGATTTATTCCGAAATATTGCAGACTGTCGATAACCACCACATTCGCTGAACGTTGCTTCTTCAATTCCACCTCTAATTCGGACATGTCCATTCTGCACCATAGTTGCAAATTTCCGTTAACCGTATCCATGCACTCTCTCGCGAACGCCCTCTGCATGGTTACGCTCACGCCCTCTTCCAAGGAGAGGTACACTACCTTTTCGCCCAAGTCTGCGAAGTACTTCGCTAATTGCAGGCAGAACGACGTCTTGCCGCTGTACGAACGTCCCCACACTATCCACGCACCGCTACGTTCCGGAACTCCGACCAAGTCCCTCCATTCTCCCGTGAATGGCAACACCCTTGCAGGCTTGTAGAGTTGCAACTCCTTCGGTGTATATTTTTTTCTGCTTTTTCTCATTCCTTACTCCTCCTTATTCGTCGCTATTAAGTATATTGATAATCCGAATACTGCAATCATAATTATTGCCACAATTATATCCTCGCTCATCATGCTGCCTTTCTCGCCCCGTACAGGCGTCTTGTTACCCGTCTCAAATCTCCCTCGCTATCCCTTGCAATATCCTCTATAACATTGGCACGCACTTCTCCGTTAGCCTCGCACACCGCTTTGATGTCCTCGTAATCCACTGCCGACAGCTTGACGCAGCGGCGACCGAGACGCGACCAGAACTCATTATAGCCTCTTTTATTCAACCTTAACCCCCGTTTAATCCTCACTTCTATGCTGTCAGTCGATAGCAGCACCATTCCGCAATGTCCCTCCAACTCATTGTATAGCGTAATGAAGAAGAACCACACATTATCATTGAGCTTGTCGAACTCATCGAACACCAAGAGCGGTTGCTGCTTGCGGCGAATTGCCTCTATCGCTTTGTTGATTCGTTCCTTCTTGGAGTATCCTAAGCCGTTCTCGCCGAGACTTCTGAGCAACTCGTCGATAAAGTCGTTTTTCGACCAAAATTCGGAGCATGCGAGCCTGTACACCTCCTTGTTGTCCTCCTCGTAGCTCTTGGAGGTGAAGGTCTTGCCCGTGCCTGCCGGTGCAACCACCGACATAACCAAGTGGTCTTCCTGTGCATCGTCCAAGAGTTGGCTCAACTGCCTGTACTGCACCGTGTCGGCTTTCTGCCACTCGTTGGAGACCTCCAACTGTGTGGCTATGTTCTGCCACATCCTGTCTCTTACCTCGCCCCCTCTTCCCGAGAGGATAAGACTGATTGAGGCACTCGACACACCTTTCAATGACTTTGCAGCCTTTTCTTGCGAGCCCTTACGGGCTACCAATGCTGCTAACTTCTCGATTACTGATTCTCTGTCCATTGTATCTTGTTTTTATTTTCTTTCTTTTCCGTTTTTCGCTCGCTACAACTGCGAGTAGATGTCCTCCACTCTCCGTTTCTTCGTCGTCTCTCTCCGCACGGCTTGCTTCTCACCGTTGGTCTCGGTTCTCTCGGCGAGTTTCTTTCGCTCCGCGGCTTTCAGGTCTTTGTGCTGCCCGCCCTCGGTGAGCAGTCTGCCTGCCAACGTGCCGGCGAGCTGCTTTTTCTCGATGTATTCCAACGCTTCTGCCTGTTTCTTAGCCTTTTCCTCTGCGATGTGTGCCATGAGCGACGCATTCCACTCCCTGTAATCCGCCAAGGCTGCGAAGTCAGTCTCCGTGCAATCTGCAAGTGCCATGTGTACCTTCTGCTTCGCCTCCAAGATAAACCTGCTGCGTCCGTCTTCGCTGACTGCAAGTACCTGATTCATATTGTTTAAGTCATAGTGTATCCGCCATCTCTCGCCCCTCTGCTCTCGCATCTTGATGTCTCTGCACTCGTACTTGTATTCTTTTGCGTCTCTTATCAGCTTTATTCCGTTCGGGGTCAGCATGTTGCCACGGCTTACCTCGCCGAACTGCATCAAGTACTGCACCCTGTCGAGCATCACCACCTTGGCTTCGTCTCGGCTTGTCCACGCTGCCATCAATGCCTCTCTCTTAGCGTCTCGCTCCATCTTCATGAGTGTGTCAAGTTGCTGTATCACACCCTCTTTCGTCGGGAATGCCGCACTCCACGAATTCGTGAACTCGTCGTTAGGCTGGTTCTTAGCCGTGATGTTGTGTCCGGAGTAATTCGGATAGATGGCAAGGCGGCTTTGAAGCGTGCGGAAGTACTGCTCAATCGGCTTGCTCTTTGCATTGCCGACAGCGGCAGGGGTGTAAGCCTTGCAGATTGCTTGATAGTACGGTGCGAGCATCTTGCGAGCGTAGTTGTCGCTCTGTATCTGGTGCGGCATGACAGGCATGCCGAACAACTCCTCCGCATGTCGCAATGCATTCTTATAGGCTTCTATTATCAATTCTCCATTCTCCCTGTCCCCAATCGCATAGCCCATCGGATAATCATTGTAACAATCCGTTACCACAACTATCGTCAGACGATTGAAGCGGCTTTTTTCATTGCGATAGTACAACTCCGCATCCCAACCGTCCGAGCACCACATAAGCATCGGCTGGCTTGGTCTGATTCTGTCCACCTGCATCAATTCCGTATTGCGGAAGTTCTTGACTCCCTCTCTCTGTGCCTTGTTAATCAGATTGTTTTTCGTTCTTATCTCCTGAACTCTGCGGCTGCTAACCTTCAAGCCTGCATGAGCAAGCAATTCTGCTACCGTTACATCGCTCAACTTATTGCCTTGTGCCGACAACTCGCTTATCACCGCTGCCAAGCCCCTTGCGTCCTCCTCGCTCAATGCACCCTTCCTATTGCCTTCCTTGCCCGTAAGTCCGTGAACCAAGGCATCATAGCCGCATTCCTTATACTCTTTCCACTTGTCCAACAGTCGGCGGGAATTAAGCGGCAACGAATTGGGATACAGTTCGCAAAGCTCTTGCGACAGATTATATGAGAACTTCTCGAATTCCCTCTGAATTGAGAACCTCTGCTTCCTCATTGTCGCGGCAGCTTCGACCATCTCCAAGCAATCCGATATTGCATTCAGAATCCGTGCCCCATTGTATAACTTCGCCACCTTCTCCTCCGCAAGCAACCTGCCCGACTTATCCGTTATTGTTCCGTAATAAGCCCCCGCCTCCATATCCTTGCACTGTGCCTCCCTGTTCCTTATCACATCGAGAAGCAAGGACGTCTTCTTTATCGCCTCCGTCGGCTCACAGCCCAAAACCTCCGTAATCTTCCTCTTAATCGCAGGAGACATGGACTGATAATCCACCAATGCCGTTCTCCCATTACCCCCTCTGCGTACAACTCGTATATGATGGCGTGAACATGATTTTTTGTACATGTCGTACGACATGACTCCGCTCTCAACCAACCATGCTGCTTGCACCACTATATTCCCGTTGTACTTCTCCACCGCTTGCATTTCGATTCTTTTTTCTTTTTTGTCTCCTTTGTTCGGGGGAGGGGAGTCGAACCCCTCCAAGCACCATGCCCCGAGACCCCTCGGCTTTTTTTTATTTCTTCAATACCTGCCTGATAACGCAGCCTTTTGCAAAAGGCTGCGTCTCCAAAACCTCTTGAACCGCTGCCACGCAGACAACTTCGCCGAATAATACACATCTCGAACAATTATCAGCGAGTGCTTATCCGTTCCGCCTCCATTTATGCTGAATATTGAGATCGCTACTACACCGAACGCTTTGCGAGCATACCTTCTTCTTAATTCTTCGCTGATGTTCTTTGCGTCTTCCGTCTCGCAAAACCACAGACCCAAGACATCATTCCTTATAGTCTTATACATATCACCTATCATTTATTTTTATCTTCCTTACCTCTTTCATAAATTATTGTCGCCATACATACAACAACCAGCAACATAAAAACCAAATCCGCTATCATGACATAAACCAATTCAACTCCTCTTCATACTCAAGCGAAAAATGGACGTTATACTGTGGAGATTCAACACTCCACTCCACAGTTCCATCTTCGTATAGCATATAACACAGAACACCCCCATTCTCCCTCTCGTACTTATTCAAATACCACGAAGTCATCATCATACCTTCATGACACCTCTCGAATCTTGCATCAGCTATCTCTCTTGTCAGTGGAGTTCTGCTTTTTACGCTTCTCAACTCAAACTTAATCATAACCCCTCCTTACTCTACCTCCGTCCATATCTCAACCTCGTCCTTCTCCTTCCTGAGAACATTCACCGCCTCGCTCACCGTGCTGCACCATCTCGCCCTGCCTGCCGAGATAATCATCACTCCCGCAGGAGAGGCAAAAAACAAAGCCCTTACTACGCTGTACGCATCCAACAGCAGCGAACCGAACGTCCTCTCTAATCGAGTATTCTCTCGTACGAACTTCACGTCCAACTTATCCCCGAACTCTTTAAGGCGTTTGCACGTCTCTTCCTCTCTCTTGATCTTCTCGCGATAATCTGCAATTCTCGCCTCGCACTCTCTTATTCCTGCCAAGGCACTCGCCAATTCTCTCATTGATGTACTCATTTTGTCTTTCCTTTCTTTTGTTTTTTCACTTTTTAAGTCCTTTCTCCTTCTTAGAGTTGTTTCCATACGATGTAAGTAATGGTGGACGTCTTGGCATTATCGAAAAGCGTCTGCAAGTCATACACACACCTCTCCACAAGGAGTGTGCCGTCCTTAAATAGGAGCACATTCCGCTCATCGTCGGATGCATGCCATTCGGTGAGTTCTGCTTTTTATGCTTCTCAATTCAAACTTAATCATAGCCCCTCCTTATTC
>ERZ1026868.1883-NODE-1883-length-10263-cov-5.455329_pt1 | contig 10263 bp, 8 predicted proteins | sample MGYA00380164_ERZ1026868 | MGnify/ENA primary metagenome ERZ1026868 (study PRJEB33269, sample SAMEA4719800) | human gut metagenome | biome: human-associated habitat; feature: organic feature; material: feces | place: Cameroon | collected 2013-10 ... | reverse complement strand
TTATATCACCCAAAGAGGTACACTTACTATGAAATCAACCGCAAAAAAACTGGCCGTCTGTGCGGCAGCGCTCTGCCTGCTGGCCTGCGGCACAGCTGTGTCTGCGGCCGCAGCAAGCCCTGTCTCCGGCCTTGCCCTGAGCGGCGTTGCCATGCCGTGGGATCAGGACGTGCCTGCCGAAAGCATTGAGGCCGGCAGCTATACCGCCAACATGCTGCTGGGTTCCTCTCAGCAGCTGTCTCCTGTGGTGCGTCCGCGCAACTCTACCGACTCGGTTGTCTTTATCTCGGACGATACTTCCATTCTGACCGTGAGCAACTCCGGTGTCGTGCAGGCTGTGGGCGTAGGCACCACCCGCATCACCGCTGCCGCAGGCAACCAGATCTGTGCTTACACCATCGTTGTCTCCATGGATTCTTCCATGATCGTTACCGAGATGGACCTTTCCCTTTCCTCCAACACCATCTATGTTGGCAACTCGGTCTCGGCACAGCTGCAGGTGCGGCCTACTTCGGCTTCCAACTATGCCACCGTCGCCCTGACCTCTTCCAATGAGAAGGTCGCCACGGTGAACAATTTCGGCCGTGTTACCGGCATTGCCCCCGGCACCGCCACCATTACCGCTACCTGCGGTTCGGTGACTGCTACCACCAATGTCACGGTCATGAGTATTCCCAACTCCGGCACCAGCACCGCCAGCACTGGTTCTTCCAACAGCGGTCAGGTCGTCACGGTGAATCCTTCCTACGTTGTGCTCAAGCCCGGTGCCACCCGCACCCTGACCGCCAGTGTCAAGCCTTCTTCCGCTTCCCAGAAGTTCACCTATAAGTCCGCCAACAGCAACATTGCCACGGTCAGCCCCAGCGGCGTGATCACGGCTGTGGGCACCGGCGCTACTTCCATTACCGTTTCCAACGGCACTGCATCCGCCATGGTCACGGTCATCGTCAACCGTTCGGCTGCATCTTCTTCCGATAATTCTTCGGACAGCAGCTCCACCGAACCGGATAACGATACTCCCCTCGAGATTGATCCCGTTGTGCAGGTCATTCAGGACAGTGAGGACAACGAGATCGTTTTCACACAGGCCGAGGTGCCTACCGTGACCGGTGATATCCTCAATGCGCTTCGCACCACCGGCAAGACCCTGTGCGTGGTGGGCGATGGCTACACCATGCAGATTGCAGGCAGCGGTGTCAAGAGCACCACCAGTGAGCTGGACACCATGCTCATCCTGACTGAGTCCGATCAGGGCATCGAGTTTGAGCTGGACAAGGGCAAGGCTCTTCCCTGCTCGGTGCGCATCGATCTGGATGTGAGCACCTATACCCGCCTGTATCTGTACAACGCCGTCTCCAACAAGTGGCAGTACCTGAACAGCTACACTGACGGCATCATCACTGCCGATACTGCAGGCCGTTATCTGCTGACCAACCAGAACCTGAAATTTGCCAATATCAACTGGACCTTCTTCATTGCCGGTGGTGTTGTAGTGGTTCTGATCGGCATTGCATATGTTGTGCTGAAAAAGCGCTACTGGTTCTGGTAATTTTCAAAACCACTCTTTCATGAAACAGCAAGACCCTCTCTGAGTGTGATATGCTCCCCCTAGAGTAGACAGAGTAAAACAAAAACTCTGCGTACTCTGGGGGTATTTTTATGTCAAGAAAGAGCCATCACTTTTGCACAAAAAATTCGCCGTCTCCTTGTGGAAACGGCGAACAAAGACTTATATTATTTCTCTGCCTACTTGACGGAGCGCACTTCAATGGAACGCCTGGGCTTTGTTTGCATTATGATGTCTGCCTTCGTTACTTTTCAATGGGCTGCGAGGGCTTCCAGTCCTTGTAGTTCTCGTAGCGGCTCTCGCGGATCTTGGTGTGGGACCAGATCTCGTCCGCCGTGGGCTGCCAGTTGGCCGCATAGTTCTTGCACTTCTCGCACAGGTGCTCTACGCTCTCCGGCGACTGCAGGTCGGTGCTGTGGGCACCGGTCTCGTGCACCATCTTCTGCAGCAGTTCGGGGTTTTCCAGCATCGGGCAGGGACGCAGATGGTTCTTGTTGAAGGGCTGGCCGTTGTGATAAGCCATGAACAGCGGGCTGTGCAGGATCTCCAGAATGCTCTGGTCGTGGATATTGGCATTGGAGTAGTGGATGAACACGCACGGCTCTGCGTCACCGGCAGAGTTGATGTGGAAGTAGTTGCGTCCGCCGGCAATGCAGCCGCCCACGAACTCGCCATCGTTCTGGAAATCCATCGGGTAGAACGGGATATCGCACTCTTCCGAGCGCAGATAGCGGATGCGGTCGATCATATATTTGCGCTGCTCCGGGGTGGGCATCAGTTCCGGTGCTGCCTCGTTGCCCACGGGCATGTAGTGGAAGTAGAAGCCGAAGTGTGCGCCCTTCTCACACAGGAAACGCATGAACTCATCGTTGGTAACAGCTTCGATATTATCGCGGGTGTAGCAGATGGACGTGCCGAACACGATGCCGTGCTCCTTGAGCAGATCCATAGCATGCATAACAGCGGCATAGTGCCCCTCACCGCGGCGGGCATCGTTGGTCTCCGGGGTGCCCTCGATGGACAGCATGAAGGCAATGTTGCCCAGACGCACCACCTCTTTGCAGAACGGCTCATCGATGAGGGTGGAGTTGGTGTAGATGGCAAACTGCACATCGTTGTGCTTCTCGGCCAGCTTGAGGATATCAGCCTTACGCACCAGCGGCTCGCCGCCGGTCAGCATGTACAGGTATACGCCCAGCTCCTTGCCCTCGGTAACGATCTTGTCCATATCCTCAAAGCTGAGGTTGTTCTTGTTGCCATACTCGCCAGCCCAGCAGCCCACGCAATGCATGTTGCAGGCAGAAGTGGGGTCGAACAGGATCAGCCACGGGATGTTGCACTGATACTTCACGCGGTTCTCGCGGATGGTCTTGGTGCCGCGGAAGAAAGCCTCGTAGCCCAGATTCAGCGCCATGGTGCGGGCCACGTTGGGGTCGGTCTGATCCAGCACACAGTTGATGAGCTTGGACCACTTGCTGTCGGGGTCGGTCAGGGTCTGTCTGGCGTGTTCGTAGGCTTCAGCGCTGAACGAACTGCCATAGAACTGCTTTGCGACATCCACCAGCTGTCCCACGGTTTTCTGACGGTCTTTATCGGCATGAGAAAGCACCACGTCCACCATTTTACCAACGGCAGCACGCTGCATTTTATGAGTCAGGCTCTCAACAGAAGTATTCATTATCCTTTTCCTCCAAACAACATTTTCGGAAATCTCTTTTGTTGCCAACATCATACCATTTTTAACAAACGTGCGCCATAAACAGAAAAAGCGCCGTGATAGAAAACCCATCACGGCGCGGATTATGATAAAATTTTGTCGTTCTTCCGGTTCAACCGTCCTGTTCCAGATGGATCTTATTGCTGGCAAGGCGGCATAACGCGCGGCGCAGATCGCCCTGCAGCATCCGTCCCATACGTTCTACCATCACAGCGGGCTCGGTCTTCATATCCCGGCGGATCCATTCCAGCACCACGCCCACCAGCGCATATTTGTAAAAATCCACCACAAACTGCTTATCATCGTCCTGCACGGTGATGTCGCGGCATTCGCGATCCGCAAATTCCTTCAGCATGGGGTCCAGAAGCTTGTACAGATACTGCTCCACCTGTTCACGACCCACAGAGCGGTATACGTTCAGTACCAGTGTTTTGTTATCCCGGATCTGGTGCAGGATGTCCAGAAATGCTTCGGTCCATGTATCAAAGCTCTGGCGGCCTTCCATCGCCTTGACCGCATCTTCCGTCAGGATCCAATCCACCAGATCGTAAATATCCTTGAAGTGGTAGTAGAAAGTCATGCGGTTCACGCCGCAGTCCTCGGTGATATCGTTGATCGTGATCTTATTGAGGGGCTTTTCCAGCAGCAGCTTTTTCAGCGATGCTTCCAGTGCCCGCTTCGTTGTTTGTGACACAAAAACCTTCCTTTCCCGACCGTAGAAATTTTTCCCGCTGCGTACGGCGATTGGCAGCTTCATACATTATAATACCGCAAAAGTCGTTCCGATTGCAAGCATTGATTCTGTCCATTTTGTAAACAAAGAATAACTTCCTGCGTTTTCACTCCGGCAGTTTCTCACTTCAAAAGCCGTTTTTCTGCCTCTAAAAGCCCGTTTCGGCGGTGTGCAATGCCTGCAAAAGCGGCTTCTTCCGGCAAAAAAGCGGAAAAGGCCCTTGATTTTATATTCCTCTACGCTTAGAATGGGAGCAGACGGCTGTGATTGAAGTGCCGTTTTGAGGGAGGGTACAAACTATGATGGATACCATTGGTTTTCTGGGCTGCGGCAACATGGGTGGAGCCATCGCCCGTGCCGTTTGCAAAGCTGTTGACCCTAAGAAGGTTTTTCTGGCAAACCGCACTGCGGCCAAGGCACAGGCACTGGCCAAAGAACTGGGCTGCAAAACAGCCACCAATGCCGAGGTGGCCGGTGACTGCGACCTGATTTTTCTGGCGGTAAAGCCCCAGATGATGGAAGCTCTGCTCCAGCCGCTCAAATTCACCTTTGATGAGCGCCCCAGCCGTTTTGTGCTGTGCAGCATGGCAGCGGGCCTTTCGATTGCCCGTATTCAGGAGATGGCCGGTGAGGACTTTCCTGTGATTCGCATCATGCCCAACACCCCGGCTTCGGTGGGCGAGGGTATGATCCAGTACTGTTCCAGCAATGTCACCGCTGAGGAAGAAGAAGCCTTCCTCAAGATCATGGCTCCTGCGGGCCGTCTGGATGCCGTGCCGGAAAGTCTGATCGATGCCGCCAGCTGCGTTTCCGGCTGCGGCCCGGCATGGGTGTACCAGTTTATTGAGGCTCTGGCCGACGGCGGCGTGGCCTGCGGCCTGCCCCGCGCCAAAGCGCAGGAATATGCCGCGCAGATGGTTCTGGGCAGCGCAAAGCTGGTGCTGGACAGCGGAAAGCATCCCGGCGAACTCAAGGATGCTGTATGCAGCCCCGGCGGCAGCACCATTCAGGGCGTGCGCGTGCTGGAAGAGCACGGCCTGCGCGGTGCGGTGATGGATGCCGTGATCGCCTCGTACAATAAGACAAAGGAAATGGGAAAGGGTTAAGGATATCATGCGCATCGTTGTAAAAGTAGGCACTTCTACTCTGGCATACGCCACCGGACGGCTGAACATCCGCCACACGGAACAGCTGGTCAAGGTGCTCAGCGACCTGAAAAACGAGGGCCATGAGGTCATTCTGGTGTCCTCCGGTGCCATTGGCATGGGCGTGGGCAAGCTCTCACTGCCAACCCGCCCAAAGGACACCACCACCAAGCAGGCCTGCGCCGCTGTGGGCCAGTGTGAGCTGATGTACACCTACGACCGGCTGTTCAACGCCTACAATCACACCGTGGCGCAGATCCTGCTCACCGGCGTGGACGTGGAGCACACCGAACGCCGCGTGAACTTTCAGAACACCCTGTCCCGCCTGCTGGAGCTGGGTGCCCTGCCCATCATCAACGAAAACGACACCGTTGCCACCGATGAGATCACCTCCATTGGCGACAACGACACGCTGGCGGCCATCGTGGCCTGCTGCGCCAAGGCTGACCTGTTGGTGCTGCTGAGTGACATCGACGGCCTGTACACCGCCAATCCCCACACCCACACGGACGCAAAGCTCATCCCTCTGGTGGAGGAGATCACCCCCGAGGTGATGGCTCTGGCCGTGCCGGTTCGGCCCTTGACACCGGCGGCATGGCCACCAAGCTGCGCGCTGCCCGCATGGTAACGGGCAGCGGTGCCGATATGGTCATTGCCAACGGCGCACACCCGGAGCTTTTGTACGACATTGCCGCAGGCAGATCCGCAGGCACCCGCTTTGCGGCCCGCAAGGAGGACTGAACACATGACCACACAGGAAATTCTGGAAGCCGCCCGCAGCGCCAAAAGTGCCCTTGCGCTGGCCGATAACACCGCCCGCAACGCGGCCCTGCTGGGCATGGCAGATGCGCTGTGCAGCGCAGACAATCAGGCAGCCATCCTTGCTGCCAATGCCGAGGATATGGCTGCGGCCAAGGGGCACATCAGCGATGTGATGCTGGACCGTCTGGCCCTGACCGCACCGCGCATTGAAGCCATGGCGCAGGGCATCCGGGAGGTATCTTCCCTGCCCGACCCAGTGGGCCGGGTGCTGAACCGGGTGGAGCGCCCCAACGGGCTTGTCATTGAAAAGACGGCTGTGCCCATGGGCGTGATCGCCATTATCTACGAGAGCCGCCCCAATGTGACCAGCGATGCCGCTGCCCTTGCCATCAAGAGCGGCAATGCCTGCATCCTGCGCTGCGGCAAGGAAGCATGGCGCAGTGCTCATGCCATCGTCACAGCCCTGCGGCAGGGCCTGAAAAAAGCCGGTCTGCCCGAGACAGCGGTCTGCCTGATCGAGGACACCACCCACGCTTCTGCCAACGCTCTGATGACCGCTGTAGGCTATGTGGATCTGCTGATCCCGCGCGGCGGTGCCGGGCTGATCCGTGCCTGCGTTCAGAACGCCAAGGTCCCCTGCATCCAGACCGGCACCGGCATCTGCCATGTGTACGTAGACGACACCGCCGATCTGGACAAAGCTCTGGACATCATCGAGAACGCCAAGGCCAGCCGCCCCAGCGTGTGCAACGCCGAGGAAGTGTGCCTTGTGCACTCTTCCATTGCCGGGCAGTTCCTGCCCCGTCTGGCCCAGCGCCTTGGCCCGGACCGCGCGGCAAAGGGCCTGCACCCGGTGGATCTGCGGCTGGATAAGCGCGCAGCCTCCATCATCTCCGGCACCCCTGCCGGAGAAAAGGACTTTGACACCGAATTTCTGGACTACATCCTCGCGGTCAAGGTCGTGGACAGCGTGGAGGAGGCCATCGGGCATATTGCTGAGCACTCCACCGGCCACAGCGAGGCCATCCTGACCCAGACACAGGCCCATGCCGACCTGTTCACTGCCGCAGTGGACAGCGCCGCCGTGTATGTGAACTGTTCCACCCGCTTTACGGATGGCGGTGAATTCGGCCTTGGGTGTGAAATGGGCATTTCCACCCAGAAACTCCACGCCCGCGGCCCCATGGGACTGGCCGAGCTGTGCAGCTACAAGTATATCATCCACGGCAATGGTCAGATCCGCTAAAGCCCGCTGAACCCACCTTTCCAGTGCGGAAATCGGGAGTGAGCGTTTTCTCCATAATATTCATAATTTAGAAACGAAACTGAAAAGTTTTTTCCGAAACAGGCTGGTGCGATTTGCGCCAGCCTGTATTTTTGTTTTATTCCCATGAAATGTTCTTTCAGTAAAGACAAAAGCTGAATTATGTTTTCAATCTGCCTTTCCTGTTCGCTCACTGATATGGATGATTGTATCCCAGTTTTCTGCACTTCTCACAAAGATATAGTCTTACTTTCTCCATTTTGTTTTATAAAAAGTACAAGAGCCCCCTTGACAACCCCTATTTCGATGCGGTAAAACTATATTGGAAAACTTGATAACGATTTCACTTCATTTCACTTTCCAATGAGAAAGTTGTTCGTCACACACAACACTATACTTGGAACAAAGGAGAGAGCAATATGACGATCGCCATTCTTGCACACGATTCCCGCAAAGAGCTTGCACTGCAGTTCTGCACTGCTTACAGCGCCATTTTGTCCAAAAACACAGTCATTGCTACCGGCACCACCGGACGGATGCTGGCGCAGACTACCGGCCTGCCCGTGCACTGTTATCTCTCCGGGCGCTTGGGCGGTGTGCAGCAGATCACTTCCCGCATTGCGTGCGACGAAGTGGATCTGGTGTTGTTCTTCCGTGACCCGCTGAAAGCGGATGCCGCCAGCATCACCGAGCAGAATCTGCTCCGCCTGTGCGATATGCACAGCGTACCCATTGCCACCAACATTGCCACCGCCGAGGTCTTGCTGCGCGGTATGGATCAGGGCGACCTGGACTACCGCGAGGGGATGCATCCCGCTCTTGTGGAGCCAATGCCCACCGTGCAGCGCCACGCCGTGTGATGAATCGTGTATAGAGTATCGGGAAAGAGACAACGCCGCAGGAAACTTCCTGCGGCGCTGTTGTTTTTTGTTTTGCTTTTATTTCAGTAAAGCCTGCAGCTTTTCCAGCCGGCGGACGGCTTCGTCCAGCACATCGGTGCCGCGGGCAAAGTGCATCCGGATCAGGTGGTTCACCGGCTCCCGGAAGAAGCTGGAGCCAGGCACAGCGGCCACGCCCACTTCCCGGATCATCCACTCACAGAACTGCAGGTCGGTCCAGCCCTTGAACTGGGGCAGCGCCAGAAAATCGGAAATATCGATCATCACAAAATAGGTGCCCTGCGGAACATTGTGCTTCAGCCCCACACAGTCCAGCCCGGCCAGAAAATGATCGCGCTTTTCGGTGTAAAGGGCCTGCAGCTCTTCGTAATAGCTGGCGGGCATCTCCAAACCGGCCACAGCGGCCTCCTGCAGGGGTGCAGCCGCACCCACAGTGAGAAAGTCGTGCACCTTGCGCGCGCCCTCAATGACCTCTGCGGGTCCGATCAGATAGCCCAGACGCCAACCCGTGATGGAGTAAGTCTTGGAGAGCGAGTTGCAGGTGATGGTGTGCTCAAACATGCCGGGCAGGCTTGCCATGCAGATATGCTCTGCGGGCGCATAGATGATATGCTCGTACACCTCATCCGTCACCACAAAGGCATCGTACTGGATGGCCAACTTTGCAATGGCTTCCAGCTCGTCGCGGCGGAACACCTTGCCGCAGGGATTGGAGGGGTTGCACAGAATCAGCGCCTTGGCACCCTCGGCAAAGCCCTTTTCGATCAGGCTGATGTCAAACTCATAGGTGGGCGGCACCAGCGGGATATAGATGGGTTCCGCGCCCGAAAGAATGGCATCGGCACCGTAGTTCTCGTAGAACGGTGAGAAGATCATCACCTTGTCGCCGGGGTTGCAGATGGTCATCATGGCGGCCATCATGGCCTCAGTGCCGCCGCAAGTCACACAGATTTCGGTGTTGGGGTCTACTTCGTGGTGCAGGGCAGGGCTGGTCTTTTTTGCCAGCGCCTCGCGGAAGTTTTGCGCGCCAAAGGTCACAGCGTACTGGTGCGGGCCTTTGTAAGCTGTTTCGGCCAGAGCGTCCATCAGCTGCTTCGGCGGGTCAAAATCCGGGAAGCCCTGCGAGAGGTTGATGGAGTCGTACTGATTGTTGATGCGGGTCATGCGGCGGATGACAGAATCCGTGAAGGTACCCACACGGTCACTTAAAACAGGCATGCGCTCTCCCCTTTTCAGTCCTTAAAATAAGCCTTCTGGATGGCCAGCAGCACGCCTGCACGGCTGGCAGCAAAGTTCAGACCGCCCTGCAGGTAGCAGGTGTACGGCTCACGCAGCGGGCCGTCGCAGGAAAGCTCGATGGTGCTGCCCTGTGTAAAGCTGCCGCTTGCCATGACCACCTCATCGGTATAGCCCGGCTCCGGAGAAGGCTCCGGGGCGGCATAGCTGTCCACGGGGCTTGCAGCCTGAATACCCTGACAGAAGCCGATGAGCGCATCCGCAGTGCCTGCATCAAAGCAGGTGACGATGTCGTTGTGGTCGTCGCAGTAGCGCGGCACTGGATTCTTGCCCAGCAGCTCCAGCATACACTGGGCGTAAATGGCGGTCTTGATGGCCTCGCACACCACGCCGGGCGCATAGTAGAAGCCCAGATACATATCACGGGGCGTTTCCAGCGTGCAGCCCAGATCCTTGCCGAGACCGGGCGCATTCAGGCGGTAAGCGCACAGCTCCACAAGGTCTTTGCGGCCCGCAATGTAGCCGCCGGTGGGAGCGATGCCGCCGCCGGGGTTCTTGATCAGGCTGCCCACCACAAGGTCTGCGCCCATCTGACAGGGTTCCTGCGTCTGGGTGAACTCGCCGTAGCAGTTATCCACAAAAATAATGATGTCCGGGTTTGCGGCGCGGGCGGTATCCGCAATTTTTCGGATCGTTTCCAGATCAAAGGCATTACGCTGCAGATAGCCGCGGCTGCGCTGGATGTGGCACACCTTTGCACCGGGGGCCTTTTGGGCGATCAGGTCATAATCCGGGGTGAAGTCGGCTTTCAGCGGAGCTTCATCGTACCGGATGCCGTAATCCATCAGGGTGCCGGTGCCCCTGCCCTTGCCGTCCAGACCGATCACGCCTTCCAGCGTATCGTAGGGGCGGCCGGTGGCAGCCAGCAGGGTGTCCCCTG
>ERZ1026868.1876-NODE-1876-length-10297-cov-5.178969_pt1 | contig 10297 bp, 16 predicted proteins | sample MGYA00380164_ERZ1026868 | MGnify/ENA primary metagenome ERZ1026868 (study PRJEB33269, sample SAMEA4719800) | human gut metagenome | biome: human-associated habitat; feature: organic feature; material: feces | place: Cameroon | collected 2013-10 ... | reverse complement strand
AGCATCATCAGCAACAGGAGACTGCGGAGCATCATCAGCAACAGGATACAAGGGAAAGTCGGCAGCAGAAAACAAAAATAGCGTAGCTGTTGCTTGGGGGCCAGAAGCAATGGCAAAAGGTGTAAAAGGATCCACACTTGTTCTTGCGGAATGGAAACGGATTGATAATGATGCATGGTACTGGAAAGAGGAAGCATGGGAATTCGTAGAATCGTTAATGATTCGTGTGGATGGAGAAAAAGTAAAAGAAAACACATGGTACACATTAAAGAATGGTGAACTCATGGAGGTAGAAGATGAATAAAAAAGAAGTGTTGGAAATCAGAAAGCAGTTCTCACCGGAGAAGTGTGCGATCGACCGTATAGCCGGATGCTACGTGGATGGAGAAAAAGAGAAACGGATGGAAAGAGAAGAAGCGTTTCTTTCACTGCCGGAAGAACAGGCATTTAAGTATTTTGATATTTTCAAGAAGATGTTATCCGGGAAAATCGGAAAGAACCTGTTGAACCTGGAATACAAGCTGAAAGAAAGCGGAAGCAGTGACCAAGAGGGCGAAGAACATGAACTGTTAATGAATCTGAGAGAAAGCAAACTGAGAGACCCGGCGTTGTTGGACGAATTCTACGAAAAGATTCTTACGTCCTATGACTGCGCTGAGAATTACTACATCGTGCTTATCCATGCAGTATATGACGTACCGGGAAAGACATCGGACGGAGAAGAAATGGAAGATGCATCTGACGAAGTATACGATTTCATTCTTTGCTGTATCTGCCCTGTGAAGCTTTCAAAGCCGGGACTTACTTACAACGGAAAAGATGAACGGATGGAAGAGAGAACCCGTGACTGGGTAGTAGGCACGCCGGACAAAGGCTTCTTATTCCCGGCATTTAACGACCGACAGACAGATGTACATAGCGCACTCTATTACACCAGGAAGTCTGCCGAGGTACAAGAAGAAATGGTTCGTGAGGTGCTTGGAATTGATTTGGTGGTATCTGCCGATGAAGAGAAAGACAAATTCGGCAAGTTGGTAGAGGATGTACTTGGAGAAGATGCGGATTGCAAGACCGTGAAAGACATCTATGAGGGCATATCCGAAGAGATGGAACGTCATGCAGAAGACCCGGAACCATACAAAATGAGTGAGAGAGAACTGGAAAAGATATTCTGTAACAGAGGTGTGCCGGATGAAAAGATGGAGCTGTTTGAGGATGCATACCGGGAGAACATCGGGAATGAGCCGATTATGGCAAGCAATATTTGTGACAACAAGGTGGTCAACATCCGGGTGCCGGAGGGAAAGATAACTATCGATGCAGATTTCATCAGCAATCTTGACATTAAGGTGGTTGACGGAAGAAAATGCATGGTACTTCCGGTAGACGGTGTAGTAGTGAATGGAATTTCAACGAAAGCGTAGGTGTGAAAGATGAAATATAAGGTTGGAGATAAAGTAAGAGTTGCAAGTAATTTGATAATTGGCGGTAGATATGGAAATTGTACGTTTTTGAAAGTAAAGGAAAGATACAAAGGTAAGATAGTAACGATTTCGGAAGTACACAAAGATTATTATTACATCAAAGGAGATGAAGACTACGGACATTATACAGATGAAATGCTTGAACCTGTAGAAGAACTAACAGCGGAAGAACTTGCGAAAACTATCGGAAATATATGCGAAGTGCACAACGAGTGTAAGGAATGCCCTTTTCGTGATGTTGACGGTGAAGATTACTGCGTGATTAGGATGGGGAAAAATGCAGATAAGACATTAAAGATAGCAAAGCAGTGGAAAGCGGACCATGAGAAAAAGCCGATTGAGACAAAATGGGTATGGTACGTGAAAATCATTGAAGCTGATACACATTTGCTGAAACACGAAGAGCTTTTAGAACTTGATTTCAATATCCCAATGGATCGGAAAAAAGAAGAAATTCTCAAGAAATACTGTGCTGAACACGATGGAAAATATTATGCAACCGATGAACGTAGATGTGTAGTAAAGGAGTAACCATGAACACAGGAGAAAAGATAGATTATATGATTCAGCGCTTACAGGTGGCGAAAGCAGAATGTGAACACTTGGACGAATGGAACGTTAGAGACTGGGCGGATGAAAGGGATGCAGATTGGTTACTTTCACACAGGACACCAAACAAGCCACTGATTAAGGAGAATCTGAGAAATGTAGCTAGGATGGGATTCCGGGTGGCAAACGAGGTGAAATGATGGAACTAAAAGAACTTTCTGAAAAAGCAAAATCTTTATTCGGTGCAGAAAATATAGAAGTACTTCCAGAAAGAATATTGGATACAGTACAAAATAATGACGAGAAAAAATATGAAGAATTCTGCAATCTGGTAAAGGATTTGAGTGTAGACTGGTTGCAAATGATCTACCAGTATTACTTAGCTGATCGAAAAGAAAAAATGCAGGACTACACTCCAAAAAGTCTCGCACTATTTATGGGAAAACTAATTGGAGATGCGGACGTGATAACGGATTTATGCGCCGGAAGTGGTGCGCTGACAATCCAAAAATGGTGTATGAATCACGAACAAAAATTTGAATTGTATGAATTTGATGAAAATGTAATCCCGTTTTTATTATTCAATATGGCAGTAAGAAATATTGAATGTACTGTGTATCATTCGGATGTGTTGCAACAAGAAATTTTTCACATATACAAGATTAGCAGAGGGAAAAAATATGGAAATTTTAGGGAGATAGTGAAATGAGAAGACTAATTTCTAACCCGCCATACAACATGAAATGGAAAGCACCGGCATTTGCGCAGATTCAACCTCGTTTTTCTGACTGCTATGTGGTACCGCCGGAAAGCAATGCAAATTTCGCATTTATTCTAACTGGGTTAGAAAATAATGACAGATGTGTTTTCTTGCTTCCGGCATCTGTAATGAGCGGTGGCACGAAAGAAGAGATGGATATTAGAAAATATCTAATTGAGAAAAACATGGTGGAGGCGGTGATTATTTGTCCAGATAACATGTTTGAATCTACTGGAATTGGAACGTGCATTATTATTTTGGACAAAAACAAAAGCACTGCAACAACAGAAATGGTGGACTTGCGAAGAAAATATAGTGAAGAGGTTCGGGAACAGAATGGACAGTATGGCGGTAAAGCACACACCAACAGGACGTATAAGAAGACATTTAAAGTGATTACCGAAGAAACGATGGAAGAATCCATTGATGCAATTCAAGAAAGAAAAAATATTCCTGATTTTTGCAAATCGGTAACCATTGAAGAAATGAAAGAAAACAAATATACGCTTCTGACAAGCCATTATTTGGACATTGGAGATACCGAATATATCCATAGAAGCTATGCGGACATCGTAAATGATATAAATAGAATTACACGAGAAAAGAACGCATGTAAATTAACACTAAATGAATCTATAGCAAAAGGAATGGGATTCGATATTGAGTTGTACAAACAAGATCAGAAAGATTCTGGATTAAATGATTTGCTGAAAAAGTTAGGTGCTGAAAAGTTGGAACGGCAAGATTATTTCACGGCATCAAAAAAGAAAAATGAAATTAAATTCGAAAATAACAGCAAGGAACAGTTATCCAGTGTATTGATAATGATTTTGAACATGTGGAAACAACATATATATTATCTCAATCTTGAAGAAAATAGATATCTGATGGAATTAAGAGATGCGCTTTTACCAGAACTTATGAGCGGAAAAATTAACTTGGATTAATAAATTACAGAAAGGAGACGGAGCTCCGGCCGGGCAAAGATATATCGGCTCCTTTCGAAGATATGAATTATCAGGAGTTTTTAAATAATAAAAAATTCGTACTCGAAAGTTCTGGATTTGATATTGATAAAAAAGAACTAAATCCAAAACTGTTTGATTATGAAAAAGACATAGTTAGATGGGCGTTAGCAAAGGGGAGAGCTGCTATATTTGCTGATTGTGGACTCGGAAAAACCGCTATGCAGCTTGAATGGGCGCACCAAGTATCGAAAAAAACTGGCGGTAAGGTATTGATACTGGCGCCACTGGCGGTAGCACCACAGACAGCGAAAGAAGGAGAAAAATTCGGAATCAAAGCTATTGTTTGTGAATCACAGGAAGCGTGCAAAGAAATTAGTATAACAAACTATGAAAAATTGGATAGATTTGTTGCTAAAGAATTTGTTGGAATTGTACTTGATGAAAGCAGTATTTTGAAATCTTTCACAGGAAAAGCAAGAACACAAATTATTGATATGTTCAACAAAGTCCCGTATAAGTTAGCGTGTACTGCAACGCCTTCTCCAAATGATTATATGGAGTTAGGTAATCACAGTGAATTTTTAGGAGTTATGACAAGAGCTGAAATGTTATCAATGTTCTTCGTACATGACGGTGGCGAAACATCAAAATGGAGACTGAAAGGCCATGCGGAAAATGTTTTTTGGCAGTGGATGTCTTCGTGGGCTGTATTTATTGGAAATCCAAGAGATTTAGGATATGAGGAACACGGATTTGATTTGCCTGGTCTGAAAGTAAAACAGATTATTGTTGATGGTAATGAGCCAATTATGGACACATTGACACTGACGCAACGCAGGCAGGCTAGAAAAGAAAGCATTGAATTAAGGTGTAACGCAGCAGCAGACCTTGTAAATAATTCGGAAGAACAATGGCTTGTATGGTGTGATTTGAATGACGAAAGCTCGTTGCTTCATTCGCTGATATATGAATCTGTCGAAGTAAAAGGTTCTGATAAACCGGAACACAAAAAAGATTCCATGCTGACTTTTTCTGAGGGAAATATTAAAGCATTAGTTACAAAGCCTAAAATTGCTGGATTTGGAATGAATTGGCAGAATTGCCACAATATGATTTTTGTAGGATTATCGGATAGTTATGAAGCATATTACCAGGCGGTACGGCGTTGTTGGAGATTCGGACAGGACAAGCCAGTAAATGTGTACATTATCATTTCTGCAAAAGAAGGATGCGTAAAAGATAATATTGAGCAGAAGCAGGCAAAAGACGAACAGATGAAATCAAAGATGATTGAATTAACGAAAGAAATTACAAAGAAAGAGTTGAGAAAAACTTGCAGAATCAGCACGCCATATGACGCTGAAAAAGAAATGCAATTGCCAAAATGGGAGGAATTTAACTAATGAAAATTTTAGATCAGACAGTAGCGGACAAGTACACAATTTACAATGGAGATTCTTGTGAGGTGGTAAAAGGTATTCCGGACGATAGCATTCATTACACAATCTTTTCTCCGCCGTTTGCAAGTTTATATACATATTCCAATTCTGATAGGGATATGGGAAATTGCAAAGATGATGAAGAGTTCTATGAACATTTTAAGTTTCTAGCGAAAGAGCTATACAGAATCACAATGCCTGGAAGATTGTTGAGCTTTCACTGTATGGATTTGCCATTGATGAAATCAAAAGATGGCGTAATCGGTTTGAAAGATTTTCCATCAATTATTAGGCAGGTATTTGAAGATTGCGGATTTATCTATCATTCAAAGGTTACGATTTGGAAGAATCCAGTCACCGAAATGCAGAGGACAAAAGCATTGGGACTGCTTTGGAAACAGATCAAGAAAGATAGTTCAATGAACAGACAGGGGATTCCAGATTACATAGTGACCATGAGAAAGCCAGGTGAAAATCCAGAGCGAATCACTCACACGGATGAATCGTTCCCTTGTGATGTATGGCAGAAATATGCAAGCCCGGTATGGATGGATATTAAGCAGTCAGATACATTGCAGAGAACGTCTGCAAGAGACGAAAAAGACGAAAGGCATATTTGCCCGTTGCAGTTAGAAGTTATCCAGAGGTGCATTGAATTATGGACCAATCCGGGAGATATTGTTTTTGATCCGTTTGCCGGAATTGGTAGCGTACCATACATGGCAGTAAAGCTGAATCGCAGAGGATTAGGATGTGAACTGAAAGAAAGCTATTACAAACAAGCGGTTAAAAACCTGGAAGTAGCTGCTGAAAACGTACAGGAAGATGATATTGTCGGTCAAATGAGTATTGAGGATTTCCTCAATAGCGAAGCGAGCTGATGATACACAAGAACAATTGAGATTTGCTTAAATAACAGATCCTTGACAATTGAATATTGATGGTTGGAATGGTATAATTTCCGTATAGAAATGTACGGGAGGAAATGCCAATGAAATGTCCATTTTGCAAAAGCGAAAATACCGAAAGAATTAATGGAAGCACAGTCTTAACAAAACGAATTCCAGAAAAAGTAAGTAAGCAAGGGAATGTAACCTGTACAGAACCTCCATATACAATGTCGGTTGAAACGCAAAGGTACATATGCCTTGATTGCGGATTTGTTTTTGAAAAGCTAAGCGAAGAAGATTTGAATCGGTACAAATAAGAATAGGATATTCTACCAACCATCAATATTCGGTGGTTGGTATTTTTATACCCATTTTTAGGGAGAAGAGGTGAGAAATTGAAGAAAATATTATGCTTAATTCTAATTTGCATTCTCTTGGCCGGTTGCCACAATGATGTTTCGGACAAAAGCAATGAGCCACAAGATGAAATCACATATACCTACGAAGATGTGGACGCAACCATCACTTGCATCGATATGCGAAAATGGTTTGCCACTTGTCCACGCTGGCAGTGGGAAATATCGGTTGAATATGACGGGCTGACTTACGAGGAAGATAGTTTTGCAAGCGGAGCAATGAACAGACCGAGTTTTGCAGATAGCCGAAAAGGTGACATGGTAAGAGTTGAAATAACCAATAAATATGTAAATGGGGAATTGGTAGACAGGTATATATCAGAAATTGAATAGGAGAGAAAGGAGAATAATATGGATAATACATATGTACCAACGGGAAATAAAGAAAAGGAAAAGATAAAGGTAGACAGCATTGATACCATAGTGACTATGCACGGAAACAAGCCGTATTACGAAAATAAGTATAGAGAAGTGGGCGATAAATACTATCACATTGGGTATAGTTCTTATTATTTGGAAGTTGCTCTTGAATATAGAAAGAAATATTTTGAGGTAGTAGAAAGAGAAAGCGACTGGACTCCATGTAACGAGGGAATGCCGAAAGGTACCGTACTTTGTTGCGATGATAGAGGAAATATGTTGGTTGGCCTTTTGTGCGAAGATGAAGTGGGATATATGGCGTATGACGATGATGGACAAGTAATGCATAACTGCGTTGCATGGATGCCGTTGCCGGAACCTTATAAAGGAGAAGAAAAAGATGAAGAATAAAGAGAAGTATGCAAAAGAGATTATAGAGGTTGCCTGTAGAGGTTGTGCTGTTGATGAACGAACAGGAGAATTAAAGCGTTGCAGTGAAACACCTTGTAAACATTGTTTGTTCGGGGAGAGAATTAAAGGTAGCTGTGAAGAAGAAATGAAAGCATGGCTTGAATCGGAGGACATCGAAAAGTCAGTGATAAGCAAGAAAGATAGAGCGTTTTTGGAGTATCTTAATGCGAATATTAATTATATAGCAAGAGATTTGGATGGAAGTCTATATGTCTATATCAGCAAACCACACAAGCTTATTGATTGTTGGGAAAGTGCTGGCTGCGAAATAAACGAAAACCTACGAATTGTTGACATCGACTTTCCAATGGTCAAATGGGAAGATGTCGAACTGTGGCTTATCGAGGACTTGAAAAAGTTGGAGGTAGTTGATAGTTATGAGTAAAATTCCAAAAGAAATAGTAGATAAGATCGAGCAGAGGAATAAGCTTAACGAAGAAATAGAAGCATGGTGCAAAGAAAATCTTGATATGGATGGAATGTGTTCGGATCGTGCGGATATTACAAACCATCACACTGGTGATGAGCAAGCAACAGTAAGTGGTAGAGAATGGTGCGAACAATGGACTGGATATTGCGAAGATGATTATCACGGTCATTATTATTGGGAAACGGAGTATCCGGGAAAATATCTGCACATGGATTTTTGGCTTTAAAATTGGAGGTAGTTGAGGACTATGAGTAAAGAAAATGATATTAAAGGATGCGCTTGAGAATGAATGCATTGGAAGAAAAAACAAAGGAGAAGACAGTAAAAAGAAAGAAAAACTACTATTTGGTCAAAAGTGATGTATTAGGATATGCGAAAAGGAAGGGATTGATTAATGGCCGGAGTAAGAGACAAATATCTGAGAGGGGCACATAAAGACATCTACTACATAAGTGAAGAGGATGAAAAAAAGATGTTGAATGAGTGCCAGAGAATGCGTGGAAACGATCAGCTTGAATTACTGAAATGGTGTCAAAATGCGAACAATGACTTGTCGGGGATATTGTTTTTCTCGCTTATCACGGGAATCGGATACGACTATATAAGTAAGCGTTACTGGATCCCAATTGCAAGAAAAGACTTCCAGGGGTATCGGAGGAAAGTCTTGGATGAAATGTATAGGTGGATACTTTGGGGAGAGCATGACGATGGAAAGATGGCTGAAAGGTTATTTGGAATAAAAAGGCACAAGCACGGGAATACTACCGAAAAGGAGTGATGCGAATGGTAAGAATCTTTGTGAATGGTAAACAGGTGGCAAAAGAAGAACTTTCGAATTACGAAATCCATAACAAGGCGGTAAAAAGGATTCTTTCAGAAAAGTTGACAAAAAATAAGTGATATTTTAGAATTGACCTTGATAGAATCTTGGTCAATTCTTTTTTAATTGAAAGGAGAATTGACATGAAAAAATTAAATGTAGGTTATATGAGAGTGTCTACAGAAGCACAGACCGAAAAGTATGGTCTTGATGTCCAAGAGGACAAGATAAAGGAACTTGCCAAGAAAAGGGGCGTGAAGATAGCCAGATGGTATGTGGACGGAGGATATTCCGGGAGCAATATCCAAAGACCAAACATGCAGAAACTTCTGGAGGATGCAGAAGCCGGAGAGATACAGGCAGTATACATCTATAAGCTTGATAGAATGAGCCGTGATGTGGTAGATACTCTTACACTTGTGAGCAAACTTTTGCCGAAATACAATGTAGAGGTAGTGTCAGCCACAGAGGATTTGCGGAATGAGACACCGATGGATCGTGTAATGCTTGGCGTTAATGCTGTCATGGGGCAGTATGAGCGTGAGGTTATCTATATGCGTACAAGAGCAGGTATGGTGGAACGTGTAAAGCGTGGACTGTGGATGGGTGGCGGTACAATACCTTACGGATATAGGTACGACAGGAACGATGGGATATTACATATCATCCCGGAAGAAGCGGAAAAGGTAAAAGCTATCTTCCAGATGTTCCGGGACGGATATTCGTGTGATAGGATTCAAAAAATTCTCGGGATGCATTCGGAGAAGCTCGTGTCTAACATCATTAGGCGAATAGCCTATGTAGGTAAAATACAATATAAAGGGAAAACATACCAAGGCTTGCATGAACCGATCATAGACGAAAAACTTTTTTACGAAGTACAGGAAGAGATAAAAAAGAGATCCACAAATGCTTATGTGAGCAACAAGTATATGCTTACCGGGTTGTGCTACTGTGGAAAATGCGGTACTAAAATGCGGATGCAGAAGTGGGGAAAGTACACAAAGATAGTATGTTACTCACAGTACAAGGGAAAAGAGCATATATCTAAGACAGGTAACCCTTGCAAGAATAAAAAAGTGCGGGCAGATGTGGTAGAAAAAGAAGTAGAGGACTGTTTTAAACAATTCATCGTTAATGTCGAAGAAAAAGAGAATGAATCTGAAAGCACTCGGAAGATGATAGAAAAAGAGATATCACTCAGCGAAGCAAAACTGAAACGCCTATACACATTGTACGCAAGCGGCAACTCCGGCACTGATACACTTTTAGATGTCATCCAAGCAGAAGAAAAAACACTGAAAAACCTACTGGAAGAATTAAAGGCAGAAGACATCCGGGAGAAAGCCGGACGTGGAGAAAAGATAGAGAAAATAAAAGAGATGTCCAACGTGTGGGATACACTGACGGATTCCGAGAAAAACAAGGTGCTAAAAGAGTGTGTTGAAAAGGTGGTCATAAGTGGAGAAGACATAGACATACATTTTAGCATATATTAATAGGTACTTTCTCGTGTTCCAACCATCATCCCAACAGAGGTAGGAAGAGGAGAAAAGGAAGAAAAGACCAAGATTCTATTATATGATTAAGAAAAACAAAGACGGACCTGTAAAATGTAAATATATAGATTAATAGAAAAAAAGATTTTAAAAATAATTGAAATCTTTTATTTTTTGCTTGACTAGTGGACACCACTATGCTATAATAAAG
>ERZ1026868.1868-NODE-1868-length-10334-cov-4.257126_pt1 | contig 10334 bp, 10 predicted proteins | sample MGYA00380164_ERZ1026868 | MGnify/ENA primary metagenome ERZ1026868 (study PRJEB33269, sample SAMEA4719800) | human gut metagenome | biome: human-associated habitat; feature: organic feature; material: feces | place: Cameroon | collected 2013-10 ... | reverse complement strand
ATCTTTTAAAAAAGAATAATAGGCATTTATACTTTCATCTATCCAACTCATAATATGCTCCTTTCTACTTTTATTTCTGTAGTTATACGTATTGCTTTCGCAAATGCTTGTATTGCATTTTCAATAGACTCAGGAGTGGCGTCAAATAATTTTGTTTCTATATCCGATGCCTCTATAGGTATTGCCCACTGCATTTGTTGCGTGTCGCTTGACACGTGAATATGCACATAGCTTTCTCTTGCACCGAAATACTTACCAATATACGGCATAAAAAACTCCGGTAAATCATCAGGAGCAATAGAGGGATTTTTATGCCCCCTATTATAATCTACACGAATAAGTCCTATATTGCTTTCGTATTGCTGGCAATGCAAACTCATACGCAAAGAGTCTTTCTTCCCTTGGTCTATTTGCCACATAAACAACCACTCATCTCCCTTATCTTTAACTGCAAGGTCAATCTGAACAGACATTGGAAATTTCTGTACTATAGGGAATATATCAACAGGCTCTCCGCCTACAATAATCACCTTGGGTGTATGAATAAAATCTATGGCTTGTTGAGTAGTTATCATAGCAACGACGTTCAATAATTTTGCGTTGCAAAATTACTACAAAATTTCCACATACACAATATGTTATGTAACATAGCGATTACAAAAAATGGAAACAAGTTGTAGTATTCTTGTTCCAACTATGACACAAGTGTCTGTGTATTTGCCGACAACCAACGGATAAGTATTCGTCTGTTAGGTTAAATGTCCGTATCTTTGCAGTGTCGAAACAAAGAGTGTTTTGATACCAATCGCAAAAGGGAAAAGATGCGGACAAATACCTATCATTATGGACGGTAATACTTTAAGCCCTGCTGATGTAATGTTGATGACCAAGCAGCATTGCAATCGCGGAATGGCGGCAACAGGTGTTGGTCTTGCAGCAGGTCTCGGTGGTGGAGCGTTATTGCTTGCTATCGGTTTGGGCTGGGGACTAAACCAAGCCTCCAAGGCGCGTGCAAAAGCAGCCGAGCAAGCGGTTGCAGGTAACCAAAATGCGTTGAACATGATGTCGCAGTTTATGCTGACCGAGCGCAACTCTCGTGAGACTTGGCAGAATGTGCATACTCCGACTATCAAGCAGTATGTTGATGTCAGTTCGACGGCTCAACAGGGGCAGCAATCAACGGCTTCTGCCACGGCAGAGGCTTTGGCACTGGCTATTGCGCAGAACAGCGGAATTAACTCGGCTATCTCGCACGACAGTTTTCTGAAAGTGCAACGCTATTCCTCTCCGCAACCTTGCGGGTGTGATACTTGCGGCAACTAAACAGAGAGAGGTGGTGCCTCGGAGACGAGGTGCTACCTCTTTTAACCATGTAACTATCATATAACAATTATGGCACTTTTCGGAAACAAGACCTCGTATGATGTAACATTGTTGCAGACTACCTCAAAGGACGCTTTGAAACGTTCCGCACTACTGATATGCGGCGGTGATGTAAAAGCCGCCACGGAAGTATGTGAGTATTTTATGAAAGATATGCCCAATATGCCCGACTACGACCCGCAGGGTGTATCGGCATTGACACAAGCCAAAGATACTGCGTTGGGCATTCTCGGGTGGATAGACCAAAACCAAGACAAGGTGTTGGGGTACTATAATATCGTCCGTACAATGATGGGCAAGGCGGGCATATCCATTCCTACGCCTGCCGCTCCTGCTGATGTACCACCTATACCATAGTGCAATATGCTGAAGCCATATAAGATAGATATGTACGTGTATGCAGGGGACGAGCGGGAAGCGCGTGAGTTGGAGCGGTCTCTGAAAGACTTTGTCAATCGGCAACGTGAGCGGGGTGTGGCGGTAACAGCCGAGAAACTGAACGCTATGCTTAAGCAGTATGGCGACAATATACTAATCACTAATTTTCTACGATAATGGAGAACAACAAACAACCACGGACGATATTCGATGCAATCAATGAGAATATCGTGAGTATGTCGGAAGATATGAACCTTATGCACGGCAAGGTGGATGACTTGCTGGCAAAGGTGGACGTACTATACAACGCCCTTGTACCTGCGCAGGTGGGCGAGGATAGCGAGCCTAATGCTACCGGCGATGCTTCCTCAGAGTATTAAGTAAATAGGTGGCAGTAACTCTTAAAATCAAGAGAGTATGAACAAATTACAATCGCCTGTTATTACGCCTGTGTTGGCGGCAGGCAGTACGGCAAGTCCGTACTATGTGCAAGTGAACATTACCCAGCGTCTATGCTATCCCACGTGTGCGGAGAATACACCAGTATTCGCCCCACAATTTGCGTTGGTAGGCGTGTCGCAAGTGGGTGCAGGTCAGTATGCGGCAACATTCCGTGTGCAGGGTATTATCTCGTATGTACCGTGCAACGGCGGTTGTTGCACTAAATCCCAGCCATTGAGTGGCACATTCACCATCCCTATTGCGTCAGCCACAGCCCCGACGAATGTGAGCATAGTAGCAGGCGCAACCGTAAATGCGATTGCTGCAAGCGGATGCCAGAAATGCAGCCGCACCTTTGTGAGCGAAACGCCGTTGAGTCTAACCGTAACAGTGGCGGGCTAATGTGGGTGCTGATAGCCATAGCGGTGATGATGTCGGCAACGATAGCCGTACACTTAGGTCTGCCACAGGCGATATGGTCTGTGGCGGGCAAGGTGTGCAAGTGCCACAAGTGTTTGTCGTTTTGGGCAACATTCGGGGTGCTATGGTGGTTCCGTTGCGATGTGGTAGCCGCTGCGCTATTGGCATTGGCTATGGCGTATTTGTCGAATTGGTTTGGCGTATTGCTAATATGGCTGAGCCATAAATATACAGAACTATGGCAAAGAGTAAATCGAAAGAAGAAAGCGCACCGATAGGTCAACGTCTTATCTTTACAAACGTAAACCGAGTGTATCAACCACTACCACGCTTTGAGAGCGGGTGCAAAAATTGTTAGATTATGGATTATAGAAGTATGATTGAAAACGCCGTTAAGAATGGCGGTGGCGAAAAGGCGATGTGGAAGTCGGTAGAGGCGACCAATGCGGCTATGGAGTATATCCGGGAGAAAGACCCTGCAAAATATCATTCTCTGTTGCGAGACCTGCATGAGGACTTGTGCGGCGCACACTATGACAAAGAGTTTGCAGAAGCCGACGTAGAGAAAATCTGCTACACAGACGCGGCAGGCAACGAACATCACGGCGCACACTGGACTATGGAGCAGATAGAGGCGGCAACGCAGGGCAAGAAATTTCCTGATTGCACTACGCCGTGGGACAGATATGTAGCATATAACGCTGCCTATGCGGACTTCTGCAAGAAATTCGATGATGAGCAGGTGTTGGATATTGCTTACCTGTTCTTCTTCGCCGATGAGGATTGGAATGGAAAAGGCAAGGTGTGGGAGTATATGTCGCTGAACGTATAGGTTTATGCAAGAAGAGATTGCTTTGTATTTGATGTGCAAGGACGAACAGACCGACTATGATTTTTGGCGCGAGGTCAGTCTGTGGATGATGTAATCCGTTGTTAAGTTAATTTGAGGCAAGGTGGTTCTTAATATGATTGAGAGCCGCCTTGTTGTATAAGTTATTGTACAAATGCAATCAATGCTTAAAAATATGGATATAAATTAGTATCTTTGCGCACATATAATCAGATAGATATGAATATACAGCAACTTATTCTGGATAGCGGCACAAAGGCAGGTATGTGCCAAAAGTTCCAAGGCGAACTCCTCTCTGGAGAAAAGAGCATAGACCAATTATGTTCTATGTACCATAGAGGGGTGGATTTTTGTATTGAACATAATTTTCCAAGCCGAGACATTGTACGCCAGTTTAGACGTGAGGATTTGGCTCGAAACGGAATATATTACGATGTGGATAATTACGATATTATCAACCAAAAGCATATTGTTGTAAATGGAAAATCCGATGTGGATATATACGTCCGTGGCATTTCGGACATATATCTACGAGACAACACAAAGGCACGATTGCACGTGGAAGATAATGCGTTTGCTTATGTAACACTGTACGATGCTTCGCAAGTGAGTGTTGTGTTGCGTGGCAAGAATGCACGTATCTGTGCTTCTGTGTATTCGGGACGGATTGTCAACGATGACCAATTTGATAGAATTAGTTACAAACAAAAGATAGGAGAGTAAAACTATGGCAGCAGGAAATAACATATTGATTAACCTTAATTTGAATGATACTCAGTTTAAGAATGGCATAAAGAATGCAGGGCAACAACTGCAATCTTTGGTCGGTGCGGAAAAGTTTGTAAAACTAAAGTTTGATGCAAAGGATTTCCGTACTCAATATCAGACAGAGTTAAAAAATGCTTTGTCTGGCATGAAAAGTGCGAGTGCTATGTCGTATAGAGCATCCAATGGCAAAATAATGAATGTTACTGGTATAGACTCTGCCATAAAAGCCTATAAGAGATATATCGAATTGGCTAATTCTGCAAGTACTACCAAAGAGCAGAACGCCTATTTAAGAAAAGCCAATGCGGTTGGTACATACATACAAACATTATCCAATCTTGGTAATAAAATCAAAGAGACAGAAATGCTTGAGAACCGACTTAATCGTGCGAGAAACACTGGCATGGTTAATGCGGCAAGACAAAGAGCGTATAGGGATGAACTCGGAAAACAGGGAACATTGCTTGGTAGGCTTAAAACTCTCGCAGGGTCGTATCTATCAGTATTTACAGCATTTCGTTATATCAAAAGTCTTGTAGATGTTACAGGCTTTTTCGAGCAGCAACAAGTTGCTCTTGAGGGTATATTAGGTTCTGCTTCGGCTGCAACAAAGGCTATTGGTCAATTAAAACAAATGGCTTTGCAGTCTCCTAAGCAGTTCAAGGATTTGGTTGGTGATGCAAAGCAACTTTCTGCGTATGGTATTGAGGCACAGAATCTATTACCGACCGTGAAACAACTTGCAGATATTTCCGTTGGTTTGGGTGTTGATATGAGCCGACTTGTATTGGCTTATGGTCAAGTGAAATCCGCCTCTGTGTTACGTGGACAGGAACTTCGTCAGTTTACTGAAGCGGGTGTGCCTATGGTAGAAAAACTCGCTGAGAAATTTACCGATCTAAATGGCAGATTGGTTACAACGGGCGAGGTGTTTGACCTTATTTCAAAGCGGCAGGTATCGTTTGAAATGGTTGCAGAAGTACTGCGAGATATGACTGCTGAGGGCGGTAAGTTCTATAATATGCAGGAGAATATCTCTGAAACGCTATATGGTCAAGTTCAAAAGATAAAGGACTTATGGACTATCAACTTAGCCGATACAGGTAGCGGTATCAGCGGAGTGCTTATGGCAGGTGTGAAAGCCATACAGTTGATGATTAAGGAGAGCCGCACACTGCTATGGATGTTTGGTGCAGCGGGCATAATGGTCGGAGTTCGGGCTTTGGTTAATAATTTTGGTGCTATTAAGATACGCATAGGAGAGATACGTGCAGCGACCGTAAAATGGTGGGGAGAATTAAGGGCTGCACAAGGGTTTGCTGCAAAAACTGCCTTTGCTTTCAAAAGCATAGGTAAGGCTCTCATATCCAATGTTGGTATAGCGGCTTTATCTGTTATGGTTGGTCTTATTGCACGTGCCGCAATTAAGGCAGGGGAGTTTGGCAAAGAACTCGAAAAAATAGATACCTCGTTTGCAAAAGACAACGCCAAATATGTACAGGGTTTTGACAGCCTTATCGGTAAACTTTCTACACTCACTGAGGGAACGAAAAAGTATAATGAAGCACTTGATACACTCAAGAGCAATTATAGCGACTACGTCAATCCCGCAATCATTGACCAACTCATTGCGGAGCGCAAGCAACTTGACGACACCGCAGAGGGATGGGGGCGACTGCACGATTCTATTGTGACTGCTATCAATGCAAGAAATGATTACGAAAAACATAAAGCCAAGAAAGAAAAGGCGGGAGATTTTGTTGCTGAAAATGCGAAAAAACTTAATGAAATTTTTAAGGCGACAACAGTTGCAAGTAGTACTGGAGTCGTGTACACATATGCTCCTCCAATAAATAGTTCAAAGGCAGCAAATCAAGCATACGATTTTGCATTAGATTCTTTCTTATCTGCTGGCGAAACTGAAGAGAATAAACTTAAACAACGTTTGCAACAAAGTGCCATACAGTATGGTTTATCTAATGAGCAAACAAACTTTTTAATGGATAACTTTTCAGAAATTTGGAAAAGTGTTAAAAGAACTACCGGCTGGGCAGATTATCTTAACGAACACAAAGCCCTTGAAAATACGGACGAGGTTAAGATAGACAAAGCCTTTCAAGACGCTCAAGAGCGTACTTCCAAGCGTCAAGAGGGGCGTTGGAGAGAGGGTATGAGCAACGAGGAATACAACCCGACAAAACTGATACAGGCGGGGCAGTTTGATTTATCAGTGGCATTGCGTGGGCTTGTGATAGATACATCAAAAAGGGTGAATGAAATGCTCAATAACGGCACTTCTAAGGAAGATATGTTTGCAGGTGGTGCAGAGGGGGTATCTGCGTATAATGCAGCCATACAGGAGTTGAATGGGGAAATCAAGAAAATGTCTGTTAGCGATTTTCAAGACGCTGAAAAGGTAAATCGTATTGCGCAGGCATTACACAATCTTATGGCAACTATTAAAGACACGAATTTGTTGCAATATCTAAGTGCTATTCAAGGCAAATTCAATGAAATGGCAGGCGTTAAGACGGGGCGTGCAGCGCAAGTAAGCACTAATATAACACGTGATTTTTTGAATAGCGGTGTTTATGACCACAAAATAAAGGATTGGTATGCACGATATGTCAAAATGACGAATGATGAGACTTTTGATAGTGTTCGAGAGAGCATACGCAAGCAATACCAAGAAAATGAAGAAAAGATAAAGTCTTATGGTGCTACGGCTGTTGGTGCAAACAAGGCAGAGGTGGATAGACTGAAAGCCGAGAATGAACGTCTAAAAATTATCGCAGGTGAACAATACTATGACATAGATCTCACAAAAAAGACAGGCAGGGGCAGCGGTCATAAACGCAATAAAGAGTACGATGAGTTCTTGAATGAGTTTAAGTCTGCATACGACATGTACAAAAAAGCCGTGCAACAAGGCGGATTGTCTATGGGTGCTGCCTTTGTGCAAAATAACAAGAAAGTGCAGGAAATGTTCGGCGGCTTCTTCAATGGTGGCGAGTTTGGAGATAAATTCAAACAACTCAAAGTAGGAGACAAGAATGTAATAGACCTTATACAAGACAAGTTTATCAAAGACGGTGTTGAGAAAGGTATAGTTGATTTCAAGGGAGCAGCAGAGGCAGTGGCTACTGAACTAAAGGCAAATGCTGATAAATATAGGCTAACAGACAAAAGTTTAAGCCAAGATTTTCAACAATCCTATAATGCCTTAATAAAATGGATAGAGTCCACGTTCTCGAAAGATAACTTGGACGGATTTCTTGATGACCTTACCAAAAGTCTTGAGGACTTGACTTTAACCTTTGAGAAAACCAATCAAGGAGTAGAGTTGTATCGTAAACTGATACAACAGGGTACGCAGGACACGCTCGGTAAAATGTTTGACCCATCATACGCTTCGGTCGCAACTGACCCCGAATCTCTTAGAATGGCAGCAGACATTGCAAAGGTGGTAGAACAATACAATCAAGCATTGGAGAAAGAGGCTGCTTCTAATCCCGATAGTGAGATTGCCAAGTCGAAGAACGGGGCAGGTTTATATGCGGGTTTCTCTATTGGTAGTATCGCGAACTTGAATGATGCTTACAAGGAATTGCAGCATATCAATGACCTTATTGAGGTTAATAACGAGAATTTCAAGAGTTCGGAAGCAGGCAAGATAACCGTGTCAGTTCTCAAACCGATGTTGGAGAAATTGATACAGCAAAAGGTTGCGGAGGTGGCAAGTGTCAGTGGTCGTAAATACACAGGAAACGCTGCTACCAATATTGCTTCCAATGCGCTAATTGACTATGAGGCGGCGCGTTCTGGAAATGAGACGGCACAGAAAAACGCACGTGAAGTAGCAAAAAATGCACGTGAATACCTACAGAGAAACTCTTACAAATTATCAACAAAAGAATACGAAGAAAGAGAAAAAAAACTACCCAATGGCATAGACTACGCTGCACTCCAGCAGTTTATTGGCAAATCGCAAGGTTCGAGTACCGCTATTTTTGACCAATTCCTAAAGGATAATGATTTTAGCGTGATGTTTGATTCCCTTGACAAAATGAAACATATCAATTTTGATGATATGCGTGCTAAGTTGGAAAAGGTTGCAGAGGATTTTCCGCCATTGCTGAAACAGCAGTTACTGAATAATCTAACTGACCTTGAGCAAAAAATAAAGGACTTTAACACCAGTACAGGTGGTCGTTTGTTTGCCAATATACGTGATTATCGGACAGCAGGAGACAGAGCGCAGACTGCCTACAATGAGCAGGTGCAACTCGGTAAAGATATTGCCGGGGATAAATTTGCAATGGTAGGCAATCAGATTTCGTTAGACGGGATAACAGACCCTGATACAATAGCCCAACTGATGGTGGTTAATCAGCAGTTGGATAAAATGGGCGAAAATGGTGAAAAACTGGAACGGGATTTCAAAAAAGATGCACTAAAAGGCATAAGTGATAGTGCGCAATTACTATCGAGAAACTTTAATGCGATGACCGATGTGGTTAATGCAGTATCGGGCGCGTTAAAGGCTTTTGTCGGAACTTTGAACAAGGTATATGATGTGATGAATGATGGAGAAAATCCCGATTGGATGGTTGCAATGGAGGAAGATGTCAATGATTGGGCGGATTCTTTTGAATCCTTGATTGCTCCGATTGTCGCAGTTATTGCTGTTATTGGTTCGCTTGCTGCCGCTGCAATAGCGTTGGATATAGCATTTACTCCCCTGCTTATTGCGATGGGTGTAATCATTGCACTTGCCGCAGTTATTGCGGGAGTTGTTGCTGCATTTCAGCACCATGACAACGAATTGGAGCGCAGCATTGAGCGTATGAAAAAAGAGGTGGAGGAATTTGATAATGCCATTACTAATCTCAATGCGGCTGCCGAGCGACAAGTTGGTTTGGAAAGATTGCAAACTCGTATTGACGCAGTAGGCATGTCTCTTTCAAAGGCTTCGGAGTACGCTAATATGGCTGCCGCTGAGGACGCAAAGAAAAATACAGACGAGGACAAATTAAGCGAATACAAACAGCAGCAACAGCAGTTTATGGACGAGTTTGTGAATAGTCTCAAATCTATGGCAGACGAAATAACGGCTTCAACAGATGATTGGGCAAGCAATATGGGGAATGCTATACGTTCCGCTTTCCAAAATGGGGAGAATGCCGCGCGTGCATTCCGCAATACCGTCAAGGACATGATTGGTGATGTGGTTGAGAATATGCTTGAAATGGCAATTCTGCAACCTATGATAGAGGAAGCGATGGAGAGTTGGACGAATCAAAACGCTCTGCGACAAAAGTATTCTTATACCGATGAGAATGGAGTACAGCATTTGGATTCCGAAAACTATAAAAAAGAGTTGCTAAAAAATATAGGCGACTCCGCTAAGGCTGAAGATTTCTACAAGCAAATGCTCACTATCGGTAATACATTGATCGATGTGGAGAATGGGCTGCCAGAGTTTTTACAAGACGCTTTGTGGAATAATAGCGACCTGCAATCTCTTTCTGGTGGTATAGAAAGTATCACAGAGGATACGGCACGTCGATTAGAGGCATTAGGCAATAGCCAGTTGGGTGCATTGCTAAATATTCAGAGCATCTTGCAAAACTACGTAGGAGGAAACGGAATGTATGGTAGTTCGCCAATGGCGGATATACAAACCTCTATGGCGGTTATCCAAAGCGACACAACGGGAATACGTGTGGCAACACAGACATTGCTATCCGAACTCAAAGCACTGCGTTCGTCAAGTGTGCAACCGCTCCATGTAACGTTAGTATAACTAAAAACATACTAATTAAACGGCTATTTGAAAAAAGTAGCCGTTTTTTTGCGCCATTGGCGAAAAATATGTAACTTTGCGCTCGAAATTGTTTTTCTGCAAAACATACACATTTTTCATAAAATATACGATGTTTTCGGAATGTTTGCGTAATTGTTATTTTAAGTTACATATTGTGCAGATAATCAGATTGTTATAGTCGGTTGTGAAAAGATTTTGTGTAACTTTATCTATAGTTATTGTTTTTTCGGTATATATTGTATCTATTTGAAATATCCTATATGATTA
>ERZ1026868.1867-NODE-1867-length-10339-cov-4.065150_pt1 | contig 10339 bp, 7 predicted proteins | sample MGYA00380164_ERZ1026868 | MGnify/ENA primary metagenome ERZ1026868 (study PRJEB33269, sample SAMEA4719800) | human gut metagenome | biome: human-associated habitat; feature: organic feature; material: feces | place: Cameroon | collected 2013-10 ... | reverse complement strand
GCTGCAAAGGGCAAGACTGTTAAAATGCTGGCGGATGTGACGGAAAACATCACCATTGCTGCGAACAAGAAGATCACGCTTGACCTGAACGGCCACACCATCAACGGTGGCACGGGCACCGCGAAAGCGACCATACTGAACGAGGGCAATGTAACCATCACCGATACGAGTGCTGGCAAGACCGGCACTATCAAGCGTGATGATCAGGGCGTCTCAGGCGAGACCAGCTATTACGTTATTGACAACAATGGCACGATGGTCATTGACCAGGCAAACGTCTTTAACAATTCTGGATCCAAGGGATCTTCCCTGATTCGTAATGGCGGCGTGGATGTTACGTCGTCGCTCACCATCAACGGCGGTACGTTCGAGCAGCAGAACTTCATCGCTGTTAAGAACGACAGCAATGGCGAGCTCACCATCAACGGCGGTACGCTGACTAGCAAGCAATCTGTTGTTCAGAACTGGAACAAGGCGAAGATTCTTGGTGGTAATTTGAAGGGTGGTTACCTCTGGACGGATTCCTGGACCGAAAAGGGTTCGATTGGCGAAACCGTTATTGGCGGCGACGCTCAGTTCACTGGCACGATTTATATGGACGTTACGAGCCCCAATCCTTCGACCTTGAAGATCGAGGGTGGTTCTCTTGACGTTGCTTCGTGGAAGGTTACCCCTGCTGCCGCTCAGGTGAACTCTACCATCGCAGTTTCCGGCGGTACCTTCACGACTGCCGTTCCTGAGAACTATTGCGCTACTGGCTATGCTCCTACTGCCAACGCTGACGGCACGTACGGTGTCGAGGAGGCGGTTACCGTTTCTTTTGATTCCAAACAGGGTACAGCGGTTGACTCTCAGCTTGTTACTGTTGGTAGCAAAGTGGCAAAGCCGGCTGATCCTACAAAGGAAGGCTATACCTTCACTGGATGGTTCACTGACGAGGATTGCACCAATGCTTACGACTTCGATGCTGCCGTAGATGGCACGGAGTCCGAGATCACCTTGCATGCTGGCTGGAAGGTTGCTGAGTCTTCTTCTGTTGCGCCCGGTGCTGGTGATAGCGGCAACAAGGGAGATAGTGGAGACAACGGCAGCAATGGCAACAATGGAGTTAACAACGATAACTCTTCTACCAATGAGAACGTGGTTGTCAACACCGTCAACAACAACAGCGACAACGCGGCAAGCGAAGCAAAGACAGCTACCGTAAAAACGGGCGACAACCTTGCTCTTGTTGGTGGCGCATTTGCCGTGATTGCCGTTGCAGCTGCTGGTGTTGCCGCATTCGCATTGCGACGCAAGAAGATGAACTAGTTTATTACGTTTGCTGCGCTTTATTTCTCGCAATGTGCAGCGATAGGGTCGTTTGACGAAAGAGGCCGAGCTTGGAGTTAGTCCAGGCTCGGCCTTTTCGCTTTTAAGCAAGAATTGGAATGGGCGGATTCGACCCTTTGGCGCCTGCTTCTCGAAACGAATCGTAATCAGTGGCTTTATTGCTTCGCATTTCCGTCTGTTGGATGAGAGCAGTGTCAAGTGCGATCGGAAGAAACGTTGTAGGCGGTCTCGTTAGCGCCGGGCATAGCGCAACTGAGTTTAACCCAGACAAGCGTATCGTGTACTCGAGCATGCCTAGTTGACATTAAAATGAGCATGTTGATGCTAGGTCGTTAGGCGTCCAACCTTTCGCTCGAGACTTCAGCGCACCAGTCCTTTGTGCCGCAGTGCGTGCAGGTGACCTTCCGTGTTGTTGGTGTGTGCGTGGCGAAGAACCAATCGATTCCCTTGGGTACGAAGACGCTGCGGCAGTGTGGGCATACGTATGCGGTCTTCTTGCGGTAGATGCGCACGAAGAAGATGCCGCAGACCGCTACAATCGCCATCACGATGACGAACGGTCTCCAATTACCTGTTGCGATCCACCATGCAATGGTGGTGATTTCGGCAATACCGATAGGAATGCTAATGGCGATTAGCGTTCTATAGAACGGCCACAGCTCGCTTTCCCTCATACTTACCTTCTGCATGGCATCTTCCATGTCGGGTATGGTCTCGGCTGGTAGGTCGCCGGTTCGGTTGAGCGAGTCGATCATGGAGGCGATGCGCCTACGGGCCTCAGTGCGTTCCTCTAGTTCTTTTGCGAGACGCCTGTCCTGCTCTTCCAAGATGTCGCGCAGCACAACCGCGGAGGCGTTGCTTCCTAGGAAGTCGCGAATGTCGGCAAGCTTGAGGCCAAGCGACTTCAGTACCATGATTCTGCGCAGTTTTGCAGCATCGGCTTCGGTATAGATGCGTCTACCACCTTCGGTGAGCTCTGATGGTGGTAGGAGGCCCTTTTCATCGTAATATTGCACGGTTCTTACGCTGACGCCACAGAGCGCTGCGAGTTCGCCTGTCGAGTAAGTTTTTTCGGCTTCGTTGTTGATTTCCGGCATGGAATCCACCTCCTTTCGCCACATACGCTACGACGTTACGTTGCGTGACGAGCAAGCGCTTTCGCGATTTATTTTCGCATTACGCAGGGTGATTTTCCGTGGGGACAATATTTGATGGGGATCCCGCCTGTTTTGCGGTAAACGACGAATTTCACGGAAGCGAAAGGGTGCAGTTCGCTGGAGGTAGGTTGTTTCAGTAGCCGGCTTCAGCTCTAAGCCATAAACAGAGCCACCCAGATTGGCATCGTCAGGATGCAGCCGAACGTGGTGATTACATTGATGGCGCTGGCATACGGTGCGTCCTTCTCGTAAATCTGCGCCATCTGCACGGTTGTTGAGGCTGATGGGGTGATGGTGGCAAGAAGCGTAATGAGCAGAATCGACTGGCCGTTTGCCACCAACGCGTCTATGCCGCTGAACTTGAGCACAAGCGTGACTATGGCGGGGATCAGCACTAGCCTGATGAAGGCGACGAGCCAGACGCGCTTGTTGGCTACGATTTGGCGCAAGTCCATACCTCCGATGATCATGCCCGTTACCAGCATGGCGGCAGGGCCGATCATCTGACCCATGTCGTAGGTGAAGGTTCCGAAGGGCTCAACAAGCTTGATGCCGAGCACCATGAGCACGATGCCGGCGGCGACGGCAAGCAAGTTGATGTTGAGCAGGACGGCGCGGACGTCAATATGATGATTCTCGCTGATAAGAGACTTGCCGTGTGTCCAAATTAAGATTGTTTGCACGCTCATGTAGGCCAGCGAGTAGACCACCCACTCGTCGCCCAGGATGAAGCCGACAAGCGGGATGATTAGGTTGCCGCAATTCGAATAAATGCTTGCCGCCCGCTCAATAGGAGACAGGTGAAGCGGCTTTGCGAGTATCTTCGTTAGCACGATTTGCCCAACTTGGAGCACGATAGCGCACACGACCGCGAACAAAAACCCTTGTAGCACATCTGGAGTTAAGTCAACCTGCGTTGCGGATATGAACGCGCATGGGCAAATGGCATACACGGACAGGACAGAGAGCGTTTTACTGTCTCCAGTTTTCAGGAGGCGAAGGCGAACCAGCGCGAATCCGACCGCCATGATCAGGAATAGCGAAGCGATTTTTTCTATAAGCAGGAGAGTTATCATGGCCCACGATTATACGCCTGCGGTGCAAGGGGCATATGGAGAGGGCAATGGGCTGATGGTTGCTGGGGTTGAGCTTCGGAAGCGTGTATTTACTCGAGCAACGACAGCACCTCGGTCCGTTCTTCTTCTATTGCCTGGATTATCTGTTTTTTATACGATTCGCGGTTCTGGTTCTCATCTACCTTCAGCAGAGCGTAGTCAACGCCTATGCCGGCTGCCGTTCCCGCTGCGGCTCCCAGGATTGTGCCGGCTGGACCGGCAGCCGTGCCAATTGCGGCGCCGACCATGCCTCCCGTAGCGCGCGAGGCGAGTACATTTCTTATGCGGGAAACGATGTTCCCAAAGAACTCTTTCTCAACTGTGCGTTCAATAAGCTTCTTAGAAACAGCTTTCGTTGCCACCCCCGCAGCTGTGCCAGTAGCTACACTCACGCTGAAGCGTTGCATTAAACTCAATAATTTCTGGTCAGGCTCGATTGTGTCATCAAAGAGGTTTGCATCTGCTGTCTCCTTCGATTTTATGAGCCAATCGGGGGCCCCTTCGATCTTGGACGAAACCTTCGCATTCTCGAATTGGTCGAGAATTGCTTGGCTCTGGACGTTATATTCTTCGAGTTTCGAAATAAGCTCAGAATCATCGATTCCGGAGTCGATTTTTTCTTGAAGGCGTTGAGTGGCGAATTGTTCAACATTGCCGCCAACTAAGTTCCAAAGCCTCTCGTAATCGGCGGGCAGGCTCTAGTAGTCGTCAAGGTATCCATCGATGTTGCTTAAGCGTGCATCGAACGAAGCGTTTACCAGCGGTATAAGCATCTCTTTGGCATCGGCCGAAAGTTTCTTCAGCTCGTCCGAAGCTTTGTCCCTGGCGGCTTGAAGGGCTTGTGCGTCATAGGGTTCGCCATCGATTGTGAATACGGTTAGGTTCACCGTGCTGCTGGCGAATTTTTTTACGATGGAAAGCTCTCCGCGATTGGACACTTCCTGAAGATGCGTGTTCGTTCCAACAAGAAGAGCAAACAGCAGAATGGGCATACAAGCGCCCACAACGGCATAGCGGTAGCGTAACGTGGGCTTCTGATTGGTTTCGTCACTTGATGAAAGATTCGATGAATCAATGGGAAAGTCTGCGAACATGCGCCTTAGCTCCGTTTTTCCTATGGAACATGCGCCCAGCATGCTGCCTACTGCCGCAAGAGACAAAGCGTTCAAGAAGATTTTCAGCCCAGCGTAAAGATATGGTGACGTATTGGCTGCTTGGGAGGTTCCCCAGTTTGTCATTCCTTCGACAACGGAAGAAAGTATTCCGAGTTGGCGGAGTAGCTCCACAGGGGAATCGCCGAATTCCTGTTGCGCGGCGATGAATGCCTCGTATGCTGAGGGATAATCGACAACAGGCGTTGTGAAACTTGCGACGAGGAAGGCAACGCATAGGTAAGCGGTTGTTGCCCAGATTGCCGCTCTTGTGATGCTTGGCTGCCTGAACCCCTCGGCGAACTGGTCGCCGATGAGATGGAGCAGGACGTAATATGCCGCAGGGTAGAAGATCGCGCCTGACATTACGATGCCCCAATCCAGGGTATTCCACCTGAGAACATCGCAGAACAGCCCGAACACGCACAGCGCCGCTGCAAAGAAGGCGATGCCGAAGGCCAATGTGCGGCCGCTGTTGAGGCGGGAGAACTTGCGACCTGCCTCGTACAGGAAGCGTTGGCTTGCTTTGCGGACGACACGGAAGTAGGCGTATCCGAGTGCGGACAAACAGCTAAGCAGAACCCAAAGAAGGGCTACTCCATAGGCTTGCATATGCGAACCGAATACTGCGAACATGCGGAGTAACAAGAAAAGCACTGCCGCCTTCGCGGCATAGCAGACCCAATGCTGCGCTTCTGGTTCTTTACACAGGTGCTTTAAATGATTTGTAACTGTACTCACAGCAGGCTCTCTACTAATTAAATATCGAATTATTAGGATACGATTATCCCTGTTCACATCTTGAAACGGCGTCGGAGTTGGCGTAGCGGCCCAAAGATCATGCCAATTGGCTCTTGCGGCTAAGGCTGTAGGTGGCATATGTCCGTCAATTTCTTACTGCTTAATTAGATGGCGAAAGCGTTGTGGTCCAGCATGGGATCGTGGGCAATAGCGGCTCTCTCATCGCGGGGTGTTTTGTCGCGAATTTTGCCGTGGACGATTTGGCTTATCGATCGAGGATCTTCATCTCGTCGTGATTTGCCTTAAAACGTAAGCACATTCCTTGAGCTGTTTGATTTTAAGAGGAGTCTCGATGATGAATCAGAACGAATTAGCTGCGCACACGCCCCCACTGCAATGGGGGTCTACGAACCTTTTCACCTATTAAAATATCGGTGCGCCCATCTCCCTCCAAACTATAGTTCAGCTAACACTGCCTCAAAATCATGAGCAGAGCTCGGCGCGATGATCACGACAAACCGTGGGAAGCCTTCATTTGCAGGTCTTTGTGGTATGTTGGCACGAAGCAAACTAAGGCTGAGGTGAGGCCAAAGAAGTGGAGGGATCGCATATGGCGAAGATCGGCACCAGCGCCGCTGCCCAGGGTGGGAGAACGGCGTACGTCAACGCAAACGTGCTCGACGGAACCGAGGGCATGGAGGTGCTTGAAAACCATGCGGTCGTGGTTGAGGGAAGCCGCATCGTCGATGTTGCGCCCCAAGCCGAAGCCGATTTGTCCGGCTGCGAGACCGTTGACCTCAAGGGCGCCTATCTGCTTCCAGGCCTCATAAACATGCATGTGCATCTGGCGGGTAACGGCAAACCTCAGAAGAAGCAGCGTGACAACGAGGCGCTGGTAAAGAAGGTCATGGCAAACGGTCTGACGCGAGCCGTCGCCTACCGCCTTGTCTCCGAATACGCACGACTGGAGCTGCACAGTGGCGTCACCACCATACGCACCGTCGGTGGCCTGGGTGACTTCGACACGCGCGTGCGCGACGACGCCGCGGCAGGAAGGTTGGAGGCGCCGCGCATTCTTGCGGCCAACATGGGTATCTCGGTGCCAGGAGGCCACATGGCCGGGTCGGTCGCCATCGCGGCAAATAGCATCCCAGAGGCGCTTGTGCAGGTCGAGGTTGCCAAATCGCAGGGCGTCGACCTCGTCAAGCTCATGATTACCGGCGGCGTACTTGATGCCAAGGAAAAGGGTACGCCTGGCGAGCTCAAGATGGACCCGAGTATGGTTCGTGCAGTCTGCGACAAGGCGCACGAGCTGGGCTTCATCGTTGCCGCGCACGTCGAGTCAACTGAAGGTGTGCGCGTGGCGCTCGAGTGCGGTGTAGACTCGATCGAGCATGGCGCCGCTCCGACGGACGAGGTGATGCGCCTGTTTAAGGAAGGAAAGTCTTTCCTGTGCACTACGCTTTCTCCCGCGCTTCCGTATGCGCTGTTCGATCGCTCCGTCTCTTGCGCAAGCGAGGTTGAGCAGTTCAACGGCAATATGGTCTTTGAGGGCATCATCGCTAATGCCAAGGTGGCCCTTGAGCAGGGGATTCCTGTGGCACTTGGCAATGACGTTGGGCGTCCCTGGATCACGCAGTACGATTTCTGGCGCGAACTGTGCTACTTCGAGAAGTATGTTGGCGTTTCACGCTCGTTCGCTCTTCATACGGCAACGCTGCGCAATGCCCAGCTTGCCGGTATCGGTGACATCACGGGTTCGATCGAGGTGGGGAAGGAGGCTGACATGATCGTTACGGCTGGCAACCCGCTGGATGATCTACGCGCGTTGCGCACGGTAAAACACGTCATTCATCGAGGGCACCTCATCGTCAACCCCCGCGTGAAACGCAAGTCTGTGGTTGATCGCGAGCTCGACAAGTTCCTCTAGGAGCGGCAGTAGGTACGTTGCTTCGCTGTTGCGACAAACGTAAAGATAATGTGCCTCCGCTGGCAGCAAATGCAAGTGAATCAACGCGTACGGCTTGCGCATCGTTCGCAAAACTGCAGCCACCAAAAATCTATATGTCACGACGGTGGTGGTTTTTCAAGAACCGATCGAACGCAGCGGACCCTGCGTCGAGTTTTATCGTATTGAACACAATGGAACTATCAACGTCAATCGAAATTAGTCGATGGGGGCAGGTATGCAACTGACAACAGAACGGCTGATACTCCGTCCATGGGCCGAAACGGACGCAGAGGACCTGTACAGATACGCGAAGGACGACAGGGTGGGGCCAATTGCCGGCTGGCCACCTCACTCGAGCGTTGACAACAGCGCGGAAATCATACGTACCGTGTTTTCCGCGCCGGAGACGTACGCCGTCTGCCTGAAGGAAGACAACAGGGCCATCGGAAGCATAGGGTTGATGATCGGCGCGCGGTCCGACAAGGAAATCCCGGGCACCGAGGCGGAAATCGGCTACTGGATCGGCGTCCCGTTCTGGGGCAAGGGGCTGATACCGGAGGCGGCTCGAGAGCTCATTCGCCATGGTTTCGAGGACTTGGAACTGGACAAGATCTGGTGCGGGTGGTTCGACGGGAACGAGAAGTCGGAACGCGTTCAGGAAAAATGCGGCTTCACCTGGCACCACACCCGAAAGGACGTCTGCTGCGAGCTGATGGGCGACATACGCACGGAGCAGATCTCTTGCCTGACGAAAAGCGATTGGCTGAGTCGGGGCTAAAGCTTGATAAGCAACATGGTTCTCCAAAGGTTCGTCTGGCGAAACGCTTTCGCGGGTCACGGCGGATGGGAGAGGCACCTTGCGCAATTCCGAGGACAGGTAAACTTATGAGCTGTCTGGTGGTTTGGAGAATTGAAGCACCGCCCAGTGCGGGGGTCTGATGCCAAGTCCGGCGAGGGCGGTGCTCTGGAACGACTCGCAAATCGACATTGCCATGGGGGTGGTGCTTGAGTTCTTACTTCAGGGTAAGGCTCTCAAGCATTGGCATTGCGTCATCCCAGTTCAGCTTGCGGTGAATCTGTACGCGCACGGTTTTGCCGTTAGGAGCCGATGCGAACATTGAGTAGGTGTTGTCAGGGGCCTTCAGGCGAAGCCACGTGGTGCCCTTGATGTCCACCTGGTCGGTGGCAATGTCCTTGCCTTCGTAGGTCTTCTGCAGGCTGGCGATTTCCTCTTCGGGCGAGCGCGGGAACACGTCTACCTTGAAGGAGCTATCCGTGCCTTCCTTATAGAATCTTGCCTTCTGTTCGCTTGCGCTGCCGCTGTCAAGAACGAACCCTTCGGTGGCTTCAATCTTGAAGGATGCGCAATCAACGCCGGTAGTGGATTCGGCAGCCTTGTCGTCGCCGGCATCAGCCGCAATGGCCTTGCATTCTTCCGTCTCGGTGCCCGTGGTGTCAAAGCGCATTACGGCGGGGTTCTGGCCAACCTTGTATTGGCTGTCGATGTTGACGGTGATGGGACCGTAGTAAGGGGCTTTCGGAACCCAGAAGTAAACGAACTCTACCGATTCGCCAGCTGGGATATCAGGTCGATCGTTTCCGTATTTGGCTCCATCGTACAACGCTTCGGGGATATCGTTGGTGGTGTACTCAAGCACGGCGGCCTTGCTTGAACGGAATAACTCGTCGCCTGGTTCAAGTTCGCCCTGCGCGGCTTTAACGCTGAAGCCCGTGAACTTCAAGGACTTGTCGCCGTTGTTCGTTATCTTAAGGCGAAGGTAGAAACCGTCCTTCTTGGCCTTATCGCCAGCGTAGAAGGTGCCATCTGCTACTGATTCGAAGGTGTTGCCGTCGATCTCGACCGACTGAGACTGATAAGCGTGTTGCGCCGACGTCGCAGCGTTGGTGGATTCGCTTTGCGCGCTGCCGCCACCGCAGCCGACCATCGTGCAGGCGAGCATGGCTGAAAGGGCCACCGTTGGCAGTCCTACAAGCACCTTTTTGGTAATCGGCTTTATCATGTCTACCACTTCCTCTCGTCTTGTTGCCCGTAGCTTTTGCCTCTACCTGCATAGTGAAGGAGAAAGCGATTTTTGCGAAGGACCTGGTGGCTCAGATCGAGCGGGGGAGGGATCCCTTGCGGCTCAATCAGGGGAGTACTCGCGCACCTGGCGGTTTGATTTGCCGGGCGGACGTGATTGCAGCTGGCGTTTGAACCCGCGTTTGCGGGAGATACTCATCTGCTTCGCGCATCGCCGCAACTGGAGTTTAGCCCTACGTCTTTATGTGCTTCTCGTTCGTCGCGTGTCCTTGCGGCTGCTGTTTGCGCCCAATGCAAACGAACCAGGACGCCAGACTAGGCGGTAAGCGCAGTCCTTTCCTGCGCCTGCTGATTATCTACTCCCCATTGCATGCCAGGGCATTTCCGGCGTACCTGGGGAGTGAATGACGCGGTGGCTTACATGGCGGCAGACGGCAGTACGCCGCGGCGTTTCACCCAATTGCTCCCGTTTTCATTGAGACGGCGAGATTCTTTACTCCCCATTAACCACCTGGGGAAACGCCGTACAGAGACCGCAAAAACGCCCGTTGAGTTCGATTTGAGTTTCACAGGCCCCGAAACGACCCCGTTTCGCCCTCGGGGACAAAAATCGCGCGTCTACTCACTCGGGATAAATCCTTACTCCCATTCCTCCGAATACCGCCCCGTGCCTTGCTGTCTCGAAACACGGGGAGTAAATCGCGAAATCGCAGGTAAAAGGGAGTAAAACAGCAAAGAAAAAGCCTCCGTCCCAACGCGGGAACGGAGGCTCGATAATCGTTTTTACTCACCGCCGTCGCTGGCGGCTTTGCCATGACTCTCGTACGAAACGAAACTCAGCGGCACAGTGC
>ERZ1026868.1866-NODE-1866-length-10352-cov-3.965233_pt1 | contig 10352 bp, 8 predicted proteins | sample MGYA00380164_ERZ1026868 | MGnify/ENA primary metagenome ERZ1026868 (study PRJEB33269, sample SAMEA4719800) | human gut metagenome | biome: human-associated habitat; feature: organic feature; material: feces | place: Cameroon | collected 2013-10 ... | reverse complement strand
CAGCCGCCGGAGCGGTGCTTAAGCCGTAAGGCGGGAATTGTGCGGTGTTGCCTTAGCAAAAACAGCACCGCCGCCCGGTTTTTTCCCTTTGGGCAGCGGTGCCGTTTTTGTTTATGCTATTGTTGCCTTACGGGGCAAAGCCTGCTATCAGATCAGGCCCATCAGGCTGGGCAGACCCAGAGACAGTGCCGGGATATAGGTAACAGCCAGCAGGGCCAGCACCAATGCGACAAAGTACGGGATCAGCTTGGAAGTGACCTGCTCGATGGAAACATGGCCAATGCCGCAGCCGACAAACAGAACGGAGCCAACCGGCGGGGTGATGTTGCCCAGGCACATGTTGAAGATGAGCATAACGCCGAACTGGATCTCGGTCATGCCAAAGCTGGTAGCGATGGGCAGGAAGATCGGGGTAAAGATCAGGATGGCCGGGGTGATATCCATAAACATGCCAACCACCATCAGGATGATGTTCATCAGCAGGAAGATGATGTACTTGTTGTTGGTCAGACTCATCAGGCCGTTGGAGATGGCTGCCGGGATGCCGGAGTAAGCCATAACAAAGGACATGGCGGAGGAAGCGGAGATCAGGAACAGAATGATACCGGAAGTTTTGGCGGAATCCAGCAGGATCTTCAGGAAGCTCTTGAAGGTGATGCTCTTGTAGACAATGGAGAGGATCAGGCAGTACAGAACTGCAATGCCAGCGCCCTCGGTAGCGGTGAAGATACCGGAAACGATACCGCCGATAACAATGACGATGAGCAGCAGAGAGGGCACAGCGTCCCAAATGGTCTTGCCGATGCTCTTGCTCTTATCATAACCGGTGGCTTTCATGCCGGCCTTTTTAGCGCCGATAAAGGCAACCAGCATGCAGCACAGGCCCATCAGGATGCCGGGAACGTAACCAGCCATGAACAGGGTGGAGATGGAAACACCGCCAGCAACGGTGGAGTAAACAATGAATGCGGAGGTGGGGGGAATCAGCAGGCCGGTGGGGGCAGAAGCAATGTTGGCTGCTGCAGAGTAAGCGGGGTCATAGCCGTTTTCTTCCTCAATGGGGCTGATGCAGCCGCCCATGGCGGAAGCAGCAGCAACGGAGGAACCGGACAATGCGCCGAACAGCATGTTGCCCAGGATGTTGGCCTGTGCCATGGAGCCGGGGATCTTGCCAACAAACAGCTGAGCAAAGTTGACCAGGCGCTTGGCAATGCCGCCGTTGTTCATGATGTTGCCAGCCAGGATGAAGAGGGGCACAGCCAGCAGGGAGAACGACTCAACGCCGGAGTTCATCTTCTGCATGGTGATAAAGGTGATCTGGTCCCAGGACAGGGTGGACATGGCGGTTACGATGGAAGAAACCACAATGCTGATGGAGATGGGCACGCCCAAAAACAGCAGCACGCCGAACACAGCAAAAAGGATAACGGTTGTCAGTGTAATGCTCATTGTTCTGTGCCCTCCTTAGCAGTCAACTTTTTCGCCGGTGATATCTTCATAAATGTTGATGATCTGGGCGATGATGATGAAAATGCCGGAAATCGGAGCGATGGAGTACACCAGACTGCGGGGGATGCCCAGCAGAGCGGAGAATTCACGGCTGGCAGAAACAGCCAGCTTGAAGCCGCCGATGGTGATGACGAAGATCGCCAGCAGCAGGATCAGGCCGTCGATGGCAACCAACAGTGCGGTGTGTGCCTTGCCGGTGAATTTGTCACGCACCAGCGTCAGGGACATATGCTCGCGGGTGGAGAATGCGTAAGCTGCACCGATAAAGCCGGTCCAGATCAGGCTGTAGCGCACCAGTTCCTCCGTAAAGGCAACGGGGCTGTTGAGGACATAACGGGAGAACACCTGAATGAGAACCAGGATGGTCATGAAAGACAGCAGAACGGCGCAGGCAATGCTGAGGAACTTATCCATCCAGAACTTTACTTTACCCAAAAACTGTTTCATGTTTTATTCCCCCTCTCGTGCAGCTTCAATCGTATCCATCAGGGTCTTAACGCCGGGATACTGTTCTTCGTATGCTTCGATCATGGGCTGGGTTGCTTCGCGGAAAGCTTCCTTGTCTACATCGTAAACAAACTCAACGCCCATGGTTTCCTGTGCTTCTTTTACAGCTTCTTCAATGGCGGTATCCCACATAACCTTATGGGCCTCGGTGGAGTTGTGGGCAGCTTCCAGAATGATCTCCTGATCTTCCGGGGAGATCTGCTTCCATACCTTTTCGCTCATGATCAGAACGTCGGGGATCATGGCGTGCTGGTCAACGGAGTAGACCTTGCACACTTCGCCGTGTTTGCCGGTGGTCAGTGCGGTTTCGTTGTTCTCGGTGCCGTCAATGATGCCGGTCTGCAGGGAGGTATACACATCACCGTAAGACATGGCAACGGGAATGCCGCCCAGATAGTTCATCATGTCGGTCTGGGACTTCATGTCCTGCACGCGGATCTTCAGGCCCTTCAGGTCAGCCGGGGTGCGGATGGCTCTGTCTTTGGTGTAGAAAGAGCGGGCGCCGGAGGTGTAATAGGTCAGGGTAACAAAGCCGTCATCGCCGGTAGAGAGGAAGAAATCCTTCATCTGCTGGGAGTCCATGACATGGTAGAAATCCTCGGTATCATTAAAGATGTAAGGCAGGCCGAATGCGTTGTAGGCTTCGTTGTACGTTGCCAGACCGGGGGCAGAAACCTTGGTCATGGCGATAACGCCTGCCTGCAGCTGCTCCAGGTTCTCGTTTTCGCTGCCGAGTTGGCCGTTGGGGAAGATCTTGACCTGGACGCGGCCATCGGTCTTTTCGTTCACTTCCTCAGCAAACTGGGTCATGGCAATGTGGACGGTGTGGGCTTCGGACAGGCCGTGGGCCAGCGTCAGAACCAGTGGGTTTTCTGCGCTGTAGCTGGTATCAGCCGTGGTGCTGGATGCGCCGCAGCCGGCCATCAGCCCGGCGCACAGCACAGCAGCCGTTGCCAGCGCTGCAATCTTTTTGAACATTTTGTTTCCTCCTTCTATTTTGTATCGCGTTTTACGGCGCGTTACATACCAATCAGATCAAACTGCTCAAACGAGACCATGATCTCATGGTCCTTTTTGGGGTTGGGGTACTTAACCTGCACGCTCTTCAGGCGCTGGCTGTAGTACCAGCCGCTCTCGGCTTCCTCAAACTTGCGGCGGTGCAGGAAGTGCGGCAGCTCCTTGCCGTCCAGCTGCACATAGAACGGGGATTTTTCGCGGTGGATCATATCCAGATACATGCTTTCCACAGCGGTATCGTAATCGCCCTCGTTGGTAAAGTGAACGTAAGTCTTTACGCCTGCGGTCACGGCAATGCGGGTCTTGAGGTAAGCGCCCTTCAGGTACTCATTGGTGCAGCCGTCATCCTCGTACAGAACAAACTCGGAATCCACATCCGGTGCCATCAGGATCTCCAGCGCAGTGGTCTTTTCGGTCATCAGGTTGTGCAGGCGGTTGCCGCTCATGGGCAGGATAGCACCGCTGCGCACAAACAGCGGGATGCTGGAAATATCGACCGGTACCTCGATCGTCTGGCCGGGAGCGTACTCCTCGCGGGTGTAGAAGTTGTAGAAGCGCTCGTTTTCGTTCTCGGTCCTGGGCAGGTAGACAGGGCGCACGGTCTGGCCCTTTTCCACAACGTTGGCAACCAGCAGAGAATCGCCGAACATGAAGTCAACGCCCTCATCATAGGTGGCGGGGTCGTTCTGGAACACGGCGAAGGTGGGCTGCCAGATCGGCAGGCCGCTTTCGTGGGCGCGCACCATCAGGGAGTACAGCGTCGGGCTGAGCTTGTAGCGGAAGTTGATGGCATCGCGGATGTACTGTTTTTTATCACTGAACATCCAGGGCTCGGTCACGGTGTTGTCGGTGTTGGTGGAGTGGATGGAGAAGCGCGGCTGGAAGATGCCGTTCTGCACCCAGCGCACGAACAGCTCGGCCTCCGGTGCGGGGCCATAGAAGCCGCCGATATCGCAGCCGTGGTTGGAAATGCCGCACAGGGCCATGCCCAGAATGGTGGCGATGTTGTACTTCAGGGTATCCCAGTGGGTCAGGTTATCGCCTGCCCAAACCTGGGCGTAACGCTGGATGCCGGCATGGCCGGAACGGCAGACAGAGAAGGGACGGCAGTTGGGGTCGTACTCTTCAATGGCTTCGTTGGAAAGCTGGCACATCAGGTTGCTCATCACCGGCTTCATGGTGCCGATGGTGCTGCCCTTGCCTTCAAAGTAAACCTTGGCGTCCTTGTCCACCATGCTGTCATACTCGCAGTTGTCGTTCCACAGGGAGCGGCAGCCGTAACGCAGCAGGGCGTCCTTGATGTACTGTTTCCAGTGTTCGCGGGTGGACTGCTTGGTAAAGTCCACAAACAGGCCGGGGCCGCCCCACCAGGTGCCCACCGCCAGGCCGTCGACACCGGCGTTATCGTCGGATGCGGGCAGGAACATATCCTTTGCCTTCATCTCTTCCAACAGGGGGTGGACCAGCAGCATGCCGGGTTTGATGTTGGGCGAAACAAGAATGCCGCGCTTGACCATCTGGGCAAACCAGTCAGCGGGGTCCTTAAAGCGCTTGTTGTTCCAGGTGAAAGTGCAGCGCTTGATGCCCTGCTCGGTTTCCACGGCGCAGTAGCCGGAGGAAAGCTGGAAGCCGTCCACGGGGATGTCCTCCTCATGGGTGGTATCAATGAATTCCAGCACAGCGTCATCACTGTTTTCCGGCAATTCGGGGTAGTACATGGAGCTGCCCAGATAGCCCAGCGCTGCTTTGGGCAGCATGACGGACTTACCGGTCAGATCGGTGTAACGCGCAATGATATCGCGGATGGAGGGGCCTGCGATCAGGAAGAGATCCACATCCCCGGCATCGGTGCGGTAGGTGGAGTAACGATGCCAGTAGTTACGCTTTTCGCGGCCCATGTTGAAATCACATTCAGCGGTGTTGTGGTAAAAGTAACCAACTGCCTGTTTGGTACCGCGGTTCAGCTTGATGTAGAACGGAATGTGCTTGTACAGGGAATCGGTCTCCTTGGCATTGTAGCCCATGGCATCGCCGGGGGCCATGTTCATGTACTTTTCAGCCTTGTTGATCTCGCCGGATTTTTCGCCAAAGCCATAGAAGCAGTCATCGGCTTCGATCTGGGAAGCATGCATGCGGCGGTGGTTGGAATCCTCACGATAAGCAAGGTCGGGAATGTCTGCATGCAGCAGGCTGCCATCTTTATCGTATACCATGATACGGAAGGGTGCCTTTTCCACAACCACCTTCAGGCGGCTGCCCTGGATCACGGCCTGCTTGTCGCCATCGGTCAGCTCGGCAGCAGCGGTCTGCACGCGCTTGCGGCAGTCCTTCATCAGCTCGTCCGTGCGGGAGTCCCAGGCGGTCATGGTCAGGCTGTAGGATGCTTCGTCCCAGTCGCCATCAAAACCGGCGCGGATACGCAGAATATCGTCCGTCAAAAACCAGATGCGGATCTCCACCGCGTTAGTGGAAACCGAGAAACAGTTTTCCAGCTTTTTGACCTGGCCTGCCGTGTAGCATACTTTCATGTACAAGCTCCTTCCCTTTTCTGTTCGCGTATGTGTCCATTTTATCGGGCTGTTTTGAATTTTCGAACGTGCAGTTTCTGTTCATTCAGTGGGCATGTTGAACAGAAACCGCCATTTCTTTACCCATAATTCATAGCAGCCTTTTTATTTCATCCCTATCATATCAAATTTCGTTCATTTTTTCCTCACATTTTGTAGCCTAAATATTGCAAAATGTGATATAGTCGAGGTTGAAGGCCGAATAGGCGGTGGGACGGAGGTGGGATTGGGGATTTGGATTAGATGAGGTTGGCACATCTTCAGCACTGCTTGTTTCCTGCAGTTCTGGCTTTTCCTTTTATATTGTAAGCCGAGACCTGTCCACACCCAGCGTAACCGGGACCTATGCTTTTCTGTACTGTGCAGCCATTTCCGTATTTCTTACTCCTGTTCCTTCATACCGGTGTATGCCGGTACGGATGATTTTCGGCAGTACAAATGCCTGTCCATTTGAACTGCTCAAAAGATGTAACTTTTTCGTGTACGCCTTCCCATGTTTCTTGACGGGATGAGCAATTCAGGATATGCTATGAGCAGTTGGATTGCTCAGTCATTATTATACGCACTTCAAACAAGACCACTTTGGAGGGAAGCCCATGGAACGATTGGAAGCCTTTGAAAAGATGCTCAATGATCTCAAGGCACAAGCCTCTTACGAGGCGGATGAGATGGAACGCCTCAAAGCCGAAGGTCGAGAGAAGTCCGCGACGTATCGGCAGTTTTTCGGCAACCGGCTCTTTTATAAGCAGCTGCTGAACACCTATAAGAAATACGGCTTAATGGACTAAGCGCATCCGGAAGAGAATGGAGAAAGACAGGTGATGTTATGAACTGGATCAATGAATTGTCGTGGTTATGGGAAACACTTGGCATTGCGCTTATTGCTGCGGCTGTCTGCGTAGCTTGCGCCGCTCTGATCTGCAAAGCAGCGAAGAAGAAAACCAACAAAAAGGTGTTGGCTGTCATCGGTGCTGCAGCGTTTGTGGGCGCGATTCTGGCGGTCATTCTGATTGCCCGGACACCGATGCCGATTTGATTAGACAGGAGGCTTTTACTATGGATAAGGAAAGATATTCGATCATATTCAGCAGCTTGACCGGCAACACAAAAAAACTTGCTGATACAATTCGCGCGGTGCTTCCGGCAGAAGACTGTGACTATTTCGGTGCGCCGAAAGCGGAAGAACTGCACTCCGAAATACTCTATATCGGGTTCTGGACGGATAAGGGCAACGCGGACAGCGCAACCTTGGAACTGCTGTCAAAGCTGAGAGACAAAAAGGTTTTTCTATTCGGGACGGCGGGCTTTGGCGGCAGCGAGGCATATTTTCAGAAGATCCTTGAGCATGTTAAGCAGTCTGTTGGCCCAAGCAACTCCGTGTTCGGAGAGTATATGTGCCAGGGCAAAATGCCGCAGTCGGTACGGGATCGTTATATGAAAATGAAGACACAGCCGGAGCATCCGGCAAACATTGACGCTCTGATTGAGAACTTTGACCGTGCTCTCTCCCATCCGGATGAGGACGATTTGGAGAGACTGAGGAAAATCGTTTTGGATCGACAATAAAACAGGGGGATTCCTTATGTTATGTCGCTCAAAATCGTCAGAAACGACATCACAAAATTGGGCGTTGACGCCGTGGGCACTGCATAACCATTATTCCCTTTTATGAAATAAATTAAAAAGAACACTGCTTAAAGAACACTGCTTTTGAACCGCGGCGCAGGTGCGCCGCTCAAAAATTGGTGCGCTATCGAAAAATGCAGGCGGCAACCTTTTATCATCAAGTACCATAAAAGAACTGCTGCAAGCACTGCAAGCAGTTTTTATTCAGTCCTGCATTTTACAAATCATTCTACTGAAAATTCTACTATTTCATCATAAAAACTTTCTAAAATCCTGTCGGACGCTGTGGTACAATAAACCTATCATAAAATAACATTCCGCACCACAAACCACAACAAGACAGGAGATTTGCCATGCGTAACGTAGTTTCCCTGAACGAAAACTGGACCCTGACCTTCCCTAAGGGCGAACGCCCGGCTGAAGCGGTTACCCTGCCCCACACCTGGAACGCGGTGGATGGCATGGACGGCAACGGCAGCTATCTGCGCACCACCGGTGTTTACACCCGCACCTTTACTGCGCCCAAGCAGCCTTTGGCCGGCGGCCGCACCTATATTGAAGTTCTGGCCGCAGCCCTTTCCGCTACCGTCAAGGTCAACGGAACGGTTGCCACCACCCACGAGGGCGGTTACTCCATTTTCCGCGCTGATGTGACGGATTTGTGCCATGACGGCGAGAACGAGCTGACCATTGAAGTCAGCAACGAAGATACGCCGTCCATGTATCCCTCTTCCGCCGACTTCACGTTCTATGGCGGCTTGTACCGCGGCGTCAACCTGATCAGCGTGCCCAACACCCACTTTGACCTGGATTATTTCGGCGGCCCCGGCATTAAAGTTACCCCCAAACCGGCAGCGGACGGCGGCGCCACGTTCGAAATCAAAAGCTATGTGACCAACCCGGACGAAAACTTTACCGTGCAGTACAGCATTGAAGATCCCTATGGATTTGAGGTTGCTTCCGCCACCCGCCCGGCTGATAACACCGCCGTTACCCTGTATGTGCCTGATGCTGAGCTGTGGAGCATGGACGAGCCCAATCTGTACACCGTAATTGCCCGCCTGCAGCGCCGCAATGAATCCTATGATGATCTGTACGTCAATGTTGGTGTGCGCAGCTACACCGTCACCCCGGACGGCGGCTTTTCCATCAATGGCGTGCCCACCCCGCTGCGCGGTGTTTCCCGCCATCAGGACCGCTTGTACAAAGGCAACGCTCTGAGCATTGACGACCATTACGAGGATGCCCAGATGATCAAGGAAGTCGGTGCCAACACCATTCGTCTGGCCCACTACCAGCACAGTCAGGATTTCTATAACGCCTGCGACTCCATCGGTTTTGCCGTTTGGGCCGAGATTCCGTTCATCAGCGTGTTCAAACCCGGCGAGGATGCCCACGCACACTGCCGCCGCGAGATGACCGAGCTGATCATCCAGAACTACAACCACCCGTCCATCATGTTCTGGGGCATTTCCAACGAAATTTTGATTGGCGGCATCAGCCAGGAGCTGGTGGAACGCCACCACGACCTGCAGAAGCTGTGCAAAGAGCTGGATCCCACCCGTTCCACCACCATTGCCCATGTTTCGCACACCCCGACCGACGGCCCCATGCACCACATCACCGACCTGGAAAGCTACAACCACTACTTTGGCTGGTATGGCGGCAAGATTGAGGACAATGGTCCCTGGCTGGACAAGTTCCACGCCGAGCACCCCGATATCTGCCTTGGCGTTTCGGAATACGGCTGCGAAGGCATCATCAACTGGCACAGCAGCACCCCCCAGTGCAAGGATTATACCGAGGAATACCAGGCCGTATACCATGAATATATGGCACAGGCCTTTGAGGATCGTCCCTGGATCTGGGCCAGCCATGTATGGAACATGTTCGACTTTGGCTGCGCAGCCCGCAACGAGGGCGGCGTGGCAGGCCGCAACAATAAGGGCCTTGTTACCATTGACCGCAAAACCCGCAAGGACAGCTTCTACCTGTACCAGGCATACTGGACCAAGGACCCGATGGTGCACATCAACGGCCGCCGCTATGCCCAGCGCGCCGGGGAAACCACCGAAGTCAAGGTTTACTCCAATCAGGACTGCGTGACCCTGTACCTGAACGGCAAGGAAGTTGGCACCCAGCAGGCCCACCGCGTGTTCCACTTTACCGTGGCGCTGGCCGAGGGCTTTAACACCCTGCTGGCCGTGGCCGGTTCCGCCAAGGATTCCATCACGCTGGAAAAGGTAGAGAAAGAGCCCGCCTGCTACACCCTGCCGGAGTTCAATGAGCGCCAGGAGGGCGTTGCCAACTGGTTTAAGCAGATGGGCAGCCTGGATCTGGAATCCCCGATGGAATTCCCCGAAGGGTACTATACTATCAAGGACTCTATGGCAGAGCTGGCCAAGAACGAGGAAGCTTTTGCCATTGTTGCCAAGGCCGTAAAGCTGGTCACCAACTTTGACCTGAAACCCGGCCAAGGGATGTGGAGCATGATGAGCGGCATGAGCCCCGAACACATGAGCGGCATGATCTCCACCGACCTGCTGGGGGATAAATTCCTGCCCAGCCTGAACGCCCAGCTGATCAAGATTAAAAAGTAATCCTCTGCCTTTTTAACCCCCATAAAGGCAGACGGAACAGCAAGCAAAAACGCCAGAGCAGCACCCGGTAAGGGTTGCTGCTCTGGCGTTTTTATTCGCGTATTATTGTTATTTTTGTCGTTGTTAATTCTTTTTCTTCCTGTGCGTCCGGTTTTGCGGTAAAAAAGTGTTTCACCTTTTCTGCCCCGGCTGCATCCATAGGGTACTGGGCTTTGATGCGCCCATCCTCAAAACGCAAAATTACCGTGCAGCAGGTCAGCAGCAAATCGCACTGGCTATGGCGCATCCGATAGAACGCTTTTATGCTTTTCCCTCTCGCCCGCTTATTTGGCTCAGGTCAAATCGCTTGCCTTGGCCGCATAATCAAACAGGCCATCGTTCTTTTCTTCCAGTGCCTTGATCATGTGATAGGTATACTCGTTATACGGCGTGGGAATGCCAAGTTCCTGCCCCATCCGCATCAGCGCACCGGAGAACATGTCAATTTCGGTGTGCCGCCCGGCATCCAGATCCTGTAACGTGGAAT
>ERZ1026868.1864-NODE-1864-length-10356-cov-3.897486_pt1 | contig 10356 bp, 10 predicted proteins | sample MGYA00380164_ERZ1026868 | MGnify/ENA primary metagenome ERZ1026868 (study PRJEB33269, sample SAMEA4719800) | human gut metagenome | biome: human-associated habitat; feature: organic feature; material: feces | place: Cameroon | collected 2013-10 ... | reverse complement strand
GATAATTTATAAAGAAATCCGCAGCAGGCTATTTTTTAGCTTGCTGCGGATTTTTATGCTAACATCTATAATCAGTATAATAAAAGTGGGCTATTTAAAAACACAAAAGCCACACAAACAATCGTTTGTGTGGCTTACTCTGGTGACCCGTACGGGAATTGAACCCATGATTACGCCGTGAAAGGGCGTCGTCTTAACCTCTTGACCAACGGGCCAACAAAGCTGCCGATATTTCAGCAGCCTGTCTGGTAGCGGCAGTGGGACTTGAACCTACGACCCCCTGGGTATGAACCAAGTGCTCTAGCCAACTGAGCTATACCGCCATATTCTTTTTGTCGTTTGTTTTTGTTTCAGTTTCAAGCGACTTGTTTATTATACGCTATTATTCGCTAAAAGTCAAGGCTTTTTATCAAAAAAGTTGAGCTTTGTAAGATGTCACAATCAGAGCAGTAATTTTTGCGGAGCTATACAGCACACTGCACAGCTCCGTACACTTACTTCCAGAGAAACGCCCAGATATCCACATACGGGATAGCCAGATACATCACCAGAGCCGCAGCCGCTGCCGCTGCCCCTGCACTAAACAGCGAACGGAACATGGACTTCCCGGTGGATACATCTATCTCCCTGCAAAACTCATTACACTTTTCCATATACTCCTCCGACTCCGGCAGCCCATTGTAGGCTGCATATATAATGTAGCATATCCGAATGTGTTTTTTCTATCGTTTTTATTGTATCATATGTAAATATTTCGGCGGCCTTTCGTTTCTTTTTGTATATATTGCAGTGTAATTGGGGCAAAGTTTATGCATATTTGTAATTGATGACAAAATTCATAACGTAAGTTTATGCACATTTTTTCGTCAAAATTGGTTGCCGTAATTTGAACAATGTGTTATAATAGGTGTATTAAGACGGGCTGAGGTTAATCTACCGTCAGACTCGCAATTTTTCTATTTAATTTTGGAGGTATTTTATCATGGACGGAACCGGATTCCTCAAAACAGTCAATTTCGGCGGATTTGATAAAAAAGACGTACTTGCTTATGTAGATCAGCTCAATACAAAGATATATACTCTTGAAAACGAGCTTGAAGAAAAGAAGGCGCTTCTTGAAAACAGCGGCGGAAATATGGAAGACAAGGAAAAGTATGAGCAGCTCCTGGCTTCCGACAAGGCTAAGATCACCGAGCTCCAGACCAGCAATGACTCTCTCAAGAACCAGCTCAAGAACTGCGAAGATGAGTCCGCTGAGAAGGATAAGGAGATCGAAGAGCTGAAGAAGAAGCTCGCCGATATGGAAAATGAGCTTGTTGAGGCTAAGAACAAGGCAGCTGCTGCTTCCTCTGCCGAGAACAGCGCTATGGACCTCACAAACGTATTCGTTGAGGCTCAGAGAACTGCAAGCACCATCGTTACTCAGGCTAAGGAAAACGCAAGAAAGATGGACGAGGACGCTAAGAAGCTCGCTAACCAGGTCGTTGACGACGCTAACAGCAAGGCTTCCACCATCGTTAAGTCTGCTGATGAAAAGGCTTCCAAGATCCTTACAGACGCTGAGGACAGATCTGCTGAGATGCGTACAGCTGCCGACAACATGAAGGCTGTTGTTCTTTCCGAGATTGCAGATATCGAATCCAACGTTACACAGCTCAAGGGCATTCTCGATTCTCTTACCAAGGACAGCCTTGCTAAGGTAAACGAAACAGCCGACCTGCTCACCAAGACCCAGGATACTCTCAAGAAGAACGGTATCCCTCAGTTCACAGCACCCAAGAGCGTAAAGACTGCCGCTCCTGTAAATAATGCTAAGCCCGCACCCGCTCCTGCACCTGCTCCCGCAGCAAAGCCTGCTCCTGCTCCCACTCCTGCGGCTAACAACAATGCAGCAGCAAAGCCTGCTCCCACCCCCGCTCCTGCTCCTGCACCCGCAGCTAACAATGCAGCAGCAAAGCCCGCTTCCGCTCCCAAGCCTACTCCCAAGCTCAACAACAACTTTGGTTTTGACCTGAGCGAGATTGAGAAGATGGCTAAGGCTATTGAGGCTGACGCTTCCAAGCACAACAAGGGCACTCCCGTAAACGATGATTACGACGGAACCGTTGACGCTAAGAAGATCAAGCTTTCCGACATGGGCTGATTTTGAATCGCTTCAATACATAAAAAATCAAGGCATTACCGATAATCGGTAATGCCTTTTTTGTGTCATATATACTTATAAGCTTATGAAATAGTGAAAACCGCAACAGAGCAGGCGGGAAGCACTGCCGACAGCTTTCCATTGGAGACGGAAGCGCTCAGAGACTCGGGAACTACCTTTTCGGGTGCGTCAAAGCTGTTGAAGCTGTGGACCTCATCGGTAAGAATACGGGCACTTACGCTGCTGCCCTCAAATCCGCTGATATCGCAGTCAAGCTCAGCTTCCTCTTCCAGTGAGCAGTTGGCAGCGGTAACGGTCATCACACCGTCCTTTACGGAGGCAGATACGGATATCATGGGTATCTCACCTGCCATTACATTTTCGCAGAAGCAGTAAACATTTTCGCCGTCCTGATGCTCCTTGAACATATCGAACACATGGTATGTGGGAGTTTTCACCAGCTTCTCGCCCTCGGTAAGCAAAAGTGCCTGAAGCACGTTAACTGCCTGAGCAAGATTTGCCATTATCACCCTGTCGCTGTGACGGTTGAAAATGTTCAGGTTGCAGGCTGCCACGATAGCGTCACGCATGGTGTTCTGCTGATACAAGACGCCGGGATTTGTGCCCTTTTCAGCATCATACCAGCAGCCCCACTCGTCAACTATCAGCCCTATCTCATGCTCGGGGTCGTAGCGGTTCATTATCTCGCCGTGGCGGGTCACAAGCTCCTCCATGTAAAGGGTCTTGGAAATGGTTGCGTAGTATTCGTCCGTTGTAAAATCCACCGCATCGCCCTTGTGTCCCCAGTCGCCTGTGGGCAGGGTGTAGTAATGGAGCGATATGCCACGGGTGCTCCACTTGCCGAGATTTTTCATAATAGTCTCTGTCCAGCCGTAGTCGTTGGAGTTGGGGCCGCAGGCGATCTTAAACAGCTTGTTGCCCGAAAAATCCTTGCAGAAGCTCTGATAACGGCGGTATTCGTCAACGTAATATTCGGGGCGCATACTTCCGCCGCAGCCCCAGCTCTCGTTGCCGATGCCAAGATATTTCAGCTTCCAGGGCTTTTCCCTGCCGTTCTTTCGGCGCAGGTCTGCCATGGGGGAAACGCCGTCAAAGGTGATGTACTCTATCCATTCGGCAAGCTCGCTGACAGTTCCGCTGCCAAGATTGCCCGCAAGATAAGGCTCGCAGCCTATCTCCTCGCACATATTGAAAAATTCGTGAGTGCCGAAGGAATTGTCCTCGGTAACGCCGCCCCAGTTGGTGTTTATCATCTTCTTGCGGGCACTTTTTTCGCCGATGCCGTCCTTCCAGTGATATTCGTCCGCAAAGCAGCCGCCGGGCCAGCGGAGAACAGGCATTTTTATCTGCTTGAAAGCCTCGATAACGTCCCTGCGCACGCCGTTTATGTTGGGGATAGACGAGTTCTCGCCAACATAAATGCCGTTGTAGATACATCTTCCCAGATGCTCGGAAAAATGACCGTATATCTCGGGATCAATGTGTCCCTTTTTATCCTTTGCGTTGATGAGCATTGATATTTTCTTCATTTATTATTTCCTCCTGACGTTTTTAGCGTTCCTTACGGTAACATATTATATTTACGATATTTATACTATAGCCTATTGACAGCTGTTTTTCAATGACATATAATATTTTTAAACTAACAAATAATACTTTATGAGGTGAGGATATGATAAGTCTCAACGCCATAGGAAAGGACACGAGACATACGGGGGATTTCTGCATATGGCGGCCTGACGGCTCGGGAGACAATCTGCTCGTTATCTTCAAGACTTCCGCCCTGCTCATTATTGACGGCAATGAGATCACTGTCCCGCCCGACAGCCTTATCATCTACAAAAAAGGCACGCCCCAGTATTATAAGACCATCTGCGGCAACTACGCCAACCATTTCATTCACTTCAACGTGACCGATGACGATAACATTCTCGACACCGTGGAGACGGACAGGCTCATAACCTCGGTGAACATCTCCGCCGTGGAAGAGCTGCTGACCATACTCTGCCGTGAGAATATGTCCCCCTCGGCACATCGGCGGCAGTATGCCGATATGCTCATACGAATGATACTTATGAAAATATCCGAGGGCGGAGGCGAAAGCAGTGACGGCGAACACACCTACAGTGAGCAGCTGCGGCAGCTGAGGGCGGATATTTACAGCAATGCAGGGGGATTTGGCTCCGTCAGGCAGCTGGCGGACAGGATAAATCTCAGCCCGTCCTATTTTCAGGCGGTGTACAAAAAGCAGTTCGGGGTGAGCTGCTATGAGGATATCATTTCCGCAAGGGTGCAGACGGGGCAGTATTACCTTGCCACCACCGCCCTGCCCGTGAAAGAGATATCCCAGATATGCGGCTATGACACTGACATATGCTTTATGCGGGTGTTTAAAAAGCACACGGGACTTACGCCCTGCGAATACAGGAAAAGGGCGGCGGGGAAAGAAAGGGCTGTTTGACACTTCCTCATACTCATGATATAATAATAACAATTTACTGACCAAAGGAGCTATCATATGCCTGATATTAACGATGTTATCAAAAAATCCGACAGCCTTGTTCCTCCTCTGCCGATACTTAGGCTCAGACCTGTGGCAGGCAAGGGCGGCATCTTCGACAGCAAGCTGGGCGGAACGCCTTATTTTCCAAAGTCCATGGAATACCCCAGAGGAACTGAGGGCAGCTACAAGGACAAGCCTCTGCGCCTGCTGGTGCAGCTGAATTTTGAAAAACTCCCTCACATTGAGGATTTCCCACGTCAGGGCATTTTGCAGATATTCCTCGCCTGCGAAAATGACTGCCTGTATGGCTTTGACTTCAACTCTGCAGATGAACAGACCAATCAGAACGGCTTCAGGGTGATATATCACAAGGACATCATAACCGACACTTCTTTGCTCATTTCAGATGACGATATTCCCTGCGACAGCTTCAGCAGCGATGAGTACGATTTTCCGCTGAAAAAGGAATTTATCCTATGTGCCGAAGAGCCTGACAAATGCCCTGCCACTCCCGACGACTACCGCTTCGGCAGCGCACTTGTCAGCAGCTATAGTGAGATAATGGGTCAGGAAGTATCAAATTACTGGAATATAGACGGCTATGACACCCTTTATGACCGCTGCCCCGAAAGCGTGGCATTCATCGGCGGATATCCCCGTTTTACCCAGTCCGACCCACGGGAGGACTGCCCGTCTCTGGAAGGCTTTGACCGTGTTCTTTTCGAGCTTGGCAGCCTGCAGGGCGAAGAGATCACCTCATGGGGCGGTCATGACTTTGACATCATATGGGGAGACGTGGGCACAGGCGTGTTCCTCATTCCCGCAGAAAAGCTCAGGGCTTGCGACTTTTCGGAAGTGGTCTATAATTATGACTGCGGCTGATATGCTTGATTTGTTCATTTTCAAATCCTATAATATTTGTATGATATTATGAAAGGACTGCTTCAAATGAGCGATATAACTATCAGAAACGTAACTCCCGACGATGCGGAGGAACTGCTTGAAATATACGCCCCCTACGTTGCCGAGACTGCCATTTCCTTTGAAATAGATATCCCCACTGCTGAGGTTTTTCGCAGCAGGATAGAGCACACCCTGAAAAATTACCCCTACATCGCCGCCGTAAAGGACGGTCATATCGTGGGATATGCCTATGCTTCGGCATTTCACCCCCGTGAGGCATACAACCGCTGCGCCGAGCTGACGGTATATATCAAAAAGGATATGCGCCGATCGGGCTGCGGAAGGCTGCTTTACACAACGCTTGAGGATATGCTCAAAAAGCAGAACGTGCTGAATGCCTATGCCTGCATCGCATACACCGAGCATGAGGACGCTCATCTCACCAACGACAGCATGAGATTTCACGAGCACATGGGCTACCGCCTGATAGGCCGCTTTATTTCCTGCGGAAGGAAGTTTGACAGCTGGTATGACATGATCTGGATGGAAAAGCTTATCGGCGAACACTCCGTCTCCCCTGCCCCCTTTATCCCCTATGAAAAGATGGGCAGGTAAGTTATATTAACAAAACGGTCAAAGAGAAATGCTTTTATTGCCCGATGAAATATGATATATTGTTACAGGAAAGATTTTATCGGGAGAAGTGCATATGAGCTACAAAATTATATTTCTTGACATTGACGGAACGCTGACCAATGCCGAAAAAAAGGTCACGCCCGCCACAAAAAAGGTGCTTTTTGAAGCGCAGGAAAAAGGATACCTGGCGGCAATAGCCTCAGGCAGACCCGACAGGGGCGTTGAGGGCATTGCCCGTGAAATAGGGCTTGACAAATTCGGCGGATTTACTCTGTCCTACAACGGCGGCAGGGTGCGCAACTTCAAAACAGGCAAGCTGCTTGTTCAAAAGAGTCTTGGCAGTGACGCTTTCGGGATAGTTGCCGAGTTTGCACGCCGCAGCGGCGCAGACGTAATGACCTACGAGGGCGACACTATCATCTGCGAAAATCCTGACAACGAGTTTATTCAGATCGAATCACGGATAAATGGTTTGCCTGTAAAAAAGGTGAAAAACATCGGCGAATATGTGGATTTCAGCGTACCTAAGTGCATCATCGCAGGCGAGGGTGACAGAATGGCAGAGCTGGAGCCTCAGCTGAGAGAACATCTTGCAGGCAAGGCGGACGTTTTCCGCTCGGAGCCGTTTTTTCTTGAAATAATGCCATATCACACCGACAAGGCGATTTCCATCGGCGAGCTTATCGAAAAGCTGGGCATAAAGCGTGAGGAGACCATTGCCTGCGGTGACGGCTACAACGACGTTTCCATGATAAAATATGCAGGTCTGGGCGTGGCTATGGAAAACGCCTGCGACGCTGCAAAGGAAGCGGCTGATTTTATCACGCTCTCAAACGAGAATGACGGCGTGGCTAATGTTATTGAAAGGTTTATAAAGCCATAAAACGAAAAAAGCTCCCGTTAGTGGGAGCTTTTTTATACTAATCTTTGATCGTTCTATAGACAAAGCCGACAGAATAGCCGAGGATTTGTCTGTAGTCTGATTGAAGATTAGTATAAAATATCGGCTCCCGCAGATAACGGGAGCCGATATTTATTATATATTGTTGTACCAAAATTACTTTTCGATAAGGGACTTTCCTGTCATTTCCTTGGGCTGAGGAAGCTCCATGATCTCAAGCATTGTGGGGCACAGGTCAGCGAGAACGCCGCCCTCCTTGAGCTTGCAGTCATATCCTACAACGATAAGGGGAACAGGATTTGTGGTGTGAGCGGTGAAAGGTGAACCGTCAGCTTCCAGCATCTTATCTGCATTACCGTGGTCTGCGCTGATAAGTGCAACGCCGCCCTTTGCAAGGATAGCATCTACCATTCTGCCAACGCAGGTATCAACAGCCTCAACAGCTGCCTTTGCTGCGTCGAAAATACCGGTATGACCTACCATATCGCAGTTAGCGTAGTTAAGGATAATGGTATCATACTTATCGGACTCGATAGCCTCAACTACCTTGTCGGTTACCTCGTATGCGCTCATCTCGGGCTTGAGGTCAAAGGTAGGAACGTCGGGAGACTTGACAAGTATTCTGTCCTCACCCTCGAACTGCTTTTCCTCGCCGCCGTTGAAGAAGAATGTAACGTGTGCATACTTCTGTGTCTCGGCAATTCTCAGCTGAGTCTTGCCGCACTTTGCCATATACTCGCCGAAGGTCATGGTGAGCTGCTCGGGAGGATATGCAACGAGAACGTTGGGCATTGTAGCATCGTACTGAGCCATGCAAACAAATGTTACGGGGAAGTAGCCCTTCTTTCTCTCGAAGCCCTTGAACTCGGGGTCAACGAAAGCTCTGGTTATCTGACGTGCTCTGTCGGGGCGGAAGTTGAAGAATACAACGCTGTCGTTTTCCTTTATCATGCCGTCCTTGTCGATAACGGTGGGGAGCATGAACTCATCGGTAACGCCGTTTGCGTAGGAGTTCTTTATAGCCTGAACGGGGTCGGTCTCCTGAACGCCCTCGCCCATAACAAGTGCATCGTAAGCCTTTTCAACTCTGTCCCAGGCGTTATCACGGTCCATAGCGTAATATCTGCCGGAGATGGTAGCTACCTTGCCCTTGCCGATCTTCTTCATCTCGGCAACAGCCTCTTCCATAAATTCAGCTGCGGAGGAGGGGGGAACGTCTCTTCCGTCCAGGAATGCGTGAACATATACCTTGTCAACGCCGTGCTGCTTTGCCATTTCAAGCAGGCCGTACATATGCTCCATATGGCTGTGAACGCCGCCGGGAGAAAGCAGACCCATGAGATGGAGAGCGCTGCCCTTTGCCTTGCAGTTTTCCATAGCGGTCACAAGTGCCTTGTTCTTGAAGAACTCGCCGTCCTTGATATCCTTGGAGATCTTTACCAGCATCTGATAAACGATCCTGCCTGCGCCGATGTTGGTGTGACCAACCTCGGAGTTGCCCATCTGACCGTCGGGAAGACCTACATCAAGTCCCGATGCGCCGATGATGGTATTGGGGCACTCTGCGAAATATTTATCCAGGTTGGGCTTCTTAGCCGCAGCGATAGCGTTGCCGTAATCGCTGGGGTTGATTCCGTAACCGTCCATGATAATGAGAGCTACAGGTCTTTTGCTCATAATTTTCAAATCCTTTCAGAAACTACAGTTGAAAAAAACAAGGCGCTGCGGTAAAGACCGCAGGCGTCTTGATCTTGCTTGTTATGATCAGCCGTTTACAGCTGCCTGTACGATGGTGTTGAAGTCCTCAGCCTTGAGGGAAGCGCCGCCGATAAGGCCGCCGTCAACATTGGGCTTGGAAAGAAGCTCTGCGCAGTTCTTTGCGTTCATGGAGCCGCCGTACTGGATAGTAACAGCGTCAGCGGTAGCTGCATCGTAAAGCTTAGCGAGAACGCCACGGATAAAGCCGCAAACTTCCTCAGCCTGGTCAGCGGTAGCGGTCTTGCCTGTACCGATAGCCCAAACAGGCTCGTAAGCGATGATAGTCTTCTTGATATCGTCAGCGGAAACGCCTGCAAAGTCAAGCTTGATCTGGCGGGAGATAACTTCCTCGGTGATATCAGCCTCACGCTCTGCAAGAAGCTCGCCTACGCAAACGATAGGCTTAAGACCTGCTGCAAGAGCAGCCTTTGTTCTCTTGTTAACAGTCTCATCAGTCTCGCCGAAGTACTGACGTCTCTCGGAGTGGCCGATCACAACGTACTCAACGCCAAGCTCAGTGAGCATATCAGCGGAGATCTCGCCGGTGAAAGCGCCGCTCTTTTCAAAGTGAACGTTCTCAGCGCCTACCTTAACGTTGGAACCTGCTGTGGTGTTAACAGCGGTCTCAAGGTTAGTGAAAGGTACGCAGGCGATAACTTCTACCTTGCCCTCAGCGTTTGCGACCAGGGGCTTGATAGCTTCGAGAAGAGCCTTAGCCTCGGGACGGGTCTTGTTCATTTTCCAGTTTCCGGCAATAACTGCCTTTCTGAGATTCTTGTTCATGATATTTTCTCCTTTATATTTGGGCTTCCGTTAAAAGAAACCCATATTAGAATAAGGATACTGCATAATAACAGTCTCCTATACAAAATTATCTGATTTTATTTTACCACATCATCGGTGACTTGTCAACAAAAAAGCGGCATTTTCTGCCGCTTTTCAAAATCAGATTTACTTATAATACTTTTCCAGCAGCTCGCTGAGGGGAATGCCGTCAATGGTCACACCCGACACCTGACATGAATTTATGTTCAGACCCGTAAGGTTGCAGTTTTCAAAGGTAACGTCCGAAAGGTCGCAGCCTACAAAGCTTGCCTTTGAGATATCGGTGCTTTCCATTCTTGCATCGGTCATATCGCCGTTTGTCATGCGGAATTTGCTCATGGAAACGTCGGTGAATGCCGAGCCTGACATATTTGCGTTGACCACAGATGTGTCGGACATCATAACGTTGTCGAACTGGGCGGATATCATATTGCAGCCGCTGACAGTCACCTCCGAAAGGTCGCAGTCGGCAGCGGAAACGCCTGTGAAATCCGTATTTGCTATGTTGGAATATGAAAAATCACAGTCACGGCATATATCCACTTTCTGATTTTTAAGTATCATATTATCTCTCCCAATCTAATATACTAAAACTTATATTTTAATCTTTTTTGCAGTTAACAATATTGTTAAAAACACACATACGAACGTAAGGTTAGCATATAT
>ERZ1026868.1860-NODE-1860-length-10368-cov-2.995540_pt1 | contig 10368 bp, 17 predicted proteins | sample MGYA00380164_ERZ1026868 | MGnify/ENA primary metagenome ERZ1026868 (study PRJEB33269, sample SAMEA4719800) | human gut metagenome | biome: human-associated habitat; feature: organic feature; material: feces | place: Cameroon | collected 2013-10 ... | reverse complement strand
TGTTTTCAACTTTTTTGATGTCCGCCGGTTCGTTCTCCGGCACTGAAAAGCTGTTCAGATGCTCCACAACCTCATCATATCGTGAGATAAGATTGGTGTCGGATGGTCGAAAATCAAATTTGCCGTATACATGGCCCTGCTTATTTTTGATGTAATAAGTTTTTAAGCCATCATCAATAATGATATCGTTACTCTGCGGTTTTACCAGTTTATTGCTCATTGGAAAGCTCCTTTCTATTCGTGTGTGCTCTTACGCCAGGGATGTGCTTTTACTGGAAGCTGGCGCTACGCCCTCCTTAAATTCCGGCGTTCCGGTTTTAAGAGAAGCCGCAGTTACGTATCCTTTTGTGAATTTGCCATCCTCAGAGACAGCGAACGGGATATTGAGACCTGCAGTATCTCCGCCGTAAGACTGCGGTTTTACGATGACCTCGCGCACGTACGCAAGATGATTTGTCGCCGCTGTGTCCTCCACGATGACCTCCAGCATAAGGGTTTTACATGCATCGCCTTTTTTACGCTCGAGAGCGATATCCCGCAGTACCGGATACAGTTTGTTGTCCGGATCAGCATAGAACGGGTCAGCATCCATAGACGGCTCATATCCGTTATCTCTCGTTTTGGTCTGTCCGAGAATATTTTTAGTTGTTTCGGTGTCCGGGTTAAGCTCTACGGACATATCCTCGATGTCGTCACCTACCAGCACCCAGCTTGCGGATGCCACAACTCTTTTGAATGTCGAATCAAGGTAAGTGGCCATTGCTTCACGTTCAAGTTTTGACATGTTTTTTCCTTTCTACCGCGTAACTTTTCGCGGTCAGCGGCTGCCGAATCGGTGCCGGTATGATTATTTTTTGAATTTATTTCGATATTTCAGTGACATACTGATAACCCAATCTTCCACCTTATTCTCTGACACTGTATCAAGATACGACGGGGTCAGACGGGTTATAGATTCGATAACTCTTCCCTCTGTAAGAGTCGGATATTCGTTAAGGTGGTAGATAGTACCGTCCACCTGCACAGGCTGTTTTTCCAGCCATTTTCCGAGAGTGTCAAGAAATTCTTTGATTTCTGTCTTAATTCCAGGCGTTGTAGGTGCTGAGCGATACACGATGTAAAACGGATAGTTGCAAAGCTGATCCACAATTCCTGTGATGTATTTCTTTTCAGAAGCAACCACAGCTCCACTCACCGGATAGAATGCAATCCCGTCATCCTCTTTGAGTGACGAAAACTTGATCTTTTCGGTCGGCTGCAGTCCGGGGAAAGTGTTCAGAATGGTTTCCAGTGCTTTTGTTACGATGTCGTATCCGTCCACATCGTATGTAACAGGTTTTTTAACCTCCTCCGGCACGTTTCTTCACTCCTTTCACCCATTGCTTACCGTGCGCCGCCTTTGCCGCGTCAAACCAGTGATCTGTTGCGGACGGATGCGCCGTTTTATCAAATTTCAGCGGCGTGTCAGTAACTACCTTTTTCGCTCCGGGTCTCGCCCACGCTGAGCGCGTCTCCGGATCAACCATCAGCTTTCCTTCGTACAGAAAGCGACCATACGGCGGAGCGCCTGCACACACCTTTCCAGTACCTTGCATGGATGCGCTGCGCACTCTGGTTGCATCTACCATGATTCCGTCACGAAACGGCATGTATGGAATCATATCGTTCATAACCTGCCCGTCAAGCCAGAACTGGGCTTCCTGGAATTGCTTATCGAATCTCGTAAGGTCTACTTGCACCTTAACGTGTCCATTAACCACCGAAAAACTGGGAAAATGCTTTGTATTACTCATTATTTTCCCCCTATCTCAAAATGGGGAATAAGCCTGTACGGACCACCTACATTACTGATAGAAAACACGTTATCATACTTCTTGTTCATGTAGTCGTAGAATCCGCGGTCTACTCTGCTTGTGTATTCCGCGTCTTTCACCACGCCGCACATCTGACGTTCAACGATTGTGGCAATCGGCATTTTTTCGTGATCCTGCACGTATGCTCCGTTATGATCGATAAGATAAGCCTGTTCTTTCTTGACACAGTAATCGCCGAGCACGAAAAAATCTTCGTTAGCGAAAGTGATTGTTCCCGGCAGCTCTTCGTTCGTCTGAGCTTTCCAGGCTTTCGGCGATAACCATTTCTTTCCCTGCACCATAATTGTTCCGTTATCTGGTGTGTATGCCACATGTAAGCTGGCCGTATCAGCACTGTCAATGCCCGTTCGGACAATGTTTGCGACCTTATCCGTGATAAGATCAACATGCTGCAGCACGGTCGGATACCAGAATACATTCCCGGTCTGATCTTCGTACCGATTGAAAAGAGTTATGGTTTCGTCATACATGGGTTCACCTACTTCTTATTCTTTACAAGCGCCGTCTCGTATTGACCGCTAAAACGTGATTTTCCATTTGAGTACCACGTATAGCCTTTAGGATTCGAAGAGCATTTTCTACGGGTTTCCAGCCTTTAGGGGGGTGTTGAAACGTTTTACTGTCTTACCATTTACAGTTTTCATCATTCCACTGTTGCTACCTCTTCCACCCATAAAACCCTACCTTTCTCCGTGGCTTGCTTTCCAATATGCATCAAAATTGCTCATTCTTCGTTTTCTTGCACGATCATACGTCGTTGTAATTGTCTTATTTTCAACGTTTCTTTCGCCTGTATCAGAATTATCTCTAAGAGAAGATTCTTTTTTTCTTGCCTTTTCTATCAGAGTTCCGATAGTTCTATATTCCTGGTACAGCTTGGGATTCTTCCGAAGTTTTTCGACACTGCCTAAATTTTTAATTCTTAGACTTGTCTCAATTTTTCTTCCAACCAGGTAATCAAGCACTTTTACTGCGTCACTGTGCGTTTTTATACTCTCAATACCTTTGTCGTTATTTTGCTTTATTGCTTTTTCAAGCGCTCCATCCCGTTTTAAATTCGGGGGGGCGCTTGTTTCTTTTTTGGAAGCGTTAAAAGCTACTCTTGCCGGAAGCTCCGGAACCATAGCTTTTATATTACTCGTTCCGCCACGTCCACCCATATCATAACCTCACGCCTGCATACAGGACCGGAACGCCGTCATCCGTCATAACACCCTGTAGATTTTCGAAAACAATCTGTGTTACGAGCACATTTTCAACCTTTTTGTCCATTGCCGCCTGTCCGTAGACGCTGGAATTTGTGCCGCCGGTTCCGGTCACATAGGAAATGCTTTCACTTCCGGAAGAAATCGAAGAAACGGCCTTATTGATAACCGTTCCGTCTTCTTTTTTTACGATCCCTACTGTTTCCATAGCAGCTTTTTTAACGGTGTCGATCTGAAAAAGAGCATCCGCCAACTCGCAGACCGCTTTCTTGATTCTTTTCTGCGCCCGTTCGCTTTCCGGCAGCCCGTCGGCAAGCCGGTCGAACGTCAGAATGTCGATTCGATCACTTGCCCGCTCGGCATACCGCGGAAAGTCGGATTCTGGCACGGTATCGCCGAAATATGAAGTTTTGTAGAATTCATAATCTGCATAAGCCATGCCAGATACCTCCATCAGCCGTTGGACTTAATTACTCCCATACGGATGTTTTTGTGGTTATACACCAGGCTCCAGTTGCCCTGTGTTCCGAGTTCTGTGTTTGTAGGTGATTCCTCTTTGATTTTATCCGTAGCAATGCTGAATCCATTTGGATGCAGTACGTAGCCCTGTTTTGTGTACAGTTTTCGGATACCAGCGTTGGTTTCCGGGTCGTAGTCTGCGTAATACGGGTCCTCGTAGTTTGTTTTATCGCAGGTAAGGAATGCTCCCGCGCCCACCATGTACGTTTTGTATACGACATTGGTCTTGGATGTATCTACCGTGTAACGGTCGGTTACAATCGGGATAAATCCACCGATAGACGGCAGGTTCACATCACCGGCAAGTGCATTTGTGACAGTGTACTTGTTGTAGTCCACCAAACCGAGAGCCTTGTATTTGGCGTACATATATGAATGCAGGAAGAGAATTCCCATATTTTCATCAGAATCGCCAATGGCTTTCTGTTTTGCAAAAATAAGGGTTGTGTCTGTCACTTTATTTGCATCAGTAACTGCACCTTCTCCGGTTTTTTCTGCGATATCCATTACATGATCTTTCATTCCATTAAGGCTCAGCACAGCATCCACAATCGTCATCAGATCGCGGATTCTCGTCTGTCTGTAGAAACCTGCGACGGAATTTGCAACATGAGTCATTGGATCAGCACCGGTCAGCTCCCGTGTGAAGTCCTGCGCTTTCCATGCTTTCATTCGCTGAATAAGCATAGCTGTCTGCTTCTTTCCAGAGATTTCCTCCGGTACGTTGTTTGTTTTACCGTCATTGTTGAGTGCGTGTGACGCTTCTTCGTCGATCGGCACATAAAACGGCAGCGTGCAGACATTTCCTCTGGTTCCGATCAGGTCCATGATTGTAGAATCCTGTACAAGGATACCAGAAGTGAGAATACGATCATTCCAGGTCGGCTGCTCGCTCATGTAATCGGAGAACACCTCCGGGTCGAACGAAAAGCCGCCAAAAGCACCAGTTCTTGGCATTGTATTTCCTTTCTACCGCGTAACTTTTTGCGGTCAAGCGTTATCGCATGATAACGGTGTTATTTCGAGAGTGCTTCATACAATTCGGGATCTTCTGCTTTTAACTTAACTCTCTCATCGAGATTCATTTTGCGGAAACTTTCTTTTGTAAGCTCGCCGCCTTTGCCACCAGTCGTAGGCTGAGTAAACCGTGCCGCGTGGTTCTTGGCGTTTTCAGTTCCGGCATCCACAAAAATCCCTTTTTTCTGTTTTCCATCCTTATCGGTAATCATCTCCGTGAAGATGTCCGCGATGGACTTTCCTTTTGCAGAATCAGCGTCCAGAGCTTTCGCAAGCTCCGCGCGGTAGTAATCAGCCGTAATATCGTTCAAAAACTCGTATTTCTTCGCTCCCTTTTCGTCTGTAGCCGTCAAGAAATCATTTACCTGTTTTTCGACCTCTGCCTTTCTGGCATCTGCTGCCCGTCCGGCTTTCTCTTCATTGAGCTGTGTGGTGAGGGTTGTTACTTTCGACTGTAATTCTTCAACGTTTACGTCTTTGAATCCCTCAAGCTCTTTCTGCACATCGTCCAGCGAGTTCTTGTATTCATCCCGTTTTGTTACCACCTTGTCGTAATCTGATTTGGTCCGATAGTTTTCTTCCATCTTCTTTTTCAGATCCGCTTTTTTGTCTTCCGGAATCTCGATTTCGAGTTCTGAAAGAATTGCTTCGTAATTCTGCATTTTCTATCCTCCTAAACGTTGTTTTTAACTGCCCGTCGGCAGTAATGGATTTAGGCAGATCAACCTCTGCCGGGGTAATGGGAAAATAGGATTCGAACCTATCAAGCAGTCCAAAAGAGATTGAATGTATGGCAGTGTGAGAGGAACACACAATCTTCTTTTCTGTTTCCCAATAATAAGAAACACGCCGCGTTTTCAGAAAGGCTTGAGGAACGGAAAACGCGGCATATTTCAGACACGTTCCGAGCCTTGTGCAGGCTCTTAACAGGATCCCCTAGAACGTCGAAAGGAGGTGAATTGAACATCAAAATGACTTACAAGCCAATCCCAACTTCTTTTCACGGTCTTATCGTACTATATTTTTCCCTCCCCATTGTACCCATCTTGTCTTATGTGTCGGCAAGTTTCCGAATCTGCTGCATGATAGCCTGTCTTTCGTCGCGGAAATCCGCATCGAGAATCATAGCCTGCAGCATATCGAACACTTCAACCATCAGACGGCCGACGGAATCCATCAGCTTATCTTTGTGCGCCGCGTCTCCGTGTTCCTGGTACGCCATTTTTGCCGCAATGTACTCGTCATACAGCGCGTCAATATTCTTATCGTATTTTCCGTTGCTGTACTTCTTAATCAGCGTTTCTGACGCGTCCATCATGGCCGCAGGAATGCTCTCACACTCCATTTTTCGCATATTGCATAATGTGGTCGTGATTTTGAACATTGCGTCAAGGTTATCTGTCGTAAGCTTCTGCATCGCAGATTCTTTTTCTCTCTCCAACTGCGTTTCCAGTATTTCTTTTACGCTTCCCATCATTCCACCTCAATTTCCTTCATGCGTTTCTTGTATTTCTTGTGCAACTCTTTTTGCGATTCTGTGATATGGACCATATCATAGCCGGTTGAGATCAGGTCAAGAATAATCTTGTCTATTTCTTTCAGCTCATTGCTTACGTCGTCCACCAGAGAAGCTACAAGCGTGAAATCTTCCACGTTTCCTTTTTCAAGAAGCGCGGCGGCATAGATCTGATACACCTCTTTTGTTTCCTCTTCCCATTCCCGATACGCTGAGAATCCATCTTCTACAGCTTTCTGCTTAGTTCCTTTTCCGACAGATATGCTTTTCGCGGAGTACCAGCTATCCGGAATCATCTTCACTTCACCAGAAAACGCATTTTGAATCAGTTTTCCGTGTCTTTCGATGCGATATTTGCATATTTTTCTTCTTTCGATGCTTTCCGCGAGGTGCTGGTACTCATGGAGCCGCTTATATCCCTTCAATCCGAGAAAATCGAAATAGTCCGCGAGCTGATCGTGCATCATGATAGCCGCGATGAAGCGGCTGTTGATTTCCGAAAAGATAGCATCCGCATCTGTTACGTCTGTTTTGCTTCGGAAAGTAATCATGATTCGTCACCCCCTACGCCACTTTTTTGATGATAAGGTTCGCGTCTTTTACCAGGACTTCGGTTGCAGATATATTTCCGACTGACACAGTAAGGCTCGTTCCAGCCGGTACAGGGATCAGTGTGTCTGCGCTCACGTTCTGATAAGTGTTCGCAGTAACTACGGTATAATCCATCTCTGTTCCTCCAACTGCTTCTCCGTTCAGTTTCAGGGTAAGCACGGTCGCGCCTGCTGCCGCCGCTGTTACGTTGCCGTTGAACTGTAATTCCACCGCGATAGGAAGGTTCGTCCGGTTCGTGATTGTGAAAATTCCGCTTCCCTCGATGTGGTTCAGCCATCCGCTGGAGCATCCACAACGACGGGATTTTACGCGTGTATTGGTGAATACAACATTCTGTCCTGCTGCTACTGTCTGTTCTGCTTTTGCAATTACATTTAACATAATTTCTCTCCTTCTCTTAACAAAACAGGGGTAAGCTCCACGCCTACCCCTGCAATTTTGCACAACTACTATTTCGTAGATTTGGAATCTTCCAACATGCTGATTATTTTATTTTGGTTTTCGATGATCCGGTCAAGGTACTTTCTGTCCTGTTCCTGCAGGTGTTTTGCGATATCCGCATTGCTCGCCTGCGATAGGTCGCTCTGATAATTCATCGCCTGCAGGAATACACCGAACAGGTTCAGAAGATCAAGCGCAGAAAGTTCGTTCGTGTTTATCAAAGCACGTTACCGCCATTTCCGCAGCATCCGCCGTATCCGGTCATGTTGTACGCGAAATACGGGGAGCATGTAAGATAAGCCGGTGTAGGTGTCGGACGTACCGCATCAATGATTGTACGGGTCTGCGAAACTTGTGAAATCTGATTGTACGCATTCTGCAGATCGCGGTCACGGTCTGACAGCTTATCCCTAAGTGCCTGGATGGTGTTTTCCTGCATCATCTGTCTGGTTGCGTTTCCGTCGGCCAGAATGCTCTCCTTGATGTCGCAGCAACACTGTGCCATCTGCGCCTGCATATTCTGTGCCATGAGTGCCGCATCATACCGGCTCTGCAGGATTTCTTTCTGCGTTTCGCAGCAACAATTCTGCTGTGCCGCCTGTACCTGCTGTAAGCCGAGCTGATTGGTGTAACGATTTTCCAATACGTCCCTCTGTGTCTGGCAAGCAGTGTTGGAAACGTTCTGATTTGTGTTGAAAATATCACGTTTCACAAATTCATCTGAGATGAAATTATCCTGCACGCCGGTTTCAACGCCGCCGCGGTTCCATCCGCCCATCATCGGGAACAGAAATGCCAGCAGAATAATCCAGATCCACCAGCAACCACCGCCCCAGTCATCGTCATTGTTTCTCGTTACGGCTGCTACATCAGCCGCGCTAAGTCCCATTGTTCCATCTGTCATGGTTCTTTCTCCTTATCCTTCTATTTATTAAAGCTGTGCACCGCCCTAATATCTTATTTCATCAGCCCGGAGAACTGCCCCGGATCCATCCCGTTCTGTCTGCACATGTCCTCGAATACCTGCTTTGGGTTCTTACCTCTGCACATATCCATAGCTTTCTTGACGTTCGGGTTAGTCTGCGCCATCTGTTCTACTGCGGCCTGCGGGTTGCCCGCCTGTTTGAGCTTATTGACCATCTGCATAGCCTGCATCATCGCACCCATCGGATTGTTGCCGCCGCCCATATTGCCTATCATGCTCATTAATGGATTCATACGGATTCCTCCTTATTCTCCGGCTTTTCGCCTAATCGCGTCAGCAGAGCGTCAAATTCCTGCCGCGTAACGTATTCTTGTCTTTCTTCTTTCGGCTGGCTCTGTGCCGGGTTTAGGGCTTCTGGCGAGATCTCGGCGAACTGAAACACCTTAAAAGTCGCGCTTCCCATGCCATCCACAGACTTGACGTAGAATACAGGGCTGTTGTTGTCCATCATCCACGCCGTATGCCCCGGCTGGACAATCTGATTTCTTGCGCCCTCGATGCCAGCAACCTGTATCCAATTTACGTTGCTGGTCGGTGCCTGCGGCTGTTGCTGACTTTGTGGTGCATACATGCTCATCTGCTGGCTTCTCGCCTGTTCCAACTGATTAATTCTCTGCTGCAGCATTGCCTGTTCGTTCGCAAATGCTTGCGGGTCAATATACGGATACATATTCATTCCTCCGTTCTCTTTCTACCCCTATTTTAGGCGCAAAAAAAGGACTCTGACAGTTCGTCAAAGTCCCATGAAATACTCAAAAAAGTATCACTCAACATACTTTAATGATTTTCGTGTTTACGTTTCTACTGATCCGTTTTGCCGTAGAAACAGAAATGTTCATTAGTTCCGCACACTTTTCAAGCGGAATATTCCTACTCCGATAGTCAAAAAGTGTACGTTCATCCCGCGTAAAGTTACAATACGCGCGGAAATATTCCAGCTCCGGTACTGTGAATTCATACACTTTCAAGATAAGCCCTCTTAATTTTTCTTGTCGGTCATCGCATTTACAAGTTCTTCCCTCGTTTTTTTCAAACCCTCGATGTTATTCCCTGTAATTTTGTTTTCGATCAAATTAAACATGCTCCTCATTATCAGGTTCATATCATCTCGTTGGGTGCGGATAGAGGTATAATCTTTCTCAAGTTTTGACTTGATATCCTTGATATCCTCCTCCATCGTCTGCATCCTCTTTTCCAGATCCCTCTCGGGCTTTTTGAATTTCTTCCATGCTCCGGTTAGAACCACAATCGCGCCACCTACTGTAGTTATCCAGCCGCAGAGAATCATGATTTGATTAATCGTTTCAATCATCTGCTTTTTCCTTTTTGCGTTTTTGGTATCGCCGTGCATCCGCTGCGGCTCTCGCTGCCTGTTTTCTGTCCCAATGAGCTATCTTTAATCGCTCATCATACGGGCGCAGGTTGTTGTCTTCACAAAATTTGCGATATGCTTTATTTTGCTTACTAAGCAAATTAGCTTTTTGCTCTGCTCTAATTTGCAATTTGCTTTTCGTCTCATTATCGCTTGTGTTGTCTATAGCATATTGCAATGTCTGAATTTGCCTTTTGCTATTCCGTATTCTGCGTTCTAACAATCTTTGCCGCTTCTGTGCTTCTTCCACCTTACGATTATCCGCGTATGAGATATTCTTAATAGCGAATGGATTGTTCTTTCCGTCGCCGGAGCCGAAACTATGGCGGCAATTCCATCCGCCCAGTCCCTCGCCGGTGCCGTATCCTGTCACCTCGTAGAAATTCGGGTATCTCTTGTCTTTTCCGGTGCGGGAATAGAATCGTCCTTGCCACCACAGATGATTCCCTGGGTTCTGCCCGCCGTCTCCCGTTCGTGCGCCTACATGTGCTGAAACAAGAATAATGTCCCAATCCATTTCTTCCATCCGCGCTTCTGATACGTCGCACGCCGCCTGCGCTATGCCGGTGCGGACGATGGTCATGGTCGCAGATTCAAGGCTCTGACGGTATCCGGTCGGGTACTTGACTGTAAGACCCTCCTCGGACACTTTCTCGATCAGATCAGCCACCACAGCGCCGTAAGACTCTCCGCCGCTCAGAACCCTGTGGTAGGCGCTGTCAAGCTCGCTGATGAAGAGTCTCTGCGCTTCTTCCGCGGTCGTCCGGGTGAAGTTACGCCATGTGCCCGCAGTCGCCTTATAATCCCTTTCAAGCACACGCATAAGT
>ERZ1026868.1855-NODE-1855-length-10397-cov-4.280410_pt1 | contig 10397 bp, 9 predicted proteins | sample MGYA00380164_ERZ1026868 | MGnify/ENA primary metagenome ERZ1026868 (study PRJEB33269, sample SAMEA4719800) | human gut metagenome | biome: human-associated habitat; feature: organic feature; material: feces | place: Cameroon | collected 2013-10 ... | reverse complement strand
AATCCTTCTGTACTTGTCCTGAATCACAGCCAGGTTCACGGGAATGACGTGAATGTCGAACTTGTCCATCAGGTCGCTCTCGTTGAAGATCACGGAGCAGAAGGGCTTGGGACGCATACCCACCTGAGCAACACGCATACCCTTAAAGTTCTTCACCGCGCAGGCCACGCCCACGAACCGCAGGAAGTCCTCGGCGAAAATCGGGTCTTCAATGCGGCAGTTTTCGATGTAAGTAAAGGGAACGTTCATTCTTTGCAGCTGACGGCTCATGCCGAACAGGCCGCACTGAGAATCGGTATACCGGGTGCCGTCCGGCTCAAACACGGTGTCCTGAGGGCCCCACAGGAGCACGGGCTTGCCGATGGCTTTGGCGACCGCGCCGGCCACTTCCTCGTTGCCGAAATTGCCGTTGATCAGGAATACCGCGTCCACCTTCTCCGCCTGAAAGCGCTCGATAACGGCGTCCACGTCCTTGTCGCTGTAGAGAACATCCACGGCGTTGATTCCCTTCAGATCCACGAAGGAAACGTTCTCGGAAGTGAAATGCTCCTCGATATAGGCTACCGCTGCGGCGCAGCGCTCCTCCGCCTTTTCCCAGTTAAAGATACCGGGGCGGGGCGTAACGTCTCTGCGAATGGGAACCAGGCCGACCTTGACATGATAGTTTAGCATGGCGAAACCTCCATAATATACGAAAAAGTTTATTTTTTCACGCCTGTTATTATATTATACTACCAAAGCTTTTTTACACCATTCACCAAACTTACGCTTTTTCCTGAAAGCATCTGATTTGGTATATATGCAGCTCTATCACCACAACTCGTCCAAGTCGCTCCAGTCGTCCATCTGCTCCAGCTCCCACAGACTGTCCGGCTCTGAATAGGTGAAGGGAATTTCGATCGTGACCTTCACGCCGCCGGCGGTGCGGTTCCGGAAAGAGATGCTGCTCTTGTCCCCGTAGATCAGCTTCAGGCGCTGGCGGACGTTCGCCATGCCGATGCCGGAGCTGCTGCTTTCCGCAGTCTCGCCCTTCTCCAGCTTTTCCATCTGCTCCTGCGTCAGCCCTTTTCCGTTGTCCCGGATGGTAATGAGCAGCTTTCCGTCCTGCGTGTAGGCGTGCACCCGAATCTCAGAGTCCTCCTCCTGAGACCGCAGACCGTATTTCAGGGAATTCTCCACCACCGGCTGTAAAATCATGGTGGGAATCATGGCATTGCGCGCCGTCTCCCGGGCGGTGAAAACGGTTTTCAGATGGTCGCCGTGCATGAACTGATAAATGCGGGTATAGTCCTGCAGCCGGTCGAATTCCTGCTGGACTGTAATAAACTGGTCGGTGGTGCTTTGGGTGATGTTGCGGAAATACCGGCTGATCGTCTGAACAATGTCGATCATTTCCGTTTCTCCCTTGATTTTCGCCATGGAGCTGATCACTTCCAGCGCGTTGTAAATAAAGTGGGGTCTGATCTGGGTCTCCAGCGCGCGGTATTTGTATTCCAGAACCTGCAATTCCGCGTTGCTCCGCATCCGTTCCTTTTCCACCAGCTCCGCCATCAGCTCTGAGATTCTCTGGCTCATGTCGTTGAAGGCAAGGGCCAGCTGACTGATATCGTCGGCATCCGTCACCTCAATGCGGGAATCAAAATTGCCGTTGGCAACCTCCTTCATGGATTCCTTGATCTCGCCCAGCTTCTTCAGCACGGATCTTGTCAGGATATACACCAGAGCTATCACTTCATCCGTCATTCCCTCCGGCAGCTCCGTGCCGGTATAGGTCAGGAAATCCCCGTTCTTATCCAGAAACAGGAAGCCGGTATTCTCCGAAGCGCTGCTCGCCGCGAAAAATGGCTGTCGAATGTGCAGCACAATAACACCCATATGCCGCAGGGGCTGGGTGTCGTAAACATCCCGCAGCAAATACACATGGCCGCTGTCCATGCGGATCCATTGACAGGAACCCAACGTATTTTCCTGATGTTCTTCCAGAATGGTGCGGCAGTCCGCCTCGATCTGACTGCGCTGCTCAGTGGGCGTATCATTGCGGAAGTCCGTACTGATCAGCTGCCTCTGAGAATTCCGCGCCATGATGTAATCATAGGAGGTCGCGCTGCTGATCATGGTCGCGAGAGTATATTTCTGAACGGCATAGGTCGCGCTGCCGCTCATATTTTTCGGCACCTCACGGGAGATCATGGCGACATAGCAGCTGTTCTCTATATCCTCAAGGGTCTGGGTAAAGTTCAAAATTACCTGCTCTGCCAGATTTTCCATATCCTCCAGACTTTTTTCTTCCAGAAGGCGGAAGGAGGAATAGCTCTGCCGAATCGTGATCACGCCGATGGTCAGCGACAGCACCAGAAAGAAGATCAGGGTCAGCTTGGCAGAAAAACGCAGATCCTTCCACGCCTGAATCATAGCTGTTCTCCGTTCCATTTCTGAAAACGATACTCCGACGGACTCATATGCTCAATTCGTTTGAAAACGTTGTAAAAGCTGATGTAATTTTCATATCCCACGGCGTAGGCCACATCCTCCACCCGCATACGGGTATCGTTCAGCATCTGCTTGGCCACGGTCATTTTCGCCTCGATCACATGCTGACGGTAGGTCTTGCCGGTCTCCTTGTGAATGATGCAGGAAAGATAGTTGGGCGATACGTAGAACTTCTTTGCCACCTCTTCCAGCACCAGTCCGTCGGTGATGTGTCCGCGGATATATTCCAGCACGTTGCGAACCAGATTGGAGCGGTGGTTCTGACCCGACGTATTTCTGTTGGCTTCCTCCAGAAACCGGAGAAGCCAGTCTCTGGCCTCCTGCTCCCGGGTGATCTTGGTGATGTCGTAGACGATCATGTCCGCTTCTTCCGTCCACTGATGCTGTTCCAGCTTGCTGCGGATCACCTTGGTACACAGCAGCCACAATGTGGTTCGGATAATGCGGATATTTCCGCCGCTCTTTTTCAGGATCATGCTCCACAGCCGTTCCGGGTCGATGTCGGTAATGTGCTGGGCGATCTTCTCGCAGACCTGATCCAGCTCCTCGATCCGGGTATGCTTCAGCGCGTCGCCTTCCAAGTCGTAGGCAAACTCCACCCTCGCCGTTCTTCCATTGATGTCATGGCGCAGCAGCGCACAGCGGCACTCCTGATAGGCGACGTAAAAATCCTCCGGGCGGCTGTACAGGTTGCTGACGGCCACGGTCAGTCCAAGGAAATTCTCCTGCAATGTCGCGGCAATGCTTCTGGCCGTGCTCTGCCAGTGGCCGCTCTCCCCTGTCATCGCGCAGAGCATGACCAGCTGGTGATTGAGTACCACATTGAGTATCTCCACATTTTCCGGAAACGTCATAAACTCCATCCGGGAGATCGGCTCCGTGACATGGCTCTCCGTTTCCGCGATCATGAAAAAGTAATTCTGGGGAATACCGGTCACAAAACCGGAAAAAGCGTGGGCGATGTCCTCCATGGAGCCGGCGGTCAGGGCGGACAGGAACCGGGCGCGCCGGAGGATCGTCTGTTCTTTTGCCTGCTTTTCGATCTTGCTGTTCTCCCGGTCCATGCTCTGCACCGCCCGGTCCAAAGACTGGATCAGGTCTTCATTTTTCACGGGCTTCATCAGAAAATCAAAGGCAGACAGGCGGATGGCTCTGGCCGCGTACTCGATTTTGTCGTAAGCGGTAATGAAAATGACTCTGGAATTGGCAAGCTCATTTTTCATCTGTTCCAGCATGGTCAGGCCGTCCATCTCCGGCATCTGGATATCGCTGATGAGGATGTCCGGATGGAGGGAGCGGATCATCTGACAGCCCTGAACGCCATTGGACGCGCACCCCACAAGCTCCAGATCATGCTCCGCCCAGGGGATGGTCTTTTCCATGGATTCCAGCGCCAGCTGATTGTCGTCGATCAACAAAACACGATAGCTCATTATCTCATCTTCCTCATCCGTTGGATTTTCTTAGCGAAGCATGTCAAGCAGCGCTGCCTTTTCCGGGAAGGCATAGACGCCAAAATCTTCCAGTTCAGCGCAGTCCAGCTGGCGCAGCATATCGTAATCCCGGAACGTACCATAGTGCTGTAAGCGTTCCGCCTGCCGCATCAGTTCTTCCGCGTCCGAAAGAAACAGATCCGTAGTCCCTGCCTGAATCTCCGAGGCCAGATGCACGGCCGCGGCGGCGTAGTCGTCCGCGCTGCCGCCGGAATAGCCCATTCCGGCGTAGGCGTACACATTCACTTCCACGTCCGTAACGCCGTCCTGATTCCGGTCTCCCCAAAGGGTCTCAAACAGCGCCCTTATCTTCTCGACCGTTTCCTCCGGCACCTGCGAAGTGGTCACAATGCTGACCGCGCCGTCCGGCTGACGCCGCTGCCCCAACTCTCCTACGAAATTCGCCGCAACCAGAAGCACCAGCGCGGCGGCCAGAATATACCACTTGTAATAGTACCAGATGTGTTCCAGTTTCTTCTTCATTCCGGCTCTCCCGTCAGAAACAGTCGGGAAAACACCGGCGCGAAAATGACATTCGCCGTCATGACCCCGATGGCCACCCAGCCCGCCAGCAATATGTACGCTGCCAGACCGTAGTAGATCACGGGAACCAGAAGCATTCCGACCCACACCGCGATGGCAAAGAAGGCGCGCAGTTTCCCGGCGAAAATCAGAAGCGCCGCGTTTTTCAGCTGTGTGCCAAAGGGCAGCTCCAGCATGGCGATCTGCTGATAGCCGAACAGGGTAAGCCCCGTCAGGAAATACGCCGCAAGCAGCATCATCAGAAGATATCCCACGGACATGCCGCCGTCCACCGCGACCACCATATACGCCCCGTAGGCCAGCACCGACCACAGCACGCCGAGGATCAGGCCGAGGAGCATGGAGGGCTTCCACTCCTGCTTCCACGCATTGATGAATTCGTCCTTCACCCACACCGGCATTCTGTGAACCAGCCGGACGCAGACACTGTGCAGTCCGGTCTGACAGGGGGACGTCAGCACAAAAAGTGCCAGCCCCACCACCCAGAAAACAACATCGCCGGTCTGTATCAGAAGATAAACAAAGTAGGCGCAGGGCAGCAGACTGAGAACCGCTATGGCGTTCGCGCCGAACAGCTTCAGATAATGCTTCTGCAAAATCTGAAACCACAGGAGCAGTCCCGTCTGTTCTTCTTCCGGCGGAATGTTCCAGAATTTCCTTTTTTTGGCAGTCAAAACGGCACGCCCTCCTTTTTTGTAGTATTATAACAGAATTCGTAAGCATTCGCAACGCATTTTTTTATTTTTCCTACATTCCCCGTTATGGAAAACACCGGCCTCAGGCTTTCCTGAGGCCGGTGCCAAACTGTCGGGATCAACCCTTGACTGCACCAGCGGTGATGCCGCTGACAATGTATTTCTGCATACACAGATAGAGGATCAGAATCGGGATCATGGCCATGATGAAGAAGGCAAACGCCTCGTTCAGCATGGTCGTATTCTCGTTGAAGTAAATGATCTGTGCCAACGTCAGGGTGAAGGAGTACTTCTTGCGAAGCAGAATGATCGACGTGCTGTAGTCGTTCCAGATAAACAGGGTGTTCAGAACCAGCTGGGTCACGTTGATGGGGGTCATCAGGGGGAAGACCACCTTCCAGAAGCACTGGAAGCGGTTGCAGCCGTCCATCATTGCCGCCTGTTCCAGATCGCGGGGCACCGTCTTGATAAAGCCGGTGACCGCCGTCAGACTGATGGATATCTGTAAGCCCGCGCGGGCAACAATGAATCCAATGTTCGTGCTGACGAGACCGGCGTTGTACCAGTTGATGTACAGCGGCAGCTCAAAGCACTGGAAGGGAATCAGCAGACCCAGCGTCAGGATGGCGTACATGAAGTTATAGAACCTTGTCTCATGGCGCGCCAGAACCCAGCTTGCCATGGAGGTAATGACCATCAGCAGCACGACCGTGGGCAGAGTGTTGATGATACTGTTCTTGTAGCCGGTCAGGAAGCTTTCATTTTCAAAAATGACCCGCAGATAGTTCTGGAAGGTCGGATGCTCCGGCCATGCCAAGCGGTTGGCCGTGATGGCGTCCGGCGCGCGGAAGGAGTACAGAACCGCCACATAGAACGGCAGCACCACAATAATCATAATCAGCAGAATCATGATTACCCGGCCGATTCCGGCCAGCTTCTTTTGGGTGTGCCGATCCAGAAGACGCTTGTGAGGGGAAGCAATAACCGTCGAACTTGCCATTACTGTTCAACCTCCAGTCTTCTCAGAGAGCGTGTAACGATCTGGGTCAGAACCACCAGAATGATGGTCAGGATAACAGCGGCTGCCTGACCAAGACCGGCCTTGTTGTTGGAGAAGATGCTGTCATAGACATAAACCGCGGTGAACTGACCTTCTCTTGCGTTGCGGGCAACGGCCATGGGCATATCGAAGGTCCGCAGGCCCCATGCCAGCAGCAGCGTCACGTTCGTCGTAAACGCGGGCACAATGTTGGGAACGGTCACGGAGAAGAACTGACGCAGCTTTCCGGCGCCGTCCACGGTCGCCGCCTCATAATAATCCTGAGGAACGGCCTGAAGCGCCGCAATGTAGATCAGCATGGTGTAACCCATGTCGCGCCATGCGCCGATGACGACCATACCGTAAATGATCTGGCCGGGCATACCCAGCGGGCTGACGAGGCCGGTGATCGTGCCGTAAACATCGGTAAATACGTAGGACCAGACAATGGAACCGGCCGTCGCGGACACCGTAAAGGGCAGGAACAGTACGGTTCTGGCAATATTATTGAACCAGGAAGACCTGTGGATGGCCAGCGCCAGCAGCAATCCCATAACGTTCGCGGAGATCATGTACAGGATCGTGAACTTGAAGGTGACCAGCAGGGAATCCTGAAAATATTTGTTTTTAATCAGGTAGATGTAGTTTTTCAGTCCGTTGAATTCCTTCGTTTCACTGACAATGCTCTTCCAGTTGGTGAAGGAATAGGGAATGCCCTGAAAGAATGGGATCAGGACAACAATGCAGAACAGGATGATCGTCGGCAGCATAAACAGCATGTTTCCGCCGTGAGTCCGGGCCGCACTGGAAGACAGCCGCCTCGGCATATTTAATTTGCGCATACACACACCTCTCATGGTGGCGGCCGGTTAGCCGTTATTTCTGGTAAGAGGGATGAGTGGGCGCTGTCCTAGCGGACTGCGCCCACCCGACCCTTAAATTATACGAACAATGTGATATCAGCCATTACAGGCCAGCCTGTGCGAATTCCTCGTCGAACAGCTCCTGCATGTACTCGATGCAGCTTTCCACGGAGTTGACACCGTCGGTAGTCTTGCCGGTGCAGCAGTAGGTGGCGTAAGCGGTCAGAGCCTTGCGGTAAGCAGCGGTGTAAGCGGAGGTGAAGGGAACGGTGAACTCACCGTAGCCGACAGTGTTGCCGGAGGCCTTCACGTCCAGAATGGTCTTCAGGAAATCGGTGGTATTCTCGGTGGTAGCGCCGGTGATGCAGGGCTGCTTGGTCGCGTCGGACCAGGTGCCCATCTGCTCGCTCAGGAAGAACTCCATGAACTTGACGGCCCAGTCGGCATTCTCAGCCTTGGGGTTGACCATGAAGGCCTGGTCGACCTGAACGTTCATGACAGGCTCCTTGCCGGAGTCGTCGGTGGGAACGAAGAAGAAGCCGTAGTCGAAGTCGTCGGACTTCAGGCTCTCCAGAGAACCGTAGTTCCATGTGCCCTGATACAGCATACCGGCCTTACCGGACAGGAAGATCTCGTTGGCGTCGGACTGCTTGTTGGAGGTGGCGTCATTGCGCGCCCAGTTGCCCATACGGGCGCCCCAGGCTTCCAGGCCTTTGGCGAAGTAGGGATAGTCAGCGACCTTCTTCTCGCCGCTCATCAGCTTCTCGAACATATCGTTGTCGCCGTTCTGGATCGCTTCCGTCCAGACGACAGGACGCATCTCGATATCGACGGAGGCGCCGTCAGCATACCACTGTGCCCAAGGATCGTAACCGGCGTCCTTCAGCTTCTGGCAGATCTCCAGCAGCTCAGTCTGAGTGGAGGGAACTTCCAGACCCAGCTCAGCAAAGATGTCCTTGTTGTAGTAAACGCCCCAGGTCTTGAAGTCCACGGGGAAGGCGTACCACTTGCCCTGATAGGACACGTCGCCCATGTCGGCCTGGGTCAGGCCCAGTCCTTCGATAACGGCGTTGCCGGTCAGATCCATGACGTAGCCGCCCTCGATCAGATCGACGTACAGGCCGGGGTTGCCCATCATGATCTCGGGCATATCACCGGAAGCGATCGCGGTCTGCAGCTGTGCAAAGTAGTCAGTGCCCTGGGAGTATGCGCTGTTTTCAAAGGAAACGTTGGGGTACAGCTCGGAGAATGCGGCCTGAATCTTCTCAAAACCGGCGGACTTTTCACCCTCGACCATGTAGTGCAGGCAGTGGATGGTCACAGGCTCGTCGGACACGGTCGTCTCCGCCTGAGTGGCAGCGGGAGCAGCGGGAGCGTCAGTCTTGGGGGCTTCGGTGGTTGCAGTCTTATCTGCGCCACAGGCGACCATGCTCAGCGCCATGATGGCCACCAGAAGCAGTGCGAACAGTTTTTTCATTTGTGTTCCTCCTCAGTTTGATTGATTAGCAGTTGCGCGACTACAGCAAATTTCACAATCTGCTTACCTGCTATGGCTATAGTATAGAGCAAATCGTCCACAATTGCAATCAACATTACCTACGATTCCCTATACAGAACTTATTCTTTTCAGCACCTTATACAATGGATAATATATAAAGGTTCTTCACGTCTCAAATACGCACCGGCCGCCCCGGGCGTATACCTGCCGCACCTGGAAATCCCCGGACAGCACGACCACGTCCCCGTCCTTCCCCTTTTCCAGCGAACCCTTGCGGTCGGAAACGCCGCAGAGTCTCGCCGGTGTCAGGGAGAGCATTCTGCTGACCTCCGGCAGAGGAATTCCGTACTGCACATGCGCCGTGCGCAGGCACCGGTCCATGGTGGCAATGCTGCCCGCGTAAGAGCTGAGGTCTGGCAGCTGCGCCACGTCGTCCCGGATGACCACGGGTACGCCGGTGGTTCTGGCGCCCAGCACGGACTTCTCGCAGTTTACACCGGCCGCCCGCATGGCGTCCGTGATCAGAGCGATGGAGTCCGCGCCCTTGATGCGCAGGGCCAGCAGCATGGACTCCCGTGGAATGTGGCGTCCGTCGCCGATGAGTTCAATGGTCACATCGTCGCGCAGGTAGGTCGCCTCCACAATGCCGGAATAAACCAGACCGTTCTTCTTGTGGAACGTCGTACAGGCATTGTAGAAATGCGTCACATGGGAAAATCCCCAGTCAAAGGCCCGCAATGCCTCCGGCGCGGTCGCCGCACTGTGCGCCAGAGAAGTCAGAACCCCGTTTTCCGCCATGACTTTGGCAAACAGCTCCATATTCGGCAGCTCCGGCGCGGCGTCCCAGCGCAGGATGCTTCCCTTCGCCCGCCGCAGTATCCGCTCCAGATCCTCCCGCTCAGGGATACGCTGCTCCCCAATGGGCTGTGCGCCCTTGGAGGCAGCGGAGAAATAAGGGCCCTCCAGATGCAGTCCCAGCAGCTCCGCACCGTTTTCCGGCTCCTTATCCGCTTCCAGAAACAGGTCGATGGTCTTTTCCAGCAATGAATCCGCGCAGGTCATGGTGGTGGGGCACAGGGCGGTGGTGCCGTGGGCGCAGTGGGCTTTCGCAATGGTTGGGAACGCCGAAGCGTCCTCATCCATAAAGTCCGAGTCGCCGCCGCCGTGGACATGGATATCCACGAAGCCCGCCATAATATAGCTTCCGTCCACATCCACCCGCCGGGCATCCGGCGGACAGGGCACGTTGACGGCCGCGATCTTCTTTCCCTCCAGCAGCACAGAGCCGCCGGGGACGATTTTGTCCGGCAAGACCAGCTGGCCGTTGCCGATCCAGATTTTGTTCATAGCCATTCTCCCTTTGGGAACCTCTGAATCAATCGTCTTCGGCTGAACAGCAGATCTTTTTCGCCGGCTCTCGCCGATTGAACCAGAGCTTCCTTTGAAAAGTGGCAGGGCACCGGATAGCGCCCTGCCATATTTTTGTGTATATATTACTTATTGTAGACGCGGATCTCCGGGATCACGGGCGTGGTAGCGGCCAGCGCGATGGCGTAGATCTTGGCGTCGCCGTGATTCTGGAACAGGGACACGGGCACCTTGCAGCTGACGGGGCCGTGGAGCGCTTTGCGCAGCATGGCGGCATTCCAGTCACGGGGCATGCACATACGAACCTTCCGGGCATGGAAAATTTCCTTCATGCCGACGGTGATGCACCAGTCGGGAATGGCGTCCAGATCGGCGCCCGCGTTCATGAACGCGTTGATGGTCTTGGTC
>ERZ1026868.1853-NODE-1853-length-10397-cov-30.701798_pt1 | contig 10397 bp, 7 predicted proteins | sample MGYA00380164_ERZ1026868 | MGnify/ENA primary metagenome ERZ1026868 (study PRJEB33269, sample SAMEA4719800) | human gut metagenome | biome: human-associated habitat; feature: organic feature; material: feces | place: Cameroon | collected 2013-10 ... | reverse complement strand
CTACACAGAGTAGATCGTCGGCAGCGTCAGATGTGTATAAGAGACAGATTTTATATATTGTAGTACCAAAAATCATTATTGCAACAAACAAGTTTTTTTCTGAGTGGAAAAGAACAGAAATAATTGATTTCTGTTCTGCTGTAATTTATGGTTTGACACTTTTTGTTACAGCTGCAATTGCTGTTTTCGGTGACAAACTAAAAGCTTTATCTAGTCATCCAAATCTTCAATTAGATTTTGAATTATCATTTCCTTCTGTTAATCTTACAAAAATTGGTGGTGTAAACTATGTTCCACTTTCCGAAAGAGAAAAAAATTTTTCAATTGATAGCGAACTTGAAAAATTGTTAGCCTGGAAACAAGAGGTTTCTTTTGAAGCATATTTTTATAGATTAAAAGTTGTGAACCAAGGAAATATCGATGCATTAAATATTCAAATAATGTTGTCAAAATGTGAAATATTTGATGAAAAACAATCAAGCTATAAGTCTTTAGATAATTTTTTACCAATGAATCTTTGTTGGTCTTATCATGATAATGATAAAAGAACAACTGTAGAAGAACGCATAGCTCCAAAAATGGAAAAGTACTGTGATTTTATTCATATTATTAACGATAACCAAAATGAAATTATATTTGATACACTTTTATGGGTAGACGCAAATCATAAAGCTAGTAATATTTTCAAAAAGGGTAAATATAGAATCGAATTGATGTTTGGAGCCTCAAATTATCCTACAAGAACAAAATGTATCGAATTTGAATATACAGGAAATTGGAAAGATGGAATAAAGCAAATTCAAATAGACCATTCATAGATTTATTAAATATTATCTTTCTGGAGTATTGCATATGGCATTTGATGACGAACTAAAATTTGAAAAAGAACTAATAAATCTTCTCTTTGAAAAAGGTTGGGAACGAGAAGTAATCAAATATCCAACTGAAGAAGATTTGATTCATAACTGGGCTAATATTCTATTTAAGAATAACTCTGGTATTGATCAATTAAATGACGTTCCATTAAGTGCCAATGAAATGCAGCAGCTTGTTGATCAAATTACAAAACTTCGTACTCCACTTGCATTAAATCAGTTTATAAATGGTAAAACAGTAAGCATAAAACGCGACAATGATTCTGCTGATATTGCGCATAGAGGAAAAGAAGTAAGCCTTAAAATTTATGACCGTCTTGAAATCAAAGCCGGAAAAAGCCGCTATCAAATTGTTGAACAACCAAAATTCAAATGCCGTGATGATATTTATCCTAATCGACGTGGTGATTTAATGTTGCTTATTAATGGTATGCCAGTTATTCATATTGAATTAAAAAAGACGGGCATTCCTGTAAGCCAGGCCACTATGCAGATTCAAAAATATGCGCATGAAGGAGTCTTTACAGGGCTGTTCTCTCTTGTACAGATTTTCGTGGCAATGAATCCTGAAGAAACAGTTTATTTTGCAAATCCGGGACCTGATGGAAAGTTCAATGAAGATTTCTTTTTTCACTGGGCTGATTTCAATAACGAACCAATAAATGACTGGAAAGATATTGCATCAAAGTTCCTTTATATTCCTATGGCCCATCAGATGATTGGCTGGTATACCGTTGCAGATAAAACAGATGGTGTTCTAAAAGTTATGCGCAGCTATCAGTATTATGCATCCAGCGGAATCAGCGATGTTGTTGCAAAACATGATTGGGATAACAATGAAGTTTCTACAAAAGGAATCCTTGGCGGATATACATGGCATACAACGGGTTCTGGAAAAACAATGACTTCTTACAAGACAGCACAGCTTATTGCAGACTCCGGTCTTGCTGATAAAGTTGTATTCTTGATGGACCGCATTGAACTTGGTACACAGAGTTTACTGCAGTACCAGAATTTTGCAGATGAGACAACAGAAGTTCAGGCAACAGATAATACAAGACAGCTTGTAAGTAAATTAAAGAGTGATAAAACAAATGAAGTCTTAATCGTAACATCAATTCAGAAAGCAAGTAATATTGCGGAAGACGGACCTGTTACTCAAAAAGATTTGGAGAAAATCAATTCTAAGAGAACTGTCTTTATTATTGATGAATGTCACCGTTCAACTTTTGGCAACATGCTTCGTAATATTAAGAAGACATTCACAAGAGCTATTTTCTTTGGTTTTACAGGAACTCCAATACATGATGAAAACTCTAAGAAAATGAGCACAACTTCCAGCCTGTTTGGAAACGAAATACACCGCTATTCCATTGCAGACGGCATTCGTGACGGTAATGTTCTTGGATTTGACCCGATAAAAATATGCACTTATAAAGACAAGGATTTACGACAGGTAATTGCACTTGAAAAGGCAAAGGCAAAATATGTTCAGGATGCTATGAGTGATGAAAACAAGAAAGCTGTATTCAATAAATATATGGATAAAGCTCAGGTTCCAATGGCTGGTTATGAAGATGATAACGGCAATTACATTAAGGGCATAGAAGACTATCTTCCTAACTCTCAGTATGATTGTGACGAACATCGTACAATGGTAGTGGATAATATCCTTGAAAACTGGACGGTCCTGAGTCAGAACAATAAATATCATGCGATTTTTGCAACAAGTTCCATCCCGGAAGCAATAGAGTATTATAGGGTTTTTAAATCAAGAAATACACAATTAAAGATAACTGCTCTCTTTGATCCAAGTGATAACAATGCACCAGGAACAATAGATAAGATTGACGGTATAAAAGAGATTCTGACTGATTACAACAAGACTTATTCTAAAGAGTTTAAGATTGCGACATACGCAGACTTCAAGACAGACCTTTCAATGCGACTGTCTCACAAAGATGTATATAAAGGAATCAATAATAAACCGGAACAGCAGCTTAGTCTTTTAATTGTTGTTGACCAGATGCTTACAGGCTTCGATTCAAAATGGCTGAATACTTTGTACATGGATAAAGTGATGTATTTCGAAGGTATCATTCAGGCATTCTCCCGCACAAATCGTCTTTCTGGCAATGACAAAAGGCATGGAACAATCTGTTATTACCGAAAGCCACATTCTATGGAAAAGTATATAGAGGCAGCTTTTAAACTCTATTCTGGTGACAAGCCTTTTGGAATCTTTGTAAACAAAATTGAAAAGAATGTAGTAGAGATGAACCGTATTGCTTATTCTATTGTTCAGATTTTTAAAGACAACAAAATAGAAAACTTTGATAGCCTTCCAAAATCAAAAGAAGACAAACAAAAGTTTGCTAAACTTTTCAATGAATACAATAAGTATTTAGATGCTGCAAAGATCCAGGGATTTGAATTTGATAAATGTCTTCCACATCGTACAGAAGAAATTGATACAGGAAAGAAGACAGATGAAGGAACTCCAATTTTTGAAGAACGAGTTGTAGTTCCAGTTCCATCAGAAGCAAATCTTTCAAGTCAAAATTACAATGCATTGCTGCAGCGATATAAAGATTTGACTAAGACTCATACTCCAGGTTCCGGCACAGGTCCTGATGATGTTCCTTATGATATAAAGGGTTATATTACAGAAATAAATACTGGAATGATTGATACTGCTTATATGAACAGCAAGTTTGTAAAGTTCCTTAAGGTTTTAGATTCGGATAAAGAAGAGCAGATTCAGGAAGCCCTAAATGAACTTCATAAAACTTTTGGAAGCTTGAGCCAGGAAGAACAAAAATTTGCAAATGTATTTATTCATCAGGTACAAAGCGGAGATGTAAAAGCTGATCCAACAAAAACACTTCGTGATTATATTACAGAGTATATGATTTCGGATCGAACGAAAAGAATTACAGAATTTGCAAACTCGTTTGGGGTTCCGAACCAAGAACTGCTTGATTTTATGAAATTAGATATTACAGAAGCAAATATCGACGACTTTGGTCGATTCTCTACCTTAAAAGAAAAAGTAAATCGTGAGATTGCAAAAGGTTATATTGAAAAACTTGAAGGGGAACAAATTTCTGCCTTTAAGCTTTCAATGAAGATTGATTCTGTACTTAGGACTTTTGTATTGAGTGATGGAAAGGAATAAAAAATGGATGATGAATTAATAAGAGAAAAGATTGCCCAGAGACTTTATGAATTACTCGTTGTTAATCCATCTGCAATTGCTATTCAACAGAAAGATGGTAGGTATGCAACTTGTTATATTCAATATGATGAATATTTACTTGCAGAGATGCTCAGAAGAAGAGGTTCTGCCGGTTGTTATCAACAAAATCCAGGAGGATTAATAAAATGGATATGTTTGGATTTTGATTGTAAAAAGAAAACAAATCCTCCTTTAGATGAATTATATAATTTAATCAAAACATCAGTTTTAAAAAAACTTGATGAAATAGGTATATCTTATATCACTGAGTTTTCAGGAAGACGTGGAATCCATGTTTGGATTATTTTTGAAGAGAAGATATCAAAAAAAATTGGATATAGTATTATACAAGAATTAGTTAAAGATTTATCATTTGATGAATCAAAATTTGGTCTTGATAAATTTCCTGCAACGGATTCGTCATCAGGTAATAAAGTAGGAAAACAGGTAAAGTTTCCATTATCAGTACATCGATCTGGAGCACAATCATTTATTTTTGAGAAAATTCTAGATAGACAATATGTAGTGCCATCCAGTTTGTAAAAACGTGGATTTAGCGTCAAAATGTTAATGATAAAAATAACAGTATGGGCATTACCTCATACAAAGTGGAGGCACTACATGGAAATTATAACACGAAACGAAAAGATTTTGTACATTGGGATTGATGTTCACAAGGACACATATTCACTTTGCTGCTTTGACTTTTTCAGAAATGAACTTTCTGATGAAATGACAATCAAGGCAACAACGAAAGCTGTAATAAAATACCTGGAGGCAATAAAGAAAAAGCACAGGGAAGAAATCCTGTTCGCCTGTGGATACGAAGCAGGACCAACAGGTTACGGTCTTTGCCGAGGATTACAAAAGGCTGGTTATGGCTGCGTAGTTATGGCACCGACAACAATGTCGAATCCGGATGGAAAGAGGCGGGTTAAGACAGACAGAATTGATGCGAGGGCAATAGCGAGAATCCTTGCATATAAATCTTACAGTCAGGTTCATCTTCCGAGTGAAGAAATGGAGGCCCTGAAGGAATATACAAGAGCAAGAGATGCAAAGAAGAGAATGTTCAAGAAAGCAAAGCAGGAACTTCTTTCTTTCCTGCTGAGAAACGGGAAATCGTATCCTGAAAGCGGAAATTACTGGACTGAAAAATTCTTCAAATGGGTAAAGACCGTTCAGTTTTCAGAAAAATGGATGCAGGAGGCTTTCAATGAGTATCTTGCGGAAGTTTACAGTCTGAAAGCAAAAATTGAGCTAATGGATATGAAAATCAGAGAAATTGCAGAGCTAGAAATTATAAAGGATAAGGTTGATAAGCTTGTGTGTTTCTCAGGTATTGATGTAACTACAGCTGTGGAAACAGTCGTGGAAATCCATGATTTTACAAGATTTGCGACGGCAGCTCAGTTCGTAAGTTATCTTGGCCTTTGTCCTGGAGAAGATTCCAGCGGAAAGACTAAAAATATGCTTCCGCTCACGAAAGCGGGGAACAAGCGCGTGAGGGCTTTGTTCTGTGAGTCAGCGAAGGCAATAAAAAGGACGAATCCTTACGGGCAGAAATCCAAGAGGATTCTTGAAAGGCAAAAGAATGCAAGTCCTGAAATTGTGGCGTATGCGGATAAGGCAACAAAACGAATCAGAACAAAAATGAAGCATCTTGAAGAACGTGGAAAAAATTACAACGTTTCTTCCGCAGCTGGAGCAAGAGAACTTGCATGTTTTGTCTGGGGAATGATGAACGGAAAAATAGCTTAGTTCATTATTCATATTTTAAGTTTTTGAAATAAAGAAAAGGTGGCGGAAACGAGGCAGATTTGAGTTATCTTCGTTTCTCCTATGGGCTAAACAGGGAGAAATCCTTGCGAATTCCCGCTTAATAGACAGAAAGAACTTTTGGCGGATCATTGACCTGTCGGTAATGGTGGAACAAAGTTTCAACCTAAATCCACGAATATCAGGATGGTCTAGTGCCGAAAATCTTGATTTCTAAAGCCTTTTCTTTTTTTATATTTTATTGTTTTGTCATTGACAAATGGCACAACATATCAGAAGGAATTGTCGCCATGCCAACCCAGCTTTTCTACAGCGTAACAATTCCGGTAACCCTCTGGTTCATCACCCGCGGCAAAAAGCAGACCGGCAAAACCCTCTTCATAGATGCCCGCAACATGGGCCACATGGTAGACCGTAAGCACCGTGACTTTTCCGAAGAAGACATCGCAAAACTTGCAGACACATTTACTGCGTTCCAGAACGGAACCTTGGAAGATGTAAAAGGATTCTGTGCAGTTACAACAACAAAACAAATTGCCGAACAGGATTACATTCTTACTCCAGGTCGCTACGTTGGCATTGAAGAAAAAGAAGAGGACGACGAACCTTTTGCTGATAAGATGAACCGCCTTACCACCGAGCTTGGCGGAATGTTTACAAAGAGCCACGAGCTCGAAGAAGAAATAAAGAAAAATCTGGAAGGGATTGGGTTTAAGGTTTAGGGCATTGTATGGGCGCTTCCTATAATACTTGACTTTCGGCTATTTCGGAGTTATACTCCAAATTAGTCGAACTACACAAAAGGGGGCTTTATGTATATAAACCGTCACATTCTGCCATATTTACACAGAATGAAAAAACAGTTCAGAGTTCTCTTAATTATCGGTTCCCGTCAAGTCGGAAAATCTACTTTGCTAAAAGAAAAATTTCTCCCGGATTATGATGGATATGTTACCCTAGATGATTTTACAGAACTTGGATTAGCACAAAAAGATCCAGCTCTGTTTTTCAAAAATCATCCGCTTCCTGTTATTGTTGACGAAGTACAGCGAGCCCCAGACCTGTTTCTGCAAATAAAGCTTCTTGCAGACGGCACAAAAAATAAAGGACAATTAATTCTTACAGGGTCACAAAGCTATAGGCTCTTGAGTAAAGCGGCAGATTCTTTGGCAGGACGTGTTTGCATCATCAACATGACATCTCTTTCGCTTAGAGAAAAATACGAAATTGATTTTAACACAGAATTCTTACCGACATCTGAATACATCGAATCTCGAAAACAAAAAATAAAGCCATATAAAAACTTATGGAATCATATATGGCGTGGAAGTATGCCGGAGCTGGCAGATGAGTCAATCGAATGGGAACCATTTTACCGCTCGTACATAAGGACATATCTTGACCGCGATGTGGCGGATATAATAAGCCAGAAAAATCTGGTAAAGTTCCATAACTTTATGCAGTGCCTTGCAGCTCGGGTTGGAGAACTGTTTAACGCAGATTCCATCGCCCGTGATGTTGGCGTTACAAGCAAAACAATTTCCGAATGGACAAGCATCCTTGAATCTTCCGGTGTAATCCGTCTTTTGCAGCCTTATGAAAAAAATGTATCCAACAGAGCCGTAAAAACTCCAAAAGTCTTCTTTATGGATACAGGCTTGGTCTGCTTTTTAGTAGGCTGGTCTTCTGCAAGTGTAGCAATGAACGGCGCAATGTCGGGCAGTCTTTTTGAAAACTTTGTTGTAAGCGAAGTAATCAAATCATATTACAACGCCGGCCACGAAACCGAAAAAATCTATTTTTACCGCGACAAAGACAAAAAAGAAATAGATTTGATAATCGAAAAAGACAATATCCTCTACCCAATCGAAATCAAAAAATCAGCCCGTCCAACAATAGACATGGCAAAGCATTTCTCTGTCCTGTCTAAAATCGCTGGAGTTTCTGTTGGTCAGGGCTGCATTATTTGCCAGTGCGATAATCCTCTGTATTTGAGCAATGAAGTTATTTCGCTGCCGGTTGAGTATGTGTGAGGAGGGATGGGATGGAAGAGTGGAAAGAATGTAGACTTGGAGATATCTGTGATTATGGAAAAGACAGAATTGAAGTTTCATCACTAGATAATTCAAATTATATCTCAACAGAAAATATGTTTCCAAATCGTGCTGGTATAACAACAGCCACAACATTACCAACAGGTGAATATACACCAAGCTTCGAAATTGATGATACTTTAGTTTCTAACATTCGACCTTATTTTAAGAAAATCTGGAAAGCAACTTTTTCAGGTGGATGTTCTGCTGATGTTTTAGTATTTAAAGCAAAAGAAAATGTTTCCAAAGAATATTTGTATTATGTTTTAGCTGATGATGAATTCTTTAAATACAGCATGACAACATCAAAAGGAACAAAAATGCCACGTGGGGATAAAACTTCAATAATGAATTATCCTATAAAACTTCCCCCTCTCCCCACCCAGCAAAAAATCGCCGCCATCCTCTCATCCCTCGACGACAAAATCGAACTGAACAACAAAATAAACACCAACCTCGAACAGCAAGCCCAAGCCCTCTTCAAAAACTGGTTTGTAGACTTCGAACCATTCGGCGGCAAAATGCCAGAGGGGTGGAAAGAAAAAACTCTTGATTCATTCTGCAGTATTTTTACAGGACGAAAGAATGCAAATGCTTCAGTAGAAAATGGAAAATATAAATTCTTTACATGTTCACCGAATGTTTTACCTATAGATAGTTTTATTTTAGATGGAGATGCAATTATTATTTCTGGAAATGGAGCTTATACCGGAAGAACAAGATTTTATTCCGGTAAGTTTGATTTATATCAAAGAACTTATGCTTGTACAATGAAGAAAGATCAAAACCAGGATTATATATTTATACTTTATTGGATTATCAAATTTGTACTTAGCAAGAAAATTATGGGTGGAACGCATGGTTCTGCTATTCCTTATATAGTTATGGACGATATAGCTAAATTTGTAATCAATTATGATAAAAAAGTTTTTGATGATTTATCCAAAATCATGAAATCATATGTTCTTCAGATTCAAGATAACGAAAATCAAAATGAAAAACTTGCCGAACTTCGTGATACTTTATTACCAAAGTTGATGAATGGAGAGATTGAGGTATAATAAAATATGAGAGATAATTTATATGTTTAAAACAAATAAAAAAGAACAATTCAGCATATCTTATGTATGTGCTTTGGCTGCACAATTAGGATTTAATCATTCAGTTCCAGTAGTAGATGATGAAAGTGTCGATATTGAATTTATAGGGAACTATTCTAAATCAGATCCAACTATAAAGGCATGGAATCCTCATTTAGAAGTGCAACTGAAATGTACAAAAAACGGTCCTCAACCCGATCATTATTTACATTTTTCTTTACCAATAAAGAATTATAATGATTTGAGAGAAGTAAGGAGAAGTAGTCCAGCATATTTAATTGTATTACATGTACCTGACAGTGAGGATGATTGGATTATTGAAAACACTACTGATATTACCTTGAAGTATAATGCTTATTGGTTTTCACTTAAAAATTACCCCGCTACAACTAACACAACAACTGTAACTGTGAAAATTCCAGTTGCAAATCGATTAACAAAAGATTCATTTAAAAATCTCATGGATAATTCAAGCAAGGGGATTGCCTTATGAGTTTACGCTTTGACAGGTTTTGTCTAAATTATACATTTTTATCCTTTTCTAGATATTTACTTAAGCTTAATTGGGAAAAGGCAAATGATTTAAATGAGTATTATAACGTTTGGCATAGTCCAATTATAGATGGAAAACAAGAAGAGTTAGTTGTTCCAATAACTAGAGAAGTATTCAGATTAGAACGGAATTTAGATACTATCATAAAAATATTAATGAGTTTTTATAATAAAAAAGAATATCAAATATTAGATGATTTCGAGAATTCAGTAAAAGATCAAGTAAAATTCCGAGTTAAGAGCGAAATGACAGAAGATGGCTATATTCCTCTCGTTGAAGGTGTCCAGCTTCTTGAAAATACAAAAGAAATGTTAATTGCTTCTTTTCTCTCTGTAAATAATAAAAGAAAGAACTTTACTGGTCCACATCCTGAAACTGTCGATGAAGTTATTAACAATATTAAAATGGGGCAAACAGAGGAAGGAAGTTTTATAATAAATATTTATTTACCAAATGATTATTATGAAGACGGACAGCCTTCTCTTCTTGAAGAAGAATCTGATTCATTTACAAGAAAAGCCCTAACAATTATGGAGCAAGCATCAACCGAGCTGATTAGTAAAGCTGAAACATATGAAGAACAAAATAATGATTTGTCAGTTTTTGATGATTCATATTTACTTGGGGTTAGTTCAAATTTATGTTCAGCAATATCAGAAATTAGCTCTAACGGTAAAAATGATGTTGAAATTGAAATAATATTAAATAATAAAATTGATGACAAAGAGGATGTTCGGAGAATAGAAATAAGAAAAGAAT
>ERZ1026868.1851-NODE-1851-length-10399-cov-8.072602_pt1 | contig 10399 bp, 9 predicted proteins | sample MGYA00380164_ERZ1026868 | MGnify/ENA primary metagenome ERZ1026868 (study PRJEB33269, sample SAMEA4719800) | human gut metagenome | biome: human-associated habitat; feature: organic feature; material: feces | place: Cameroon | collected 2013-10 ... | reverse complement strand
AAAGACGGAAGGTGCGTTTTTCATATTCATTGCCAAGGCTTGGAGGCAAGGAGGCTGAATATCTCGCCGAGCCATATTTCCTGAAGCAGTCGCAGAACCGATGGTATCTTGTCGCGATGGTGGAGGGAATCCTGAAATGCTTCGAGCTGGGCAGGTTCGTATCTTTCAAGGTGCTTGACGAAGAATTTTCCCGTGATGAGAGCGTTCAGGCGGAGAACCTTTTCCGCGATTGCTTCGGAATATGGGATGACCAGAAGATGTCCGTTGAGGACATCCGCTTGAGGTTCAGCCCCTTGGACGGTCGCTTCATTAAAACTCTCCCTATTCATTCTTCCCAGAAGATCGTTGCCGAGACCAATGAATATGTTGAAGTGACTCTCCGCCTGAAAATCACCAACGATTTCGTGATGGCCCTCCTTTCCCGAAGCTCCTCCATCGAAATCCTCGCGCCCCAGTCCCTCAAGGACCGGATGAACGCCATCTGGGCCGCCGCCTTGGAACGGAATAAATGATTGTTAATTAAATGATTAATTCTATGAAAGGAAAGAGTAATTTTACAAAGTCTGAATGTGTAATCTTAATGCGACTAATTAAGCGTAAGGTGAATTCTAACAGGTTGGAGCAAAAGAAAATTCGAGGTGAGATGAGAGATATGGACTTTTATATATCAGATTTCACGGACAAAAAAGGCTTTGATGTTGATGATTTTTATGGCGCATATAAAGACGGGGCGGATACTGTGAAATTAAAGGAATATAACTCCATCCGGTGGTAGCAATCACCTTCTCTTGTTATTTTAGATAAGGTGAGAAGTGGCTCGGTAAAAGATAAAGTAGAAAGTATAGTGAATAATACTGAAATATAATTAAGAATATGAAACAGTTAGATGAAATTATGTTGATTCCGGAAGTGTATGACGAAGAATCATTAGCCAAAGTCGGTTTTGTGGGATTCCGACCAATCAAGGAATGCCGTAGAGATTATACGGTTTTTCCTAAAGTTCCGGGTGTTTACATTATTATAAGAAGAACCAAAACAAGGCCGGAATATCTGACCGTTGGTTCTGGTGGTCATTTTAAAAGGAGAGATCCGAATGTGAAAACTGATAAATTATCTGAAAATTGGGTGGATAATGCTAATGTTGTTTATATTGGTATGACAACAAAAACTTTGTATAAAAGATTATCTGACTATCTTGATTTTGGACAAGGTGAAGATGTAGGTCATTGGGGCGGTCGTTATATATGGCAGTTGAAGGATCACGAGGAGTTATTGGTTTGCTGGAAAGAAATGCCTATTGGATCACCTGAAGAATATGAAAAGAAATTAATCTTTGATTTCAAAATGAAGTACGGAGAAAGACCGTTTGCTAACCTGAGAGATTAAAACTAAGGAACTCTCACTTGGTGTGGGTGGTTTGTTATGATATTGTTAGTGCTACAACCTAAAATTTCTGGATGCTAATGTGATGTTCAACGGCTCAGAGGAGACATATTCATTGAAAGAGAAGTTTGTGGTGGCGGCGGTGCTGCTTCTGCCGGTGACGCTTGCGGTGGTGGCGATGATTGGGGAGAATAGGCGCCTGAGGGAGGTGGAAACGATGAAGAATCGACCGGTCCGCTACTATGAATATGCCATCCGGCCGGTGGACACTGTCCTGAATCATCCGGTCGGGTTGAGGGGAAGGCCGTTGATTGAGGATGACGGGCGTGGGAATGGCGTGGTGCTGAACTCTGGCGGGAAGGAGGTCGTCACCGGCCTTTCCCCGGAAGAGATTCTGGAGCAGCTTGACCTTGACTATCAGGATGTCTATGACTATTACGGTGGCGCCGAGGAACTTTGGTGAATCGGGATAATGATGGATATTTAGCCAGGAATTTGTCTTCTGTTCCCCGTTGTTTGAAGAAAAGTTATTAGTTTTGCGTAAGGCACCGGTATGGCTGACTTGTTTGTCAGAAAGCCGTATTGGTGTCATGACGTGAACGCAGGAGTAAATGAAAGACAACGCGGCAATGGATAATATTCAACAGACTTTTTAGCTTTCGGTTATAATGAGATATTTCATCATATAGGAAAATAGCGTTAACAATCTCTATGCAAGGAAAATACAAAATAGTCACCCTGTGCGGAAGCACGCGGTTCAAGGATGAATTTCTGAGGGTACAGAAGGAACTTACCCTTAAAGGTTATATTGTGATTTCGGTCGGGCTGTTCGGGCACAGCGGCGATGACGAGGTCTTGAATGACGGTGTGAAGGAAATGCTGGATGAGATGCATTTGGCGAAGATCGATATGGCCGATGAGATATTCATCGTCAATCCCGGCGGCTACATCGGAAAAAGCACCGCGAGGGAGATCGCTTATGCCCGAAGCCAAGGGAAACCGGTGCTGTCGTTATGTCCGCTTCCGCAGGAATAGAAATGATGCTGAAGCATTCGAGATGACCATTTGATTAGGGTTAATGAAAATCGAAGAGGCTGTACTTTATGTGCTTGCCGAGAGAGGGGGCGGGCTGAAGACGGAACAGATAGCGGAAATCATCAACCGGCGTCGGCTGCACATCCGAAAGGATGGGCAGCCGGTGACTTCGGCGCAGGTCTATGCTGTGGTGATGCGTTATCCGGACACTTTCGTCAAGGCGGAAGGGCGGATAATGCTGATGATCTGATTCTCGGGTGCGAAAAGGTCGTTTATGCACCCGGCAGGCTCCTCCAAGCGCTTTTCGGGTGCATTACGTTGTGATTTGCACCCGATATAAAAATAAACGTTATGAGAACAATCATATTCCGACATCCAGCCGGAGGATGTCGCGGGTAAGGCCGATGTACTTGGTCTTGGTCTCGGCGACCACGAATCCTTGGGCGAGGAAGTTGCGCTCGCTCGGGATGTTCTGCGGATCCACTGTGGCGACTATGTGCTTGATACCTATGCTTTTGGCCAGATCGATGGACCAACCGATGAACATCCGCTGAAAACCTCTGCCACGATATTCATTGTTCACCGCTACGGCATCGAATGTGAGCACTTCGGATGGGCTGAAGTGAAGGTCAGCCGCAAGGCTGCGCTCACCGCTGCGGTTGCTGACGATGACGCTGAAAGCCGCCATACGGCCTTCGGGCGAGAATATTCCTAAAACATAGTCAAGTTGAAGGGATTCAATTAATTCCTCTCGGCTGAGCGGATAGAAAAGGTTCTTGTTCTCCATTCCGTCAACCACTTGCCGCTGAAGGTTTTCCACCGCGCTGAGGCTGTCGAAGCCCAGCCTTTTCATTGTGAAGCCGTCCGGCAATTCGCTGAGCACTTTGTTATATTCGGAAGTTCCGTAGTCAAAAAGATAGAGTTTGTTCTGAAGGTACTTCTCCGGGAACATAAACTGGTGACTCGGAATGTGGCGCTGCCAGCCTTTCGCGCCGCTGTTCTCCTTCTCACGGTACTTGATCCAGATCTTGTACAACTCGAAGACCTGCACGTAGGAGGACGAGGTCGGCAGTATGTAGTTCTCCTGGATGTACGGATTGTTCATAAACAGGAAGAAACGGTAGCCGAAAAGGTCGTCCAGATCGTCGATGCTGGCGATATGGTGCCGGTAGAGCAGGTACAGGTTCTCGAAGAAGGTGCAGTACTGCGCCACCTCCACGCTGGAGACATCCTTCCACCGCTCATAGCTGTAATCCCCGTCAATTTCAGCGTTTTCCAGCACCTCATAGACCTTCATCAGGCGGTCGCTGTCGTGGAAATAGTTGTTCAGGTTGATCAGCATCTCACTGCACGTGACCTCTGACCCGTTCTTCAACTCAATGGCTATGAATATGGTACCGACCAGCGTCGCTGCGAGTGAGAAGATTCCTACGGTCGCCTCCTCGCCCGTGCGGAACGTGTGCACGATCAGCAGGCACAGCAGCACCAGCAGGATGCTCGCGAGTACTATCAGGAGGGAAATGCTTGTCTTGTACTTTATCTTTTGCATAATATATGAATATCTTAGCGTACTTCCGGAATATCACGACATTATGGAATGTCTCCAAATATAGACATTTTCCGCGATTAGTTGTTTTGTTTGTAAGAGGGTTTTTCGGTATATTTGGATATTCAATAATAATATGATTGGAAAGATGAGAAAAATTCTTGTGATGGTTGCGGCTCTTTGCGCCGTGGGATTCGTCGCTTGGGCTCAGGACGATGAGAATTCGGGGCTGGAGTGCACCAGCATTGTGGTCGGAAGGTTGGCCAGTACGGACGGGTCGGTGATGACCTCGCACACTTGCGACGGGACTTCTCACACCTGGGTGAACATCGTTCCGGCCAAGGATCACAAGCCGGGCTCTATGACCAAGATCCGCAAGAACTGGCGCAAGACCAAGTTCGTGACCGACACCGCAGGGATCAAGATTGTGGGAGAGATTCCGCAGGTCGCGCATACATATTCCTACGTCAACACAGGCTATCCGTCGTTGAACGAGAAGCAGGTGGGCATTGGTGAGACGACGTTCACCGGACCGGACACGCTCATCAACAAGGATGCTCCGCTGCTAATCGAGGAGCTCTGCCGTTTGGCTATGGAGAGATGCGCCACAGCGCGTGAGGCTGTCAAACTGATGGGCTCTTTGGCTGAGGAATATGGCTACGGCGATGGTGGTGAATGCCTTACGGTTTCCGATCCGAAGGAAGTATGGCAGTTTGAGATCGTGGGAGTCGGAAAGCATAAGCTCGGGGCGGCATGGGCTGCGCAGAGGATTCCGGACGAGCACGTCGGGATTTCCGCCAATATTCCAAGAATCGGGAAGATTGACCGCTCTGACACAGAGAATTTTATGGCTTCCGACAACCTTGAGCAGGTCGCTATCGATAACGGCCTTTGGGACGGGAAAGGCGATTTCGTTTTCTGGAAGGTGATTGTCTGCTCCTACGCCCAGGGCAGGAACTACCGCGAGAGGGAGTTCAGGGTGTTCGATCTGCTGGCTCCGTCGCTCGGCCTTAAGTACGGGATGGACGATTTCCCGTTCTCCGTCAAACCGGACTCCTTAGTCGATGTCAGAAAGGTAATGGCGTTGCTGAGAGATACTTACGAGGGTACAGAATGGGATATGTGCAAGAATTGGACGATAGATGTGCCTGAGAAGGACGGCGTTCCGGCGCACAAGGAGATGAGCCCTTTGGCCAACCCTTGGCTGACCACTCCAATGCGCAACACGCTTAACAGCATCGCTCCGGGCGTGATCGATTTCCGGAGGACGCTCGCGGTGGCCTGGTGTTCGTATTCGACTGTGATCCAGAGCCGAGACTGGCTTCCGGACGGCATCGGGGGAGTCTGCTGGTACGCTGTGGACAATCCTGCGCAGAGTCCTCGTATTCCGATCTTCTGCGGAAGCACGAAACTGCCTGCGGCCTTTGAGAAGTGTGGCCAGAGGGAATATTATCCGAATAGTGTTCTGTGGGAGTTCCGCCGTGCCAACAAGCTGGCGACACTTTCGTGGCAGAAGACCAAGAAAGAGTTTACCGACAATGTGTTGGAGATGGAGGCGATGACCTTTGATGGACTGCCTAAGCTGGAGGCTGAATATTCAAAGGCGTCTGGCAAGAAGAGAGCAAAGCTGTTGAACGCCTACACCGCCGAGATCCACGACAAGTGCGCCGACCGCTGGAAGGAACTGGAGGCGAAGTACTGGTCGATGTTCGGAAGGGGATTTTAAGAGTATGGTGAATTTCACCATACTCTAATTACCCCCAGTCACTTCGTGACAGCCCCTGGGGGCACGGGGAAGGGATTCCCCGAACCCCTTCTGTCGCTACGCTCCGAATCATAATCTTTTAACTTTTCTGACGCTCCGTTGCGGGAATATGGATTATTAACTATTTGAATATGAAGGTAATATTGGTGATGATGGCAGCGATCATGTGCCATTTGACGGCTCTTGCACAAGAAGACCTATCGGCAGATGTCAAGCCGAAGTATGTCGCTTTGTCTTTTGACGACGGTCCGAGCCTGAAGTTCACTCCGATGATGTTGGACGTGCTGGAGGAGAATGGCGTGAAGGCCTCGTTCTTCCTTATCGGTCAGAACATTACAGAGGAGACAGCCCCGATCATCCAGCGTATGGTTCAGATGGGATGTGATGTCGAGAACCATACATATTCCCATCCTAATCTCACGCAGATCCCTGACGCTCAGATTCTTGAGGAGGTAGCCAAGACTGATTCACTGATCGAGGCTTATGCAGGAGTGAAGCCGTCTTACCTCCGTCCACCGTTCACGGCACACAACGCTCACGTCGCCGAACTTGTTGGCGGGAAAATCTTCATCGCCGGCCTGAGCTGCCGAGACTGGAGAGCCGATATGCCCGTTGAGGATCGTGTCACAATGACCCTTGACCGTGTGGAAGACGGCCGCATCCTTTTGTTCCACGACACGAATGAGCGCACCGTCGAGGCGATGAAGACCATCATCCCCCAGCTCAAGTCCCGTGGCTACGAGATCGTCACCATCCCCGAACTCTTCCGTCTCTCCGGCCACACTCCCGCCTACCACTCCCCGAAGATGTACGGCAAAGCCTACTAAGCTGATCTCTTTTAGGGCATCACTGGATATATTTTAATCGATATTCGCGAACTCACCGGCCAGTCACTGATCTTGTCGGGAACTGAGCCAGTCATTCGGTCACTGAGCCTGCCGAAGTGACCGATAGGCTCAAGGGGGGGGGGTAACTGCTTAGCCACTTCGACAAACTCAGAGCCCCACAAACTCAACGTCCTTGCTTAATGTATGCGTAGTAAAGCACGGAATCCTTCTGTAGCCTAGCGTGTTAAGAGGTAAATTCGGCGGTCCTGTCTTTTGGACGACGTTTTAGTCTTAAAATGTTGCCCAAGAGGGATTCTCCTCCCTCTTGAGGAACGAAAACGCCAGAAATCGTTACCGCAGAACTTCTCTTGATCATCAGCGGCAACGAATCCGTTCGAAAATGTCGCTATCGAGAGCCTTCCCATTTCCTGAGATATAAGCTGTTTGCAAAAGCTCACCTGCCTCGCCAAAGTATTACAAACCTCGGCCCTGAAATATGCCATGGACTTCACTCGGAGGCCACTTTCCCGGCAGACCCGGCTTTTATCCATGGATTGGCCGCATAATCAGCCTTGTGCGTCATTCTGGACTGAGTCTTCCGGCCGTGCTTTGTAATATTCCTACAAGCATTTGGAAATAGTGTTTATATTCCTTGAGGCAAATGATTTGTTGGATACTATGGCAGCATCGGCTTCGGGATGACGAGATCTTCTTCCGGGGTGTTGTCTTGCTTTAGGAACATCACGTAATAGATGGGGAGGTAGGTGATGCCATGCTCTTCATAGACATTTTGTTCGTTGCTTAGGACGATGGCGTTCTTTATGTGGTAGTCGGGGGTGTCAAGGAAAGTGTCCAAGGCGCTGTGGACTTTATAATCTTTGCCGGATTTCACTTCAATCGGGAGAACCGTGAGGTTGTCATAGTCATCGATCAGGAAATCAACCTCGCCACGCTGCTTGTTATCGTAGTAATGTAGGGCGAAGCCGTGGGCGTGGAGTTCCTGCGCCACTACGGATTCATAGACGGATCCGAGATTGATGCTGCGTTCGTCTCCAAGCACAGCATTGATGTTTGTCCTGTAGAGAATGTCGGTCAGTATTCCTACATCGCTGAGGTATAGTTTGATAAGGTTCTTGCTTTCCGATTCCTTCAATGGAAACTTAGGGTTGCTGATGGCCTGGACGGAGAGCGCCACGCCTGAGTTGACCAGATAGTCGAACTCTTCTGAGTAGTCGCTGAACTGCTTGTGTCCTGCGGTCTGCTCGATGTTCTTCACGATGATGCGCTTCTTCTTGTTCTCCATATTGGACGGAATCATATCATAGATCTTGCGGATGACCAGTTTCTTCTCGTCATCGTATTGCGATGCGTCCAACTTGTACAAGGCATGGATGTCACGCTGGATCTTCCGGACTTGGGCGATGTTCCGGTTTTCGATGAACTTGTTGATGGCGTCCGGCATTCCCCCGACCAAAAGATAGATCTTGAACTGCTGGAGCATATAGTTGTGCAGGGAATCGTTCAATGGCTTCCTGTCGTTGAAATATCCCCGCATCCCGTCAATAGTGTCCTGCCCACATCCCATCGCCAGAAGAAATTCCTCGAAATCAAGAGGATACATTTGTTCGATGGCTATGCTTCCGATAGGTACGGAAGGTGTCTGCGCCAAGGCCACACCTAATTCCGAACCGCTTGCGATGTACCTGTACCTGCCGTCCTCGTTCAGGAATTTGAGCATCGTCATCAGGTGCGGATAACTTTGAATCTCATCAAGAAAGACAATCGTGTTGCCCCGATTTCCTAATTTGTTCCCGGCGATCGCTCCCAATTGCAGGAAAAACTCTTCCAAGCTGCGGACGGATGCGAATATTCCAGGACCTTCCTTGTCTGCCTTCAGGTTTATCTCCACATAGTTTTTGAAAAGTTTGTTGCAGACGTACCTTATCAGGTACGATTTGCCTATCTGCCTGGCACCGTTGACGAGCATAATCTTACGAGGTTCGTTCTGGAGGAATTCTTCCAGATGTGATGCGAATTTTCTATATAGCATATAAACTTTTCTTTTAATTATCTGCGAATATACGATAAATCAATTGAATAACAAATGATATCGGGAATAATTCTGAGTTTTGTAATGGTGAAATCGGGACTTTTTCCGAGTTTTTAACCCTTAAAATCGGGAATTATTCCGAGTTTTAGAGGGTGGGAATCGGGACTTTTTCTGGATGTTGAAAACTTTTCGGGGAGGGCGGCTTTGTGGGGATAGGGTTTTTCGGTATCTTTGTATTGCCGCAATTCGCTTTGGGGCCAGTGCCGATCGTCTGGTTCCTGAATGGTTTGCCGGATATATGAAAATTTGACTTGTCGCTATGGCTTTTGTACACCTTCACGTCCACACGCAATACTCGATTCTTGACGGATTCTCCTCCATCTCGACCTTGTTCGACAGGGCCGAGGAGATGGGTATGCCGGCCCTGGCCATCACGGACCACGGCAATATGTACGGAGTCAAGGAGTTCTTCAAGTTCGCAGGCAAGCACGTGGACAAGGCTACCGGACATTTCAAGGTCAAGCCGATCATCGGGTGCGAGGTCTATGTGACGCGCCATTACGATCCTAAGATCAAGGACAGCGAGCACAGGTCGTACTACCACCTTATCCTGCTGGCCAAGAACTTCGACGGGTACAAGAACCTGATGAAAATCGTGTCCCTGGGACACATCGAAGGCCTTTACTACGGCAAGCCGAGAGTCTCGCACGAGATCATCGAGAAGTACCACGAGAACTTGATCTGCTGCTCCGCCTGTCTCGCGGGTGAGATCCCGAAGAATATCGTTGCCGGGAAGATGGATGAGGCGAGAAAGGCCATCGAATGGCACAGGAATGTCTTCGGAGACGACTATTACCTTGAAGTGATGCTTCACAAGACTGAGGTTCCGGGGCTGTCGCTGGAGGTTTATGATGAGCAGAAGATCAGCAATGAAGGAATATTCCGGCTCGCCGCCGAGATGGGTGTCAAGGTTGTCGCCACGAATGACGTGCACTTTGTCAACAAGGAGGACGGCCCGGCACACGACCACCTCATCTGCCTGAACACCGGCAAAAAGATCAACGAGGAGCCACGTCTGCACTATACCCAGCAGGAGTACCTCAAGAGCGAGGAGGAGATGGCAGCCTTGTTCCCTGACCATCCGGAGGTGCTTGCGAACACCCTTGAGATAGCCTCCAAGGTTGAGGAATATCAGATTGACCGTGACCACGTGCTCCCTAAGTACCAGATCGACCAGGCCTTCCTTGACGACCTGGACAACTATCTGGAGATGTACAAGGATGTCATCGAGGTCGGGAAATGCGATAAGAAGGGCAATTACCGTGGCGATGAGTTCTGCAAGTCTGTGGCCTATCTCTGCCACATAACCTACGAGGGAGCCAAGAAACGTTACGGTGACACGCTTAACGAGGAGCAGGCCGAACGAATAGATTTCGAGCTCAAGACCATCTGCCGAATGGGTTTCCCGGACTACTTCCTTATCGTGCAGGATTATATCGCTGCATCGAGGGCGAAGGGGAGTATGGTCGGCCCGGGCCGTGGGTCCGCCGCTGGTTCTGTGGTGGCATATTGCTTGGGAATCACCAACTTGGACCCGATCAAGTACCAGCTCCTGTTCGAGCGTTTCCTGAATCCGGACCGAATCTCGATGCCGGATATCGACGTGGATTTCGAGGACCTGTCACTGGCCCATAAATATGTCGAGGACTCTTACGGAAAGGATCACGTCTCCCGAGTCATCACCTTCGGCACGATGCTCGCCAAGGGAGCCATCAAGGACGTGGCGCGAATCC